>ERZ838827.2219-NODE-2219-length-11831-cov-2.451766_pt1 | contig 11831 bp, 9 predicted proteins | sample MGYA00519881_ERZ838827 | MGnify/ENA primary metagenome ERZ838827 (study PRJEB31850, sample SAMEA3708842) | human gut metagenome | biome: human gut; feature: human-associated habitat; material: faeces | place: China | collected 2014 ...
CTAATTTGTATGACCATTACTTGTGGTGATGATTCATTAGCAAAATTGATCGAACCAAATGTTTCAATTTCATCAAAACGATTTGAAACAATTAAACAATTACGCCAACACAATATTTATGCTGGGGTTTTAATGACACCGATTTTGCCATTTATTAACGATACCCCTGAAAATATTCGAGAAATCATCTATCGCGCACATTTAGCTAATGCCAGCTTTGTTTATCCTATGTTTGGTGTGACTTTACGAGATCATCAACGTGATTATTTCTATACGCAGCTAGATCATTTATTTCCCGGCTGTAAGGAACGCTATATAAAACAATTCGGTAATACTTATTTATGCAACAGCCCACGACTTTATGAATTAAAAAATATATTTATTGAAGAATGTCACAAATATAATATCATTTATAAGATGGAAGATATTATAAATGGTTATAAACAAACTGCATCATCGGAACAATTGAGTTTATTTTAAAAAATAGTCCAGAAGATCTTCTGGACTATTTAGCATGTTCATATGTATAATTCATTACCACTTAATAGATAATACTCATCTTTTTTTAGTATCAATGTTTTGATAGTCTAAACGTTTATACAAATTATCAATATATTGGTGTTTTAAAACCTCTTGAAAACTATATTTAAAATTCAAATCAAATACAAATACTAAATGTGGTAACCAAATATCTAAATCATTTTGCCGACAGCTGCTTAAAATCATTTCATGATTCAAAAATGACTGGTACACTGCTCTCACTAATCAATTGTTTTTCTATTTCTTCTTTTCCCTTATAATAAATTGTTTCTAGCGGGAGAGTAGATTAATTTCCAGCTTATCGATTTTGTTAGCATCACGGATAATCTTTGCATGCAGTAATTCATGAGTATCTAATCCCATTCAAATCGCATATTTATTGTGCTTTTTGATTGCTTTATAAATAATTTGCTCATTATTATAAATATCACTAAATTTTTCAATCAACCTATCTTAAAATAATAAAGAGACATCGAAATCATATTCACTGACATAAGTATTAAATTCTTTATATGCATCCTCTATTTTTATCATTAACTTACCTCAAAAAAGTGATCTTAATTATTAAGATCACTCTTTTCTTTTAAATATTCATTAGCATGGTTCATTATATTTAACATCTTCTTAAAAGTATCACTATTTTGATAATTAAGTCGTTTAACTAATTTTGTAATATAATCTTGTTGATAAACATAATTACAACTATACTGATAATTCAAATCAAATATCAAGGCCAAAAAGGATACCCAGCGATCCAAGTCAGTTTTACGAGTGGTACTAAGAATTGATTCACTATTCATAAATGTTTCATATATCGATTCAGTAATGATGTCATTTTCTAAAATCTCTTGTCCAGCATCCAAAAATGCTTCGAACGTTTCTAACAAACCTGTTTTAAAGATATCGATTTTATCAGCATCACGAATTATTTTACAGTGGAGCATCTCATGTTCACTTAATCCCTCAGCAATTTTATATTTATTATGATTAAAAATAGCTTTGTAGATCAGTGGATAATCTTTTTGATCAATATCAAATTTACTAATTAAATTATCATCAAATAAAATTTGAACACCTAATAATGCATGATCAATTGTTTTACTATCAATAAAACAATTATAACGTTTTAATTGTTCAAATCTCCCAATATCATGTAATAATCCAATTAATGATGCTAAGTCTATTTCATCTTGATCTAACCCGAGACTCACTGCAACATTTTTTGAGGCCTCCATAACACGATAAGTATGTTCTATCTTTAAGGCAACTTTAGGATTATCTTTATCATAATTCGCTACATATTCATCAAACAATCTTTTAGCATTTTTTAAATCTATCATCTAACCACCTCCAGCTATCATTATATGCTCTTTAACAGCATTTCTCTACTATTTTCTAAATAGTAATTTCTATTTTTATATGGTTATGTTATATTAATAAACAAGGATGTGATTAGATGAAATTAAGATTAACTACTACTAATGATTTAACCGCTGTCATGACAATTATCAATCAAGCTAAAGTATATTTTAAAGAGCAAGGAATCAACCAATGGCAAGATGGTTATCCTGATGAATTAACTATTATTAATGATATTAGCCGCCATGAAGCTTATGTGCTTGAAGATAACGGAGAAATAGTCGCAACTGCGATGATCTCTAAAGAGCTTGAACCTAGTTATAATTATATAGAAGGGAAATGGCTTCAAGATAATGCATACATTGTAGTTCATCGCATCGCGATACGAAATGATCAAAAAGGTAAAGGCTTGGCAAAAATCATTATTGATGAAGGATTAAAACTTTATCCTAAAAAACCAAGTATCCGTATGGATACTCATGATGATAATCTTTCGATGCAGCGTTTCTTGATTAAATATGGATTTGAATATTGTGGCACTATTTATTTAGAAAATAAAGAAACTCGACGAGCATATGAAAAAATTCTTTAACCTGCATTACAAAGTGCAGGTTTTATTGTTCAATAAAATCAATCAATACTTGATTAAAACGTTCTCGTTCATCATAAAAAATCCCATGTCCACTATATTCAAACTTGCATAAAATCGAATCTTCTATACATTCATGCATGATTAAAGCAAACGAAAAAGGACAAATTTTATCAAGCACTCCATGCATGATTAAAGTAGTGACCTTAATCTCAAACAAATCTTGATACACATCTTCATCTCGTAAAGAAATTGCTGTTTGGATCGTTCCTATTCCTGATCCCTTTAAACAAATTGATGTAAACCAGTTCATAAATTCACTGCCATGATTTAATGCAAAAACATTTTGTCCGAAATCATGAACCATTTTAGGTCGATTAGTATAACACTGCTCAATCAGTTGATTTACCGCATCGATACTTTGTCCTTCGGGATTATGAATTGTACGAGTATATGAAGGCACTGCAGCACCAGCCAAAACTAGTTTACTTACTCGTTCTTTTCCAAATTTACTCATATAACGAACACAAATCGCCCCACCCATTGAAAATCCTACTAATGTCACATTATGGACATTTAAGGTTATTAAAACACTATGCAGATCTATCGCTAATTGGTCATAATCATAGCCCCTGCCCATGACTTGTGACATTCCTAATCCACGAATATCATAACTAATGATGCGGTATCGACAATCGTTTAAAATATCTTTTTGATATTCATACATTTCTTGGCAAATTGGCCAGCCATGCACTAAAACTACTGTCTTTTGATGAGCTGGATTAATATCCTCTACCGCTAATTTGGCATTATCTGATGATTTTAGATAAAACACATAATCCCCCCTCATCATATTCTATGTAAGCTCAATAATATTATAACCTTATTTTAATTATTAATTTTTGTATACCAGCAGTCGATTAAGTTAATCAATATTTACTATGATTCGCTATCATTAATTTTGATAAATTATATTGTGATATTGGAGTGAGAATATTAATATATATCATCAGTGCAATTATTATCTATGGGTATAGTTGTTATTATTTTACCAGTACTATCGCTAATCTTTTAATTGCATTAATAGCCTTATGAGTATTTGGTATATTTAACATCGGATTAATTTTCTTAAGGAATGTTCGCATAAAAAATAATTATAGTGGTCTCTTGTAAGTTGAAACATTCCTTATTCTCAGCTTGTTTTTAAATGATTTTAATAGCTTGAGCGACTATAACCCCATTATTCTTTTTACTAACAGAAATATTACTATGACATATAATATTTCTGTTAGTAACTTGATAATTACAATAATTTTGACTATTATCTTAGTTATTTTCAATATTTATATCTTTAAGTGTAAAAATTATTTCATTTGTATTCATATCTTATTGTATTCAGCATATTTTTATATGAGGTGAAGAACATGGATACTAAAGTAAATAAGCCTTACCCCGAAATAAAAGTAACTGTGCCAAATGAAACTTATGGTTTAATGATCCTTGATAATGTCGGTGGGATGAATTCTGAAACATCTGCAATTTGTCAATATATTTATAACCATAGTATTGCTGGCGAAGATTTTTTAGAACTAAAAAAAACATTTTTAAATATTTCTATGGTCGAGATGCATCATTTAGACATCTTCATGACCCTTGCCTTAGAATTAGGTTTAGACCCCCGCTGGTGGAGCTGTCTAAATGATCAATGTACTTATTGGTCACCATCATATTTAAATTATCCTAATTCACTAGAGGAAGTACTAAAAACAGCAATAGACGCTGAATATCAGGCAATTGATAAGTATATGTATCAAGCTAGCATCATCAAAGATCCCTATATTGTTGCGATTTTAAATCGAATCATTGAAGATGAAGAACTGCATATCAAGGTTTTAAAAGAATGGGAAACTAAATTAGTTAGATAATCTAACTAATTAGTTTTCCTTCTTTTAATAATTGCAATAATTGTAAATTTTGCGCCGCACTACCTACATAATTAGTAATTCCATTAAGTTTTGCTAAATGTTGACGATTTTCAAAACTTGTATCAACATTAATTTGCTGAAGGGCTCCAACTAAACTATCTCCAACATAATTAGGATTTGATAAATAGCTTACCCTACCTTCAATTACCTGGTCATTGACCCAGCCTTGATCATTACCTATTAAATAAGGATTTCGAGTATTTTTTACAATTCGAGTTATCTTTCCAACATTACGATATGGCCGTAACGGATTAGAAGATTCACTAGTTAAAAAGACATAGCTAAATCTTACTGTATCACCTAATTTATATTGTTCCACTGCTGTATCAATATCAAAATTATTCTTACCTGCACGTTTAATAATAGCTGGAAAATCAGCATAACAATAATTCATATCAACAATTGTTGGTACCCCTTGAACCCATCCAGTCGAACTATAGTGCCACATATCATACGGTTTATCATAATTTAACTCAGCAGCATAGTTAGCAACCCACCGTGTATAATTATCAAAAATCGGATCCGTTAATTTAGTGTTCCACCAGTATAGTGAAGCGTACATCCCAACATAATATCCATTGGCTTCTAATTCATCAGCAAATGTTTTAGCGATATTTGCAATCACATCATTTGATTGCTTTCCAGTCGTATTATTATCTTCTAAATCATAATACACTGGATATGCCATCTTATAGTTTTTCACTAGACGTAAAACATGTTGTGCTTCCCCTCTAGCATCACTACTATTTTTAGCATATGAATATAAGTAAACACCAAACGGTATTCCTAATCGTGTACACTCGTCTGCATTTCTTTTAAACAAACGATCATCTTGATCTGTTCGATCTTGACCAAAACCACATCTAAGAATTGCAAAATCAACTCGATCTTGAACAATTTCCCAATCAATTACCCCCTGATATTGTGAGACATCAATTCCATGTGTCGTCATTCTTCCACCTCCATTAATAATATATGAGCAATTGTCAAAAATGTGTGACTTTCTAGACTTTTTTATCATTTTAATGCGAAACAATGAATATTATGTTATAATCACATTGGTATGGATTAAATACGCCATCTTTAAAACTGAATATAAAACTAAATAATATATATAAATTGGAGGTCGATGAAATGAAAAAAGTATTCGTCACTGCCTTAGGAGTCTGTACAATGCTTTCATTAGTAACTATTCCCACTCCTGTTCAGGCAACTGATTTTTCCGGGCAAGAAGATAAGTACATGAAATTATGCTCATCTTCAAATCTTTCAACTAATAACTTGAACACTTGTAAAGAATTCAATACATACTTGAAAAATAAAAATAAAGAATTGAAATCTCAAGTAAGTGATTCAAAAAGCAAAGTATCTGATACTCAAAATAGTTTGAATAGTATCTCAAGTGAAATTAGTGCATTAAATGATCAAATTGCTGAAAAACAAAAAGAAATTGAATATTTACAAACTTCAATTTCAAATTTAGAAGCAAGTATAGCTAAAAAAGAAGAAGAAGTAAAAGAACGTATGTATTCAATGCAATCATACAATAACAATAATTCATATATTGACTTTATCTTCGGGGCTTCTAGCTTCACTGATATGTTTGCCCGAATTGACAGCGTTAATGAAATAACATCGTATGATGATGAATTAGTTGCACAACTAGCTGATGAAAAAGAACAAGTAGAAACACAAAAAGCTACGGTTGTTACTGCCAAAGCTAATATTGAAAGTCAAAAATCATCAAAGCAGGCACTACAACAAGAATATCAAGCTCTATTTGAAAAACAAAACGCTGATTTGATTGCGCAAGAAAAAGCAGCTGCTCAAGCGGCCGATTCAAGTCAAAAAATCACTGATAATATCGCTGCACTATTAGCTGCTACTGAAAAATCACAAGTTTCTGGCGGAAGCGTTGTTTCTGGTGATTCTGCAGTTGGAAACGCAATTGCACAAAAGGCTTTAACTCGCGTTGGTTATATGTATGTATGGGGTGGATGTCACAGCATGTCTGAAATCGCTAATCCAAACCACACTGCATTTGACTGCTCAGGTTTAGTCAACTGGGCTTATTATCAATCAGGTGTCAACATTGGTTCTAATAATACCAAATCGCTAGCTAGTAAAGGGGTATCTGTTTCTCGTAATAACATGCAGGCCGGAGATATCATCTTATTTAGCAGTAATGGAAGTACCAGCGGAATTCACCATGTCGGTATTTATATCGGTGGTGGTAACATGGTTCATGCTCCACAAACAGGTAAACCTGTTCAAGTAGCGGATCTTGGTTATTCATATTGGCAAAAAGAATGGTATGACGTTCGTAGATTGTATTAATACAATTAGATGAGCAAGCTTGCTCATCTTTTTTATCACATATATATGAAATTCATAAATTAATTTCATTATTTCCATAACAAATGTGATATTTTTTAGAAAATTAGCTTTATATCCTTAGAAAAAATCTAAATTAGTATTTACTTATTAAGAAAAATATAGGATAATTACTATGTATCGAGGTGATTGTATGAAAATAAAAAAAGTTATATCTACAGCTTTAACGCTGACAATAGTAACAAGTGCATGTTATTATGCAGCCCCTGTGGCAGCCGATGGATTTGATGGTAATGAAAGTAAATATATGACATTATGCTCATCTTCAAATTTATCTAGTAGTAACAAATCAACTTGTGAAGCATTCAACAAGTATCTTAAAACTAAAAATTCTGAATTAACTAAAAAATTGGCCGAACAAAAAGAGGCTGCTAGTGACACTAAAACAACACTAGAAAGCGTTCAAAAACAATTAGATGAAGTTAATAAACAAATCAGCGATAAAGAAGCTGAAATTGAGTATTTAAATACAACTATTGCCAATCTTCAAGCAAGTATTGAAAAGAATACTCAATTATTAAAAGATCGTATGTATGCAATGCAATCTTATGCAAATGAAAATACATATATTAACTTTATTTTTGGTGCAAGCAACTTCACGGAAATGTTCTCAAGAATCGACGGTTATAACGAACTTACACAAAGTGATAAAGAGTTGATTGAAGAACTTAATAAACAAAGAAAAGAAGTTGAACAACAACAAACTATTTTAGAAGAAGCTAAAGCCACTTTAGTTATTCAGCAAGAAGAACAAAAAACATTAAAAACAAAATATACAGCTTTGTTAGAGGAACAAAACAAATCAATTGCATCTACTCAAAACACGATTTATGATTATGGTGAAATGACTGAAACCCTGGATGCTGCAATTAAAAAATTTAATGAAGAAGCATATGAAACTCCAACTCCTACACCACCGCCTCCAAAACCTGATAATGGTGGAAACAATAATAATTCCGGTGGTAACAACAACAATAATAACAACAACAATAATAACAATAGCGATTCTGGAAATAACAACAATGGCGGAAACAATAATAATGATTCTAGCACATCAGATAATCTTGGTGAAAAAATCTATGCTGCTGCTTATGCTAAATTAGGATCGCGTTATTGGTGGGGAGCTCAAGGTCCCACATACTTTGACTGTTCTGGTTTAGTATATTGGTCATTAAAACAAGCAGGTGTTAGTGGTGGTCGAGATACTGCTGCTGGTTACTCCAGAAAATGGTCAGCTGTAAGTTTTGCAAACTCTAAAACTGGTGATTTAGTATGTTTTGGTAGTCCAGCTTATCATATTGGAATCATTGTTGTAAACAGCGATGGTTCAAGATCAATGGTTCATGCCGGTGGTGGTGATTCATCAACACACGGTGATAATCCAAAAGCTTATGTTAAAGTATCTTCAATTGAACCAGGATCATATTACTATAGTAGAATAAGTACAATTAGACGTGTTAGTAAATAATAGATATTTTAAAGGACAAATTTTGTAGTTCACTACAATACTTGTCCTTTTTTATTTTAGGCGATAATTATCCAAATAATATATGATCGTTATGTTATATTTATATCCTATTTAAAATTTACTATGCTATAATTAAAGTTAGAAAACAAAGGAGGGAAATGAGCATGAAAGCAAAGATAATATCCCTCTTTCATTACTTATTAGTCTTTTTATTAATAATTTTTAATACCAGCTGTCAAGCTAAATCAATAAATATTGTTGATACAAATAATAATGATCAGATTGAACTAAATTTTTATGGATATAAAACGGAAGCAATTAATGTTGTTGCAATCGAAGAAATTTTACAAGCTTATATGGATAAAAATCCCAATATTACCATTACCTATGAAAGTGTGAAAGGAACTGAGTATTATGAGATACTAAAAAAACGTTTGGCCTCTAATAACTATGATGACATTTTTATGATCGATGAAGATAATTTACAGCAATTAACTAATTATAATTATTTTGAAGATTTATCAAAGCTAAAAACAATAAAAAACTTTAACACAAACTCATTGGAACAAATGGTGCAACCAGATAATACGATCCCCTATATTCCAACTTCTATTTCAGCATTTGGATTATATTGCAATCTTGATTTACTAGAAAAACATCATCAGTCAGTTCCTAAAAATAATCAAGAATTTATGGCTGTTTGTCAATATTTTATTGAGCAAGGAATTACTCCGATCATCGCTAATAATGATATTTCTCTAAAAACAATTGCTCTTGCTAAAGGTCTTTATCCCATCTATCAATCACCTGAAAAGGATAGAATAATCGCTTCACTAAATCAAGATCCTAGCATTCTTTGTAATTATCTTAAAGAAGGATATCAATATGTTAAACAGTTAATCGACAATAAATTCATTGATGCAGCCACAACTTTAAAAACAGAAAAAACTGCAGACGATCTAATACAGTTTGAAGAAAATAAAAACCCTTTTATGTTAACTGGTGCCTGGGCCTCTGTTCGAGTTGAAAAAAGTTCACCAGATTTAAATTTTAAAGTTTACCCTTATCCAATTTTAGACGATGGAGCAATTCTAGTTTCAAATATTGATACCCGTGTATGTATTAATGCTAAAGGTCCACATATTACTGAAGCAAAAAAATTTATTGAATATTTAAGTCAAGAAGATGTGATGTGGAAATTTGTAAATAGTCAGTCCTCTTTTAGTCCTCTGAAAGAACAACGTATTGCTGATGATCCTAAGATTCAAGAATTAAGCCCTTATTTAACCTCAGAGAAAACAATTCTAGGCAGTGATTCAAATATAAATCTTCCCCTTTGGTCACTTACCCATGACGGAATCACCCAATTATTAACAGGAAACAGTATTGATAGTGCTTTAGAAATAATCAAAAATTATGAACAGTGAGGATGATTCCAATGAAAAATAAAAAAATATCATTAATGATTGTCGGGGGAATTAGTGCTGTGATTTTTGTTGTTTTTTCCATGTTCATTTATGTTAATTATGTTCAAGATTCTCTTTGGGATAAGTCAATCAATGATATTTTAGAAACAACCTCTCAGGAGGAAAAAGCCTTTAATGTCTATATGACTAAAGAAATGACTAACTCCCAAAACATCCTTACTAATATTGCCTATCTACAAACTAAGATTCCGCAGTATCTCCAGCATCTATCTAATCGTGAAGAAGCTAAATATTTATATATCGACTATACCAATGACTGCTACTATGATGAAAATGGTAATTATCCGTTAGGTGATGAACAGTTGTTTCAGCAAATAAAAGCTGATAATAATTCACAAGGATTTTTAGAGCCCTATCTTAATTCAAAAACAGGTATTAAGACTTTTGCAACTTATGTAAAAACAAGCGATAGTCAAAGTGTCATTGTCAAAGAAACTCAATTAAGTTTTATTATTGAAAACTTCTCACTTTCGTTTTATAACGATTTAGGTTTTTCATATATTGTTAAAGATAATGGTGAAATTTTAATTCGTTCCAAACATCGTAACTCAAATCGTACTTTTAAAAACTTATTTGATTTAATCGATCTGTCTGGTAATGATGCAAAAACCATTGAATCATTTAAAGCATCTTTATCTAAAAGAGATAAAGGTGTTGCCTTATTTAATTATCAAGATAGTTCCAATGTATTTTGCTATGTTCCATTACAACAAAACAATCACTGGTTTATTATTTCAATTATTCCTAATAAGGTAATCATGAAGCAGGCCAATAACATTATTATTTCCTCCATAATTCTATGTAGTGGTATTGCTGGTGCAATCAGCTGTGTTGTTTTGCTATATATCCGTGATAACCGTAAACACAAAAGAATGTTAGAGAACTTAGCTTTTTATGATCATTTGACCATGCTCTATAATTATCAAAAGTTTAAAACAGAGGGGGAAAAATTATTTTTGGAACGTAATCATACCCTTCTTGCAGTTCTGTATTTAGATATTAATGACTTTAAAATAATTAATGAATTATATGGTTATAAATATGGTGATAAGATCTTAACGCAGCTGGCAAATATTTTAAAAAAATTGGTCATAGCCCCAGGACTTACGTGCCGAGTAAATGCCGATAATTTTTTAATCATGCAGTCATATCATGATAGAACCGAACTGGAAAACTTATGCCAAGAAATCAATCAAAAATTTTGTAATCTTTTAGAATCACTTGATAATAAAAATAATACTATAGTTAAAATTGGTATATGCTGCTATGAAGATGATCAAACAATCTCAGGTATTGATGGTCTAATTGACTGTAGTCACCTCGCTTTAAATGCATATATACCTGGCCAAACCAATAACTATTACTTCTATAATTCTAAAATGCATGATCAAATGATTAGAAAAGTAGAGATTGAAAATAACATGGAGTCCGCTTTACTGAATAACGAATTTACATTCTATCTACAACCAAAGTATGCGCCAAATGGACAAGTCATGTTAGGAGCTGAAGCTCTAGTTCGTTGGCTTGAGCCATCAGGAAATCTCATTATGCCTGGTGAATTCATTCCAATCTTTGAACAAAATGGCTTTATTCTTAAAATGGATGAATATATATTTGAAAGTGTTTGTAAGTTTCTCTATCAACGAATTATCGAAAACCTGCCAAATGTTCCTATATCGATTAATATTTCTAGATTACATCTTTATCAAGATGACTTTATTGAACGCTACAGTAAAATAAAAAATAAATATAGTTTACCTGATAAATTAGTTGAATTAGAAATAACCGAAAACATTTTACTTGATAATATTGAAAGAATTAGAAACATTATCATTGAACTACAAAATAATGGCTTTACTTGTTCAATCGACGATTTTGGTTCAGGTTACTCATCATTAAATTCTTTAAAAGACTTACCATTTGAAGTCATAAAATTAGACCGGCTTTTCTTAATCAACAGTTATGATATTCAAAGAAGTCAAGAAATCATCAAAGCTATTGTTGAAATG
>ERZ838827.2229-NODE-2229-length-11741-cov-2.496834_pt1 | contig 11741 bp, 9 predicted proteins | sample MGYA00519881_ERZ838827 | MGnify/ENA primary metagenome ERZ838827 (study PRJEB31850, sample SAMEA3708842) | human gut metagenome | biome: human gut; feature: human-associated habitat; material: faeces | place: China | collected 2014 ...
ACTCTTTGGACCGGAGAGTATGACCGGAATGATGCGATCATGAGCATTCATGCGGGAGCCGGCGGAACCGAGTCCTGTGACTGGGCAAGTATGTTGTACCGGATGTATACCCGGTGGGCAGAGAAGAAAGGATTTACCGTGGAAGTGCTGGATTATCTGGAGGGTGATGTGGCAGGGATCAAAGGTGTGACGTTTGAGGTGCGCGGTGAAAATGCCTACGGGTATCTGCGCTCCGAAAAAGGTGTTCACCGTCTCGTGCGGATTTCTCCGTTCAATGCGGCGGGAAAACGTCAGACTTCTTTCGTGTCCTGCGATGTGATCCCGGATATCGAGGATGAGATCGAGATCGAGATCAACGAAGACGATCTGCGGATCGATACGTACCGGTCCAGCGGAGCCGGCGGACAGCATATCAACAAGACGTCTTCGGCAGTGCGCATTACGCATCTTCCGACCGGAATCGTTGTGCAGTGTCAGAATGAACGTTCCCAGCATATGAATAAGGACAAGGCGATGCAGATGCTCAAAGCAAAACTTTATCTGATCAAACAGCAGGAACAGGCAGACAAAGTATCGGACATCCGCGGAGAGATCAAAGAGATCGGATTTGGAAGTCAGATCCGCTCCTATGTTATGCAGCCGTATACGCTTGTGAAAGATCACCGGACGAATGCGGAGATCAGCAATATAGGCGCGGTCATGGATGGAAATATCGATCCGTTTATCAATGCATACTTAAGTGCAAAAAAAGCGTGATTGTCTGTCGGCGGGGATTTTGGATCCCTCCGGCAGACATTGCCGTTTACACGAAAAAGGAAAGGAATGAAAGAAGATGGTAAATATAGCTGTGATGGGCTACGGCACGGTAGGATCCGGGGTCGTGGAAGTGATCAATACAAACGGCGCAACGATCAACCAGAGAGTCGGCGATGAGATACATATCAAATATGTGCTGGATCTGCGGGATTTTCCGGGTGATCCGATCCAGGAGAAGATCATTCATGATTTTGATACGATCGTAAATGACCCGGAGATCCAGATCGTCGTGGAAGTGATGGGAGGAATCGAGCCGGCATATACGTTTGTGAAAAAATGTCTTCTTGCAGGGAAGAGTGTGGCGACCTCGAACAAGGCGCTTGTGGCAAAACACGGGGCGGAGCTTCTTTCCATCGCGCGGGAGCGGGAGATCAACTTTTTGTTTGAAGCAAGCGTAGGCGGCGGAATCCCGATCATCCGTCCGCTGAATTCTTCGATGACGGCGGATGAGATTGAGGAGATCACCGGAATCCTGAACGGGACGACCAACTATATGTTGACAAAGATGTTCTATGAGGGTGCGGATTATGATGAAGTGCTGAAAGAAGCACAGGCAAAAGGATATGCGGAGCGTAATCCGGAAGCGGATGTGGAGGGACACGATGCCTGCAGGAAGATTGCGATCTTATCCTCATTGATCTCCGGTCGTCAGGTGGATTTTGAGGATATTTATACCGAGGGGATCACGGAGATCACAAAAGAAGATATGCTGTACGCAAAGGAAATGGGCATGACGATCAAACTGCTTGCGTCGAGCAGAAGAGACGGCGATCACCTGCATGCGATCGTAGCGCCGCATCTTCTTCGCAGTGACCATCCGCTTTACAACGTCAATGATGTGTTCAATGCGATTTTTGTGCACGGAAATGTGCTCGGGGACGCGATGTTTTATGGAAGCGGAGCGGGAAAACTTCCGACGGCAAGCGCTGTCGTATCCGACGTGGTGGACGAGGCGAAACATCTGCACCGGAATATTATGACGATGTGGAAGAGTGAAAAACTGACGTTGCAGCCGATTGCAGATACGAGCAAACAGTTTTTTGTCCGGATCAAAGGGGAAGCTGACGCATTGAGAGCACATCTGGAAAGCAAATTCGGTCCGATCCGTATCGTGCAGGCGGAAAGTCTGGGCGGAGAGTTCGGATTTTTGACGGAAGTGATGACGGAGGGCGAGTATGCGAAGTGTGCGGAAGAATTTCCGGGAATCCTGCATATGATCCGTGTACAAGAGTAAAGGGGGAAAAGAAATTGAGGTATCTGGTGATGCTCTGCGATGGAATGGCAGATGAACCGTTGGAGGAACTGGGAGGAAGAACACCGCTGGAAGCGGCAGTGACACCGAATATGGACCGGCTTGCAAAAGTTTCCGAGATCGGTATGGTGCGGACGGTTCCGGAGGGAATGGCGCCCGGAAGCGACACGGCAAATCTGTCTGTGATCGGATATGATCCGAAACGTTATTATACCGGGAGATCTCCGTTGGAAGCGCTGAGTATCGGAGTGGATATGGCGCCGGATGACGTGTCGTTTCGTTGTAATGTGGTGACACTTTCCGAGGAAGAAGAAAAATATGAGGATCGGAAAATCTTGGATCACAGTTCGGATGAAATCAGTACCGAAGAGGCGGCGGTTCTTTTGGAAGCGCTGAAAGAGGGCTTAAAGCGGGACGGCTATGAATTTTATGTCGGAACGAGCTATCGTCACCTACTGATCTGGAAACACGGAAGCGTTGTGGAATTGACGCCGCCGCATGATATCCTGACGAAGCGGATCGGGGAATTTCTTCCGAAAGATCCTCTGCTGCGGGAAATGATGGAGAAAAGTTATGAGATCCTGAATCATCATCCGGTCAACGAAGCGAGACGGAAGAACGGTTTGAAGCCTGCCAATTCCGCATGGTTCTGGGGAGCGGGTACAAGACCGGCGCTGAAAGCATTTGAAGAACTGCATGGGAAAACAGGCGCGATGATCTCGGCAGTGGATCTGCTGAAAGGGATCGCAGTAGGAGCCGGTATGCAGAATCTCATAGTTGAGGGCGCAAACGGCGGACTGCATACGAATTATACCGGAAAAGCGGAAGCGGCAGTGAAAGCGCTGACAGAAGATGGATTTGATTTTGTATATATCCATGTCGAGGCTCCGGATGAGATGGGGCATCAGGGAAAGGTAAAAGACAAGATCCGGTCGATCGAATGGATCGATGAAAAGATCATTGGACCGGTGACCGCGAAACTTTCTGAACAGGGGCAGGATTTCCGAATGCTGGTTCTGCCGGATCATCCGACGCCGATCTGCGTGCGGACGCATACAGCCGATCCGGTTCCGTATTTGCTGTATGACAGTACGAAAAATGTGCAGGGGGCAGTATCCTATGATGAAAGGCATGGGATGGAGAGTAAAATCAGAGAAGAAGAGGGGTACCGTCTGATCGGGCACCTTTTTGAAGGAGAATAGTATGCTGATCGTGAAAAAATTTGGAGGCAGTTCTGTTGCAGACCGGGAACGGATCTTTAATGTGGCAGAACGCTGTGTGGAAGAATACAAAAAAGGCAACGATGTGATCGTTGTGCTTTCCGCTATGGGAGATACAACGGATGAATTGATCGCGAAAGCAAAAGAGATCAATCCGAACGCATCGAGACGGGAAATGGATATGCTTTTGACAACCGGAGAGCAGGTGTCGGTCTCTTTGATGGCAATGGCAATCTCTTCGATGGGAATCCCGGCGGTTTCCCTGAATGCATTTCAAGTGGGAATGCATTGCACATCCGCTTATGGGAACGCCCGGTTTAAACGGGTCGATGCAGACCGCATCCGACATGAACTGGAGTACCGGAAGATCGTGATCATCACGGGATTTCAGGGGGTGAATAAGTACGAAGACTATGTGACGCTTGGCAGAGGCGGGTCGGATACAACCGCAGTTGCGATCGCAGCGGCGCTCCACGCGGATGCGTGCGAGATCTATACCGACGTGGATGGCGTGTATACGGCAGACCCGAGAATCGTAAAGAATGCAAGAAAACTGGAGTCCATCAGTTACGATGAGATGTTGGAGCTGGCGTCACTGGGGGCGAAAGTGCTTCATAATCGTTCGGTGGAAATGGCAAAAAAATATGGCGTACAGCTGATCGTCCGGTCCAGTCTGAACCGGTCGGAGGGTACGGTAGTCAAGGAGGTAGCGAAAATGGAAAAAATGCTGATCAGCGGAGTTGCATCCGACAAAAATACATCCCGTGTGTCTGTGATCGGTGTGCAGGATAAGCCGGGAGTGGCGTTTAAGATTTTTAATACATTGGCGAAAAAAGGGATCAATGTGGATATTATCCTGCAGTCGGTGGGACGCGGCGGCACGAAAGATATTTCTTTTACGGTTTCCCAGGAAGATTTAAATGATACGTTGAAGACATTGGAAGAAAACAAAGAGTCTCTGACGATCCAGGAGATCAAACATAAAGATAATGTGGCAAAGATTTCGATCGTAGGCGCGGGAATGATGAGCAATCCGGGCGTGGCTGCAAAAATGTTTGAAGCATTGTTCAATGCACAGGTGAACATCAGCATGATCTCCACCTCGGAAGTGCGGATCACGGTTTTGATCGATGAAAATGATGTGGAGCGTGCAATGGTTGCCGTTCACGATGGCTTTGGACTGGGTGCTTAGGCGGGACGTGCGGAAGATCCGGCAAAAAGAGTTCCGGTAAAAAAGAGAGCTGGTAAAAAGTAAAAAAAGAGGGCGGTGAACTTGCCGGAGCGCGGCGGCTTCACTGCCCGTTTATTCATGCAGGACCTTACATACCAGACGGCGGTCTTCTGCGCTTGCCTGCCGGTATTTCAGGATCAGATCACATTCGTCTTCTGTCAGGATCAAGGTCGTGTCACTGTGCTCTCTGTGCGCCACGGTGTAAGGCGGACGTACCTCGCGGAACATGAGCGTGGAGGAACGAAAGGAATCCACGATCAATTGATTCAGCGAAATCTCATAGAGCTCGGAAAGTTTGACAAGCAGTCCGAGATCCGGATCCCGTTTTCCGGTCTCATAGTTGGAGTAAGCCTGACGGGAAATATTCAGATACTCACTGACGTCTTTTTGTGTCAGTGCGTTTGCTTTTCGATATTCATATAAATTTTTCGTAAGCTGCAGATTTGCCAACGTCATCCCTCCATACCGGAAACTTCTTGTCTGTGCTGTGAACCAGTCCACATTATAGCAAGTTTCTTAATAGGATTGACCGGATGGCGACGTAATATAGCATAAATTACAAAAGCAACAAATCGTTTACAACTTACTTAAATTACTATTGTGAAAACGGGAAGAATGGGTGACATCTTCTCCAAACCAGTCCGGGGCATGAAAAGTCTCGGCTGAGAGAAGATCCGGGAATTCAACCTCGGCAAGAATCAGACCATCCAGATCTCCGCGGAAGAAATCCAGTTCGATCAAAAGCGGGGAGTCGCAGGAAAGCGGAATGACATAACGGTCTTTGGTGATCAGACGTCCGTCTGTTTTTTCTCTCAGATGCAGATACGCTTCCTTTGTCAGCGGAAGATTGTATTCTTCACGGGCCATCAGCCCTTTTGATTTGTAAGTGAGGATATAATCGTCCTGATCCCGGCGTACTCTGACGACCGGTTCGGTACAAAGATAACCTTGTTCGATCCGTCTGCAGGGAAAGTCGGATGGTTGAAATGGGATCTTGTTTTTGTCGATCAGATATTTGCGTTCGATTTCCATAAGGAACCTCCGTTATCTTATTTGAATGTGCACCGGATATCCGTAAAAGAAAAAGGTCCGGATGCCATAGGATCATAATAAAACACCGCTGCGGAAGATGCAATGGGGAAGTTTACGTTCTTGTACAAAGAAAAACGGTTTCCGTTTGTACAGTGACGTGAAAATAAATATAAAGAGAGGAAGAAAAGATTGAAAATGAAAAATGTAAAAGTGTTTTTAGCAGATGGATTTGAAGAGATCGAAGCGTTGACGGTCGTGGATATTCTGCGCAGAGCCGGCGTGGAGACAACGACCGTATCCGTGACGAAAAAAGATGTGGCAGAGGGGGCGCATGGAATCTGCGTGAAAGCGGATGAGCTGTTTGAAGAAGCGGACTTTCATGAGACAGAGATGCTCGTGCTTCCGGGCGGAATGCCCGGAACGTTGAATCTGCAGGCACACACAGGTCTCAGGGAACTTCTGTCGGCATACGGGAAAGCAAAAAAATATGTGGCTGCGATCTGCGCGGCTCCGAGTATTCTTGGAGAACTCGGAATGTTGGATGGGAAACGTGCCTGCTGTTATCCGTCTTTTGAAGAGAAACTGACCGGAGCAGAGGTTGTAAGAGAACCGGTGGTTTTGGATCAGAACGTGATCACAAGCAGAGGGATGGGAACGGCGATCCCGTTTGCACTGAAGCTTGTGGAGGTTCTTTGCGGCATGGAAAGAGCAGAAGAAGTGAGAAAATCGATCATTTATAATGAAGAATAAAAAAGAAGCAGAGCGTCAGTGTATAGGGAAAAATACGTTTTCATATTTTTTCACATTTGTACGCCGACAAAAGCGGTGTTTTGGGAAAAAAGACTGGAAATTCGGGAATGTTTGTGCTATACTGACTCAATGACTGCGAATGTTTATTTTTATTCGATTACAAAAAGTATACCCGCCCGGGCATTCTGTCATACAGAAGCTTACGCACAGACGTGCTTTACATGGAGCATAAAGCAGAGAGCAGGGTACAAGTCAAGGAGGAAAATAAAATGAGTTTACAGGTAGAAAATTTGGAGCATAATATGGCGAAGCTCACGATCGAAGTTGCGGCAGAAGACGTAGAGAAAGCTCTGCAGGCAGCATATTTAAAAGAGCGCAAGAGAATCAGCCTGCCGGGATTCCGTAAAGGAAAAGTTCCGCGTCAGATGATCGAGAAGATGTACGGACCGGAGATTTTCTATGAAGATGCGGCAAACAGCATGATCTCAGAAGCTTACGGAAAAGCATATGAGGAGTGCGGTCTTGAGATCGTTTCCCAGCCGGACATCGATGTTGTTCAGCTGGAAAAAGGAAAAGCATTCATCTTTACAGCGGAAGTTGCGGTAAAACCGGAAGTGACACTCGGCGAATATAAAGGTCTGAAAGTGGACAAAGTTTCTACAAGAGTGACACAGAAAGAAGTAGACGAGGAGATCGAGAAAGAGCGTGAGCGCAACGCAAGAACGATCGAAGTGACTGACCGTGCCGTTCAGGACAAAGATGTGGTAACACTGGACTTTGAGGGATTTGTAGACGGAGAAGCTTTCGAGGGCGGAAAAGGAACAGATTATCCGCTGACGATCGGTTCCGGTTCTTTTATCCCGGGATTTGAAGAGCAGCTGATCGGAGCTGAGATCGACAAAGAAGTAGAAGTGAATGTGACATTCCCGAAAGAGTATCACTCTGAAGAGCTTGCAGGAAAAGATGCTACATTCAAGTGTACAGTACACACAATCAAAGCAAAAGAGCTTCCGGAGCTGGATGATGAATTTGCTTCTGAAGTTTCTGAATGTGAGACAATGGACGCATACAGAGCGGAAGTAAAGAAAAACATCAAAGAGCGCAAAGAGAGAACCGGAAAAGAAAAGAAAGAAAACCAGGCAGTAGATCAGGCAATCGAGAACGCACAGATGGATATTCCGGAAGCAATGATCGAGTTCCAGGTAAGACAAATGGCAGATGATTTTGCACGCCGTATTCAGCAGCAGGGTCTGACCGTAGAACAGTACTTCCAGTTTACAGGAATGACAGCAGAGAAGATGATGGAAGAGATGAGACCACAGGCTGAAAAGAGCATCAAGACAAGACTGGTTCTGGAAGCGATCGTAAAAGCTGAGAACATTGAAGTTTCTGATGAGCGTGTAGAAGAAGAACTCACAAAAATGGCGGAAGCATACCAGATGGAAGTTGAAAAACTCAAAGAGTTTATGGGAGAGAACGAGAAGAAACAGATCAAAGAGGATCTTGCAGTTCAGGAAGCAATCACTCTGCTTGTAAACGAATCTGTAGAGGGATAATCTGTTCTGGTACATAACAGTACCGTGAATCCGCAGTGAGAGGGGGCCGCAGGCAGCGGCAGATTAAGTCAGCATAATAAGGAGGAAAAGCAAATGAGTTTAGTACCTTATGTTATTGAACAGACAAGCCGTGGAGAGCGCTCTTACGACATTTATTCAAGACTGTTAAAAGAAAGAATCATTTTTCTGGGAGAAGAGGTCAATGATGTATCTGCGAGTGTGATCGTAGCACAGCTTCTTTTCCTGGAAGCGGATGATCCGAATAAGGATATCCAGTTATATATCAACAGCCCGGGAGGTTCCGTGACAGCGGGACTGGCAATCTACGATACCATGCAGTACATCAAATGTGATGTTTCTACAGTCTGCATCGGTATGGCAGCAAGCATGGGGGCATTCCTTCTTTCCGGTGGAGCGAAGGGAAAACGTTTTGCGCTTCCAAACGCAGAGATCATGATTCATCAGCCATCCGGCGGAGCACAGGGACAGGCAACTGAGATTTCGATCGCAGCAGAGCACATCCTGAGAACCCGTCAGAAATTGAACGAGATTATGGCAGCAAACACAGGGCAGCCATTGGAGACGATCAAGGCTGATACAGAACGTGATAACTTCATGTCTGCAGAAGAAGCAAAAGCTTATGGATTAATAGATGAGGTAATTGCCAAACATTAATGTTGTGTCGGCAATATGAGGTGAGAGTGATATGGCAGGAAAAGCAAGTGATGATATAGTAAGATGCTCCTTCTGTAATAAGCCGCAGTCTCAGGTGAGAAAGCTGATCGCAGGGCCGAACGGCGCTTATATCTGTGATGAGTGTATCGAGGTCTGCTCGGAGATTATAGAAGAAGAGTTTGAATACGATGATGACAGAAGAGAATTTGATGATATCAATCTTTTGACACCAGAGGAGATCAAGGCATTCCTTGATGAATATGTAATCGGACAGGACGAGGCAAAGAAGGTTCTTTCTGTTGCTGTATACAATCATTACAAGCGGATCATGGCAGGTTCTGATCTGGGCGTGGATCTGCAGAAGAGTAATATTCTGATGCTTGGACCGACCGGATGCGGAAAGACTCTGCTTGCCCAGACCCTCGCAAAGATACTGAATGTTCCGTTTGCCATCGCAGATGCGACAGCTCTGACAGAGGCCGGATATGTGGGGGAAGATGTAGAAAGCATCCTCCTGAAAGTGATTCAGGCAGCAGATGGCGATATTGAACGTGCAGAGCATGGTATTATTTATATTGATGAGATTGACAAGATCACAAGAAAGTCTGAGAATCCTTCCATTACCAGAGATGTATCCGGAGAGGGAGTTCAACAGGCGCTTTTGAAGATCATTGAGGGAACCGTTGCATCTGTTCCGCCGCAGGGCGGAAGAAAGCATCCGCATCAGGAACTGATCCAGATAGACACGACCAATATTTTGTTTATCTGCGGCGGTGCATTTGAAGGGATTGATAAGATCATTGAGACCAGACTGGATAAGAAGTCGATCGGCTTTAATGCAGAGATAGCTAAGAAGCATGAGGAGGATGTAGATGTACTGCTGCATCAGGTGCTTCCGCAGGATCTGGTGAAGTTTGGTCTGATTCCGGAGCTGGTAGGACGAGTTCCTGTTACAGTATCTCTGGATCTTCTGGATAAAGAGGCTTTGATCCGGATTCTGACAGAACCGAAGAGCTCTCTTGTGAAGCAGTATCAGAAACTGATGGAACTGGACGGCGTAAAGCTGGAGTTTGATAAAGCAGCTCTGGATGCAATCGCAGAGACCTCTCTTGCAAGGAAAACGGGAGCCAGAGGATTAAGAGCCATTATGGAAGATATTATGATGGATACAATGTTCCGTGTACCATCTGATGATACCATCAAAGGATGTATGATTACAAAAGATGTTGTGGAAGGAAAGGGGCAGCCATTGTATGAGTGCGATGGAGAAGAGCGAAAATCTTTTCTGACATCTGAAAGTGCATAGATAACACAGGCGGGTGCATAGGGAGGACCATGTACCCGCTTGTTTTGATTTTGGATAAAACAAAAAGCAGGAGGAAAATACAGGTGAACAGAGAAATAAAAAGCCTTCCGATGGTAGCTCTGCGTGGAATGACTATCATGCCGGAAATGGTAGTACATTTTGATGTGAGCAGAGAAAAATCAATCGCAGCAATTCAGGAAGCCATGGCGGGAGACCAGAAGATTTTTCTTGTGGCACAAAGATCAATAGAAACAGACGACCCTATACAGGAAGATGTTTACGAGGTGGGAACTGTTGGAACGATCAAACAGATCATGAAGCTTCCAAAGCATATCGTCCGGGTACTTGTTTCAGGAGAAACAAGAGGAATCTTAAAACAGCTTCAGCAGGATACGCCGTATCTGCGGGCAGAGGTCGAGGTGATCGATGAGTCCGATCTTGTCATTCAGGATGATCTAAATGGAGAGGCAATGGCAAGGAGTCTTAAAGATACTTTTCTGGACTATGCCGCTCGCAACGGAAAAATGTCAAAAGAAGCAGTGGCAGAGATTTTGGAGATCAAAAGCCTGAAAAAGCTGGTGGATGAGATTGCTGCAAACACGCCTTTTTATTATGTTGATCAACAGGAAATCCTCGGAAAAGTGGATTTTTGGGAGAGATATGAGACATTGGCGTTTAAGCTGGTCAACGAAGTGCAGATCATGGATATCAAAGATGAACTGCAGCAAAAGGTGAAGGAACGTGTGGATAAGCATCAGAAAGAATACATTCTTCGGGAGCAGCTGAAGCTGATCCGGGAGGAGTTGGGGGATGATTCTACATTGTCCGATGCGGAAGAATTTGAAAAAGCAGCAAAGAATCTGAAAGCGCCAAAAGAAGTGAACGAAAAGCTGAAAAAAGAAATCAGCAGATTTAAAAGCTCACTGAACAGTCCGGCAGAAAGCGGTGTGATACGGACCTATATTGAAACATTGCTTGAGATGCCGTGGGATAAAGCCGGGAAGGACAATCAGGATATCAAATATGCAGAGGAAGTGCTGGAAGCAGATCATTATGGTCTGGAACAGGTCAAAGAACGAATTCTGGAATTTCTGGCAGTACGTTCTCTGACGAAAAAAGGGGAGAGCCCGATCCTGTGTCTGGTGGGACCGCCGGGAACAGGAAAAACATCGATCGCCAGATCTCTTGCAAAGGCACTGAAGAAGCCGTATGTAAGGATTTCACTTGGCGGAGTGCGGGATGAGGCAGAAATCCGGGGACACAGAAAAACATATGTAGGAGCAATGCCCGGACGCATCGCAAATGGAATTCGTCAGGCAGGTGTCAAGAATCCGTTGATGCTTCTGGATGAAATTGATAAAGTCAGCACAGACTATAAGGGAGATACGTTCTCTGCGCTTCTGGAAGTACTGGACAGTGAACAGAATTACAAATTCCGTGATCATTATCTGGAAGTTCCGCTGGATTTGTCGGAAGTGCTGTTTATTGCCACTGCAAATTCACTGCAGACGATTCCGCGTCCGCTTCTGGATCGTATGGAAGTGATCGAGGTGACCAGCTACACAGAGAATGAGAAGCTGCATATTGCGACAGAGCATTTGATCCCAAAACAGCTGGAGAAAAATGGTCTGAAGAAAGAACAGCTGAAAATAAGCAAAAATGCAGTCTGGAAGATTGCATCCAACTATACAAAAGAAGCGGGAGTACGTCAGCTGGAGAGAGAAATCGGCAATATTTGCAGAAAAGCAGCAAAAGAAATACTTACAACCGGGAAAAAGAGTGTTACAATTACAGAGAAGAATCTGTTCAAATATCTGGGAAAAGAGAAGTTTACGTATCAGATGGCAAATGCGGCTGATGAGATCGGGATCGTGCGTGGACTTGCATGGACCAGTGTGGGTGG
>ERZ838827.2240-NODE-2240-length-11682-cov-9.831857_pt1 | contig 11682 bp, 9 predicted proteins | sample MGYA00519881_ERZ838827 | MGnify/ENA primary metagenome ERZ838827 (study PRJEB31850, sample SAMEA3708842) | human gut metagenome | biome: human gut; feature: human-associated habitat; material: faeces | place: China | collected 2014 ...
TTAACATCGAGGAGGAAATGAAGTCATCGTACATTGACTACTCTATGTCGGTCATCGTTTCGCGTGCCCTTCCGGATGTTAGAGATGGATTTAAGCCCGTTCACCGTAGAATTTTATACGGAATGATGGAATTGGGTAATACTTCAGATAAACCTTATAAGAAATCAGCCAGAATTGTTGGTGAAGTACTTGGTAAGTATCATCCTCATGGAGATTCTTCTGTTTATCTTGCAATGGTTCGTATGGCTCAGGAGTGGGCGATGCGTTATCCTTTGGTAGACGGACAGGGTAATTTTGGTTCGGTAGACGGTGATAGCCCTGCTGCTATGCGTTATACGGAGGCACGTCTTAATAAGCTGGGTGAAGCGATGATGGATGACTTGTATAAGGAAACCGTAGATTTTGAGCCTAACTTTGATAATACTTTGGTTGAACCTAAGGTTATGCCAACTCGAATTCCTAATCTTTTAGTGAATGGTGCATCTGGTATTGCCGTGGGTATGGCTACCAATATGCCTCCACATAATCTTTCTGAAGTTATAGATGCTTGTGATGCATATATTGATAATCCGGAAATTACAGTGGAAGAGTTGATGGAGTTTGTGAAAGCTCCGGATTTTCCTACAGGCGGATATATATATGGTGTAAGTGGTGTGCGTGAGGCTTATCTGACAGGTCGTGGACGTGTAGTTATGCGTGCGAGAGCTGAAATTGAAAGCGGGCAGGCACATGATAAAATTGTAATCACCGAGATTCCCTATAATGTAAATAAGGCAGAATTGATTAAGTATATCGCTGACCTTGTTAACGATAAGAAAATAGAAGGCATCTCGAATGCTAATGATGAGTCTGACCGTGATGGTATGCGTATTGTTATTGACATAAAACGTGATGCAAATGCAAGTGTAGTGTTGAATAAACTCTATAAAATGACAGCTTTGCAGACCTCTTTTGGCGTTAACAATGTGGCTTTGGTTCATGGACGTCCAAAAACGTTGAATCTAAGAGATTTAATTAAATATTTCATAGAGCATAGACACGAAGTTGTTATTCGTCGTACTCAGTTCGATCTTCGTAAGGCGAAAGAGCGTGCGCACATTCTTGAAGGTTTGATTATTGCTTCAGATAATATTGATGAAGTAATTCGTATCATTCGTGCTGCAAAAACTCCGAATGACGCAATAACAGGCTTGATTGAGCGATTTAACCTGACAGAAATTCAGGCTCGTGCAATTGTAGAAATGCGTTTACGTCAGTTAACCGGTCTGATGCAGGATCAGCTTCATGCGGAATACGAAGAAATAATGAAGCAGATAGCTTATTTGGAAAGTATTCTGGCTGATGATGAAGTATGTCGTCGGGTAATGAAAGAGGAATTGTTAGAAGTCAAAGCGAAATATGGAGATGTACGTCGCTCTGAAATTGTTTATTCTTCAGAAGAATTTAATCCGGAAGACTTCTATGCAGATGATCAGATGATTATTACAATTTCTCATATGGGTTATATTAAACGTACACCGTTGACCGAATTCCGTGCACAAAATCGTGGTGGAGTAGGTTCGAAAGGTACGGAAACCCGTGATGAAGACTTTGTAGAGCATATTTATCCTGCTACCATGCACAATACCATGATGTTCTTTACACAAAAGGGTAAGTGTTATTGGCTGAAAGTATATGAAATACCTGAAGGAACGAAGAATTCTAAGGGCCGTGCTATTCAGAACTTGTTGAATATTGATTCGGATGATAATGTAACTGCATACTTGCGTGTGAAGAGTTTAGAGGATTCCGAGTTTATCAATAGCCACTATGTATTATTCTGTACTAAGAAAGGTGTAATAAAGAAGACATTGCTTGAACAGTATTCTCGTCCTCGTCAGAATGGTGTAAATGCTATAACTATCCGCGAAGATGATAGCGTAATTGAAGTTCGTATGACGAATGGAAATAATGAAATCATCATTGCAAACCGCAATGGTCGTGCAATTCGTTTCCATGAGGCAGCAGTTCGTGTAATGGGACGTACAGCAACAGGTGTACGTGGTATTACGTTGGATAATGATGGTCAGGATGAAGTAGTAGGAATGATTTGTATCAAAGATTTGGAGACAGAATCTGTAATGGTAGTTTCCGAACAAGGATATGGTAAACGTTCTGAAATTGAAGACTATCGTAAAACGAACCGTGGAGGTAAGGGTGTGAAGACCATGAATATTACCGAAAAGACAGGTAAGTTGGTAACAATCAAGTCGGTAACCGATGAAAATGACTTGATGATTATCAATAAGTCTGGTATCACTATTCGTTTGAAGGTAGCGGATGTTCGTATAATGGGCCGTGCTACTCAAGGCGTTCGTCTGATAAATCTTGAAAAACGTAACGACCAGATTGGTTCGGTATGTAAGGTTATGACAGAAAGTCTTGAAGATGAAATTCCGGCAGAAGAGGCAGAGGGTACAATCGTGAGTGATCCGAATGCTGATGCTCCTGATATTGATGATGCAGCGGACGTAAATGAAAACGAAAGCAATAACGAAATTGAGGAATAGACATAATATTAATAATTAATCAAACAACAATCATGAAAAGAGTATTATTTTCTATGGTTTTATTGATGGCTGTTAGCTTCTCATTCGCTCAGATGAAGAATGTGAAAGAAGCAAAGAGTATGGCTAATGACGTAAAACCTAATTTTAAGCAGGCTGAACAGCTTATTAAGGAGGCTATGAAGAATCCTGAAACAAAGGATCTTGCTGACACATGGGACGTTGCTGGATTTATTCAGAGACGTATCAACGAGGAGCAAATGAAAAATGCTTTTTTGAAGAAACCGTATGATACATTGAAAGTATACAATAGTATTCTGAAAATGTATGAGTACTATAATAAGTGTGATGAATTGGCGGAAATACCTAATGAAAAGGGAAAAGTTAAAAACAAATATCGGAAGGCTAATGCTTCCAGTATGTTGGCTGAACGTCCTAATTTGATTAATGGTGGTATTCAGTATTTCAACCTGGACAAGAATAAAGAAGCTTTGAAGTTCTTTGCAACCTATGTAGAGTCAGCTTCTTATCCAATGTTAGCTGATAAAGAATTGGCTAAAAACGATACTCTTCTTCCGCAAATTGCTTATTACGCAACATTAGCTGCTGATAGAGTAGGTGATAAAGATGCAATCATTAAATATGCTCCTGCAGCTTTATCTGATAAAGATGGTGGTAAATTTGCTATGCAGTTGATGGCTGATGCTTACAAGGCTAAAGGTGATACTGCTGCATGGATTAAGTCTTTGGAAGAGGGTATCCTTAAGTTCCCTGGAAATGATTATTTCTTCGCTAATTTGGTTGATTATTATAATAGCTCTAATCAAGCTTCTAAAGCTATGGAGTTTGCTGATAGAATGTTAGCTAATGATCCGAATAACAAGTTGTATTTGTATGTAAAAGCATATCTTTATCATAATATGAAAGAATATGATAATGCAATCGAATACTACAAAAAAGCTATTGCTGCTGATCCGGAATATGCAGAAGCATACTCTAATGTAGGTTTGGTATATTTGATGAAAGCACAGGATTATGCTGATAAAGCAACAACAGATATCAATGATCCTAAGTACGCTGAAGCACAAGCTGTGGTTAAGAAATTCTACGAAGAAGCTAAACCATTCTATGAAAAAGCCAGAGCTTTAAAACCCGATCAACAAGATTTATGGTTGCAAGGTCTTTACAGAGTTTACTATAACTTGAATATGGGACCTGAATTCGAAGAAATCGATAAGATGATGAAGTAAGATCGTTTTCTGAAAAAATATAAGAAGGCTACTAGAAATAGTAGTCTTCTTATTTTTTTATTCAATAGTTTAAAGTAGTAATTGAAAAATCTTATATTTGATATGGACTTGAGTGGAACAGGTAAATTTCTTCATTTAAATAAAAATAGAAAAAGGAGTAAGGTCATTATATTACTCCTTTTTCTATTAAACATAATATTAATTATTCCCTTCTTTGCAGTGCGATATTTAAAGACTGTTTAAGTCATTGGTCTAATTTTTTAATTTATCTGTTTAATATGAAAGTATGTGAAAGAAAAAACATGAAAGTTGAGTTTGAACGTCCTCGTGATTTTGATTTTACTGTAAATCGTGTGTTCGCTCGTGTTATTGATGGTAAACGTCAGACTGTCCTTGTTCCTGCTGGTTCCTTCTCGCTCTTTGGTATTTCTATACTTGAAGCTCGTGCTATCTGTAAAAAGATATCTTCTACTGCTCATTATATTTGTACTTCTCATATAATTGATTGATATGGCAAAAGAACAACCTGAATACTTGCTTAAAGTAACTATTGATGTGCTTTTTCGTGCTAGTCAGGAACAAATTACTTCCTTTCAACTTGGTGAATTTGATACTATCCGTAAGGCTGAAAAATTGCGTGATACTTTGTCACGTTATAACCCTGATAAACTATTTCTTGCTAAATATGAGCAAATTACTAACCCTAAATATCAAATAATAAAATGAAACTTACAAATGAACAAATTAAAGCTATTATTACTGCTGTTTGTACGCTTATTACGACTGTTTCGGCAATAGTCCTTTCTACTGCTTGTACTCTTTCGTTATCTGTTAGTAAGAATAATACTAATAGTTCTCAAAAAACGGAGCAAACTACTACCTCATCTGTAGATTCAACTCATATCAATATTAACCCTAAAAACTTCTAACAATGGCTGATAATATTTTTGATGCTACCCTTGACGTCGATAATGATGTAAAAGTAAATAACTTTGACTGGTCTCATGCTAATAACCTGACTACTCAAATTGGACGTATTACTCCTATCTTCTGTGACCTTGTGCCTGCTAAAACTTCCTTTCGTGTAAATCCTCGTTTTGGTCTCCAGTTTATGCCTATGGTATTCCCTATTCAGACACGTATGAAAGCCCGTATTTCATTTTACCGCTATCCTTTGCGTGCCCTTTGGAAAGACTATAAGGATTTTATTGGTAACTTCCGTGAAGGTCTTGAAGAGCCGTATATTAATTTCAATACTAATGCTAAGTTGAAAGCTATGGCTTCTACAGGTTCTCTTGGTGATTATCTTGGACTTCCTACTACTCTTATTGGTAAATTCGGAGGTTCTGAAGTCGAACAAGGTGAACCTTATTTTGTAGATTTCCAAATGGAAGCACAATATTATACTAAAGATATTTCAGATAATCGTGGTATTTTTGCAGGTACTCGTGGTGTTTATAATGCTTCTTCTTATGAGTCTAATTTCTCTTATGGACTTCATTTTGATGATGTTGTAGATATTAATTTTTCTGTTTCTTATCCTGCTTCTAATGGTGTTATTGCTAATGATTATATTCCTGTAGGTTTTGCGTTTAAGTCTAATTGTGAAATACAAGGTAATTCGACGGTAAATGATTGTTTTGAGTTTCGTTTCTCTGGTTGTTCGCTTCCCTCTACTTGGCAGACTGATTTGTCTCGTCTTATGCAAATGTTTGTTACTCGTGGTGTTGATGAGAGCAAGGCTTATGATTTGTTAACGTCTTTTGAATATGACTCTGAAAATTCTGAATTGGTAGTTCGTGGTCAACTTTCGCAAACTTTCCTTGATTCTGCTGTTGCTGGTGAAACATTATATTGTTATCTTGCTTATAATCCTTTTCAATCTTTCCAAAGATGGTTGCAGTATAATGGTTCTGTTAATAAATGGGATGTTACTTTCTTAGATTCTCTTCCCCTTGCTTTCAGTTCTCCGGCTCCTTCTGGTGCTGGTAGTGTTACTACTGCTTGGACTTGGCGCACTACTGCTTTTAAAGATTCTTCTCTTACTTGTAATCTTTTGCGTGATTCTGAAACATACCGTGATGTATCTTTGGACACTTGTCCGTGGTATAATTCTTCTTCTGAAAATAAGGATAAGCAACAAAAAATCCTTGCTTATGGTTTCCGTGCTTATGAAGGTATTTATAATGCTTTTATGCGTGATAATCGTAATAATCCGTACTATCTGAATGGTCAAGTACAGTATAATAAATGGATTCCTAATGATGAAGGTGGTGCTGATGATGAATTGTATGAACTTCACTATGCTAATTGGGAAAAAGATTTCCTTACTACTGCTGTTCAATCTCCCCAGCAAGGTAATGCACCGCTTGTAGGTATTACTACTTATACTCAAACTGTTGACAATGGTGACGGTACACGTACCGAACTTATTAAAACCGCCCTTGTCGATGAAGACGGTAAAAAGTATGGTCTTTCATTTAAATCTTCTGATGAAGGTCTTGAAGGTGTTGAATATGTAGAACTTGATAACGGCACAGCCGTTCGCCAGGCACGTTCTCTTTATGATCTTGCTACCTCCGGTATCTCTATTCCTGACTTGCGTATGGTGAATTGTTATCAAAAGTTCCTTGAACTCAATATGCGTAAAGGTTATAGTTATAAAGATATTGTTGAAGGTCGTTTTGCTGTTAAGGTTCGTTATGCTGATTTACTTCTTCCTGAATTTTTCGGAGGTGTTTCCCGTGATATTGATGTAAATTCAGTTACTCAAACTGTTGACCAAAACGCTGCATCCGGTTCCGGTGATTATGCTACTGCTCTTGGTTCACAGTCCGGTCTTGCAGGTGTTCGTGGTGAAGCTAATGCTAATATTGAGTGTTTCTGTGATGAAGAATCTATTATTATGGGTATTCTTGTTGTCACTCCCCTACCCGTTTATACTCAACTTCTGCCAAAACACTTTACTTATCGCGGTTTGATGGAACATTATCAGCCTGAATTTAACTTGATTGGCTTCCAGCCTATTAAATATAATGAGGTATGTCCTATTCAGGCTTATAATGATAATCCTGATTCTCTTACTGAAACATTCGGCTATAACCGCCCTTGGTATGAATACGCTCAAAAATATGATGTTGCGCATGGTTTATTCCGTACTAATTTGTCTAACTTCTTGATGCATCGTGTATTTGACCAAAAACCTGCGCTTGCAAAATCATTCCTTTTGGTTGACCCTGAACAGGTTACTGATGTGTTTGCCGTTACTGAAACTACGGATAAAATCTATGGTCAGATATGGTTAGATTGTACGTGTAAATTGCCTATTGCCCGTGTTGCTATTCCTCGGTTAGATTAACGCGCGCGCGCTTCGTGTGTGCGAATAACTGTCCTCTCTTAGTTTCAGACCCGGTTACTCCGCGATGGGGGGTCCCCTCTGGGGGGAGCTGTCCGGCTCCTTGGGGGGTCCCCTTCTAGGGGGTGCTCCGGTTAGTTTAACCTAAACCCTTAAAGGCGGAAGCCGTCTATGAAAAAATCAATGCAAATTTTCCTGCCGGAGGCAACTTGGATGCAACGTCACGTTGCCGCCGTCCGCGTAGGACAAAAAAATAACTTTTAATTTTACTATTATGGCTAAACGTATTTTAAAGGCTCAAATAAAGCCGTGTACTTGTAAGTTACAGACTGGTGTTGATTATGAAATTACTAAACCTAATTTGGCGTTAACACCTCAAAATATTAAAGAATTGACTGATAGAGGAATTGCCGTTAATCTTCCGAATGAAAAGCAATTTCTTGAAGGTGATGCTATTTCTACTGCTAAATCTTGGGACGTTGAACCCGTGTTCAAGCGTTCCGCTGATATGTGTGAACTTTGGGAACTTGAACAAGTTACTAAAAACAAAGTTCTTAAAGCTCACAAAGTTGATAAACGTAAATTCGGTTAGTTATGTTGTCTACTGCTATAGGTGTTGCCAGCTCGATAGCTGGCAATGTCGCTTCAAATAAGAATATTGATACTCAAATTGCTGCCCAGCAATATGAGAATGAGAAGAACCGTGAATATAATTTGAATCTTGCTAAAATGCAAAATCAATGGAACATTGACCAGTGGAACCGTGAAAACGCATATAATTCCCCTGCTGCTCAAATGGCACGTTATAAAGCTGCTGGTTTGAATTCTGATTTGATTTACGGTCAGCAAAATTTGTCTGCTGCTTCTCCTGAAATGACCGCTGGTGATGGTTCTCAACCTACTGATGTTAGTAATCTCGCTAATAAGCGTACTATTGGCGATATGGTTGCTCAAGCTTCGCAAACTCGTTTGACTAATGCGCAAGCAAAATTGGCAGAATCTCAAGCAAAAAAGACTGATGAAGATACTAAAGGTCAAAGTATTACAAATTCATTTCTTCCTGATCTATTAACAGGTGATGTTGATGTTAAATCTGCTGATGTTCGCCAAAAACTTTCTGCTGCTGGCTTGAATGATAAACAGATTGAAGTTGCTACCGAACAGCTTAAAGTAATGCAACAAAGTGTAAAAGAATCTCAAAAAAAGATAGAAGATTTGCAGAGTCAAATGGAAAATCGTACTTTTCAACAAGTTCAAGCAATGCTTGAATATAACTTAAGAAAAGATAAACAACGTTATGAAATCTCTGAAATTCTATCTAAAGTTGGTCTTAATCACGCTAATATTAAGCGCGTTCTTAATGTGTTACCTTTCGAGATAGCTGAATCTATTTCTAGGGCTAATGTTAATGATGCTTCTGCTGCTCTTACCTTCTTAAAGCAAGGTACTGAAAGGCTTATACAAGCTAGTCAACGTTTGTCTAATTCTGAAAAATCTGAACTTATAAAGTCTCTTCAAAATGATAATTTAGAAAAGACTTTAGACCTCTCTATTCGTTTAGATGGTGAAGGTAAAGAACATATTGTATCTAAGTTCTTTAATTCTCTTGGTTATATTATCCAAAGGATTTCTCCACTTAAATAGCAGGGTTGTTACCCTGCTTTTTTACGATTTCTTCTAAAATCGTCTCCTATAACTTGATATATACAGAGTAACTGACACGCCTCTCATTATGAGCGTTTTAAATCTAGCTTTCAGTTACGAATTGCTCTAAGTGCTCCTTCTGTGAGCTAAATCCCTCTTCTTATGTCACAAATATATTGCGAAAATCCCGTAATTATACGGAATTCAAATCTTAAGTATCTTCTTACTACATATAAAACTTATCATACTCCTAACGGTGATACTACTATTTCTAACTCGATTGCGGAGTATTATAAATACTCCTTTCCTGAATGGAACTTTAACCCCTATCGTTTTGGTGTAACTCCTGATAATATAGATGATTATTATATTATTAATACACATACTGGTGAAACTTTTCCTATGTTTATTCTTGTTCCCTGTGGTAAATGTGAACTTTGTCGTGATAAAAAGTCCCGTGAGTGGTCTTTCCGTGCTATTTGTGAAAATGCTACTTCAACCTCTATGCCTTACTTCCTTACACTTACTTATAATAATGAACATTTGCCTAAATGTGGTATTTTTAAAGAAGAAATACAATTATTCCTCAAACGTCTACGTATCAAACTAGACCGTCTAAATATATCTCATAATCTCCGTTATGTCGCTGTTGGCGAATATGGTTCTAAATCTAAACGTCCTCATTATCACATGATTCTTTGGAACTTTCCTAATGATTCTGAACATTTCCGCACTATTACTTCTGTCTTACATTTCATTGAATCCTGCTGGACTTGCTTCACTGGTGAATATGCTTCTGATGGTTCTCCTATTATGGAATCTCTTGGCTTTGCTTACTGCCTTCCTTGTAAACAAGGTGCCATTTCCTATGTTATGAAATACATGAAAAAACAATATCAACCGCCCAAAGGTAAAAACCCTCTGTTCTTCCTTACTTCTCGCAAAAATGGTGGTTTAGGTGCCGAATATGCCCGTAAATTCTTAGAACACTATCGTTCGCATCCTGATGATACAAAAATTACTGCTACTGATCCTTTTACTGGCTATACTCAAACTGTGACTATGCCCGGTTACTTCCGTCGTATCTACTTCCCTACTCTGTCTGTTGTTCTCCCAAAACAAATCCGTGATGCTCATACTGAATTATGCAAACTTATCTCTAAACGTATCTCTATTGCTCAAGTCCTTGACCCTTCTTATAAACTCCATATTGAAGATAATGAAAAAACTATCTTAAAAAAATACTGGTTTCTTCCTACTCAAATCTGCCTTAAATCTATGCCCAAATATGTCGCATATTATCGTACTATGTCTACTACTCGTCTACAAAATGAATATATTGATAACTGTCTCCGTGCTAATGAACTCTGTCGTTATTTATACCTTGAAACTTATGATGAAAACTATCTAAAACAACGTCTTGAACTTGCTGAAAAAAGGCAGCAAAAAATGTCATTGTTATATGATTCTTTGCCGCCTATGAATATTCAGGATATAAAATACAACTTAATCTATCGTAGAAAAATACAAGAAAATAAGGAGATTATTTAACTATTAATTAATCATTTTTATGTTAAATTAGTTGCATATAATAAGTATTATTCCCTAATCTTGAATGCTCATTTTTTGCCTGATTTGATCAGCTGTTAATAACAAGCAATGGTGTATCTGAATGAAAAATCATTTTTCTGGCAATACTTGGATTAAATAATCGAGCAAATATATTCCTTTTGTAAGAAGTCAAAGTGATTATATCTATATGATTATCTTTGATATACTGATCAAGTCCTTTTAATAAATTATCATTCATCACTACGTCATAATGAATTTCAAGCCCCGGATATTGCTTGTGAAAATATTCTTTTATACCTGCTAGTTTTATTTCATTCCAGGTATCTTTAGAATCTGTAAGGTGTATCAAAGATACAGAAAAATGGAATGATTTCCAAGTATTAAAGAATGCCTCGAAAGCAATTAGATCTCTTTGATCAAAATTGGTAATAAAGGCAATCCGTTTTGCTTCACTAAACTGTTTAAATGGTGTATTTTCCGGAATAGCCAATACAGCCGTGCGACTCCTGTCAATAACTTCAGCGGTTACACTACCAATTAAATCAATGTCTTTCTGATTTTTGCCTCGGGTACCCATAATGATAACCATAGGACGCTGTTCTTTAGCATATCTTAAGATTTCCTCCTCTGGAATACCTTCACGTAAGATGCAGCTATATTTAACGTTGGGAAATTCGCCTGATGCAACTTTTTCTTTTATCTTCTCTGATAAAGCATTGAGATCAGAATGGACTTTTTGGATAATCGTTTTTACAGATTCTTCATCTCCAATCTGGTAATTGAAAACATCCCCATAAGGCAACGACGATGCATAAATAGGCGTGAAATAGACATGCAACAGGATGACTTCTGCATTTTCTGTTTTTGCCAGGTTGAATGCAAATTCACATGCTTTCATCGAATAATTAGAGAAGTCGACGGGAATTAAAATCTTATTTGATTTATCTTTTACTTTGGGCTCCTTCTCTCCCACTATACTTTCAGACAGCCATGTAGAACTTTCTGTTATTTTCAAAGCACGTGGCAGATCGCTTTCTTTAATTCGTAAACGCACTCCCGATGAAACAACCGGTTGTATTTGATTAACGTTATGAATGTAGGTTTCTATACCTTCATTTTCCAAGACATTCTTTAAGATCTGCGCTTTGGTGTATGTCAGAATGGCCAGGGTTACTAATTTGTCTTCCATAAATGTACATTTTATAAGGTGAAAACAAATAAGAAATCCCAATTGTTTGATTCAATTGGGATTCAGTTTGTTATATTTTAAACTTGCACAGATTCGGTAGCCTGTTCTTTTTGCATACTCATATTC
>ERZ838827.2241-NODE-2241-length-11681-cov-2.614657_pt1 | contig 11681 bp, 9 predicted proteins | sample MGYA00519881_ERZ838827 | MGnify/ENA primary metagenome ERZ838827 (study PRJEB31850, sample SAMEA3708842) | human gut metagenome | biome: human gut; feature: human-associated habitat; material: faeces | place: China | collected 2014 ...
ATGCTCCTCGCTTCAGATTTCTTTTATCATACCACAACCACAGCTTCCGGCGCATGCCAAACTTTACAAAAATCCTTCTATTCTTTACATTTTTCGCAGAGACCTGCAAAACTTTACCTGAAAAATGCCAAACTTTACAGCCTGGATTCCGGCTGTTTTTTTCTGTGGTATGGTAAAAGCACAACAGCAGAACATCTGTAAATTTTTAACATAAGACGAGGAGGAATTTTATGTTATCTGTAAAAAATCTGGAAAAATCCTATACTACCGGCAATCGTACCTATACAGTGCTGAAAGGAATCAGCTTCTCTGTTGCCAAAGGCGAATTTGTAGCTGTAATGGGGCCCTCCGGTTCCGGAAAAAGTACGCTTCTTAACTGTATTTCCTGCTATATCCCTTTTGAAAAAGGCAGGATCACCCTGGGCGGACAGGAATTAAGCTCCCTGACACCGGAACAGCTTGCCTCTGTCCGCAACGAAAAGCTTGGCTTTGTTTTTCAGGACTTTATGCTTCTTGACGGACTTTCTGTCCGTGAAAACATTCTTGTTCCCAGAATCATCCGACAAAATGTGGACAAAGAAGGGGAGCGTTACGCAGATCAGCTTATGGAGCTTTTTGGTATCAGTCATATCCGAAACAAATATCCGGCAGAGATTTCCGGCGGAGAACGTCAGAGAACCGCAGTTGCAAGAAGTCTGATCAACCATCCTCTGATGCTTCTTGCTGACGAACCTACGGGAAATCTGGACAGCACATCAAGCAGGATCGTTATTGAATCTTTTGAAAATGCAAGACAGAATCTGGACGCTACTATTTTTATGGTCACACACGACAGCTTTTCCGCTTCGTTCTGCGACCGGGTGATCTTATTAAAAGACGGACAGATTTTCCGTCAGCTTATAAAACATGGAAAACGGAGCGAATTTCACGATCAGCTCCTGGAAACGATCAAAGAAATGAGTGGTGATGAATCATGATGACAATGCAGAAATTAGAACAAAAATTACAGAGGGCAGACCGGAAGCAGGCAGCGCTTTACCTGTTCTGCAATTTCATTTCGCTGATGCTGATCTCGGCATACTCTGCCATGATCTTCTCGCCGACGATCCTGACCGTGCTCCCGGAGGGCGGCGACAGCCGGAAACAGATGATCGCGATCTTCGTACTCGCGTTATTCGGATGCACCGTCTTTACCGTCTATGCGGCAAGCCTGTTCTTCCGCAAGAAGTCCCGTCAGATCGGAACGCTGATGGCGCTCGGCGCATCCCGCCGCAGGCTGGCTCCTGGGTTGTTCCGTGAAGTCTTTACGTTGAGCACGGTCTCCGCACTTGCCGGCCTCCTGACGGGCTTCCCGTTTGTCTGGATCTTATGGAGCCTGTTCCGTATGCTGATCGTGGACAGCGCACAGATGGATCTCGTCCTCGATTTCCGTTGTCTGCTTGTATCGATCCCGTTTTTCCTGATCGTTGTACTCTTCTCCTGTATCACGGCATTCCGTTATCTGAAACGGACAAACATCATGGATACGATCCGGGAAGAACATAAGAACGAGCCTGTCCGCGAACTGGGCAGATGGTGCGGTCCCGTCGGTATCATCGTCCTCCTGATCGGCGCCGTTGCAGGATACAATGCTTCTGCCGTTTATCAGCATTTGTTCAGCGCGTTCCCGCCGGTATGGATCAATGTTCTCTATGTACCGGTCTTTATCGGACTTTACATGATCATCCTGCACACCGTTGTGCACGGCTGGGGACAAAATAAAAAGAACCCTTACAAAACGCTGATCTCCCGGAGTATGATGAAATTTCAGGGACGCCAGACCGTCAACAACCTGCTGGTCAGCACCGTGCTGATCGCCGGCGGCTGTTTCGGACTGTTTTTCCTGCCGATGATGGGATCCAGCCAGCTTCTTGAGACAAAAAACCGTCCGTTCGACTACCTGTTCCAGTACCGCGCCGACCAGAACGTACCGACAAAAACAGCAATCGAAGAACTTGCCGGACAATACAATCTGGATCTCAAAGACTGGAGCAGCGGCGAATATCTTTATCTTGCGCTGGACGGTCAGGAAATGTTTGAGGACGGAAGATCTTACCACTACGAATATACGCCGCTTCTGCAAGGCGGGAAGTTCCTGTCCGAGAGCAGTTTCTCCGAACTGACCGGTATGGATGTGGATGTAAAACCGGGAACTTACAAAGGGGTTTCCAACGACGAAGAGACCGGAACTTATTTTATGAATCTGAAAAGTGAACTGTTGACCAATCTTTCCACAATGTCAACCTGTGATACGAAGTTCGACGGTTTTATCCACTACGGGCTGCTCGTTGACCAGCGAGGATATTATGTGCTGGATGACGCCGACTATGCGGCAATGAAAGAGGGGATTTCCGACGAGTACCGCGGAAATATGTTCGCATTCAACATCAACGGGGAAGATCCCTATGATTTCGCCTATGAATTATTCCTTGCATTTATGGGGTCGTTCACAGAGGACTGCGAACTGCCGATCTACTACGATCCGGTAGAAAAATATGCCTGTGAACAGCGCGGCGAAACCTACTGGGGCGACACTGGCGAGATGACGCAGGTTTCCTTTGACGACCCGGATTCCTCCGATTTCCGGATGTACTGGACATACATGCCGAAGATCCGCATTCTGGATCAGAACGACTATATGAGGACTTATGCCGTATACCTGATGATGTTCCTTTTCATCGCGATCATCTGTATCCTCGCTGCAATGGTCATCGGCTACACCCGCTGCCAGACGATCGCGTTAAACAACCGCTATCTGTTCGACGATCTGAAAAAACTGGGCGCTTCCTCTGCATTTCTGACCCGTGAAGTAAAAAGCCAGTGCAAAAAAGTATTCCGGACTCCGTCGATCATCGGCATCTCTCTGATGTTTTTGCTCTATTCCCTGATCATGTTCGGAAACGACGGAGCGCTCACATACAGCGAGATCATCGGGCTGTTCGCCTGCGCCGGCTCTCTGCTGATCGTATCGCTCGTGATCTACATGGTGTATCGCCTGACGGTCAGAAAAGTGAAAGAAGAACTGAACATCCATTAAAATTTAAAAGATTGAAAAGACTTCTATCATTGCATTGTAATTCAAAATCAAATCGACTAAAATAAGATTGACAGTCCGGTATGTTTCCGGAGCTGTCAATCTATTTATGTTTAGGAGGGACCTATGCAACATATCAATCCTCTGCTGGTACCTGCCAGCGACGAAAAGTTTATCACGATCGGCGAGATCCTGCTTCGTCTGACTCCGCCGAACTACGAGAAGATCCGCGTGACGACCAATTTTGAAGCAAGTTACGGCGGAAGCGAAGCCAACATCGCTCTGGCGCTCGCCAACCTCGGCGTGGACAGCACTTTTTTTACGGTTGTGCCGAACAACAGTCTCGGAAAAAGCGCGGTCCGGATGCTCCGCAGCAACGACGTCCACTGCACGCCGATCATCTTGAGCACACCGGAAGAGACGCCGACGCACCGGCTCGGAACGTACTATCTGGAAACCGGATACGGGATCCGCGCCAGCAAAGTCACTTACGACCGGAAGCACAGCGCTTTCAGCGAATATGATTTCAATGGATTCGACATCAAAAACCTGCTGAAAGACTACACATGGCTTCATTTGAGCGGCATCACTCCGGCGCTTGCAAAAAGCTGTGCCGCATTTGTCATGGACTGCCTCAAAACCGCAAAAGAGCTGGGACTTACCGTCAGCTTTGACGGCAACTTCCGCAGTACCTTGTGGAGCTGGGACGAGGCGCGCGATTTCTGTACCGCCTGTCTTCCTTATGTGGACGTGCTCTTCGGCATCGAACCGTATCACCTCTGGAATGACGAAAATGACCACGCAAAAGGAGACGTCAAGGACGGCGTACCGCTCCAGCCAAGCTACGAACAGCAGGACGAGATCTTCCGCCGGTTTGTAGAGCGTTTTCCGAACATCAAGTGCATCGCCAGACATGTGCGTTATGCGCACAGCGGAAGTGAAAACAGCCTGAAAGCATTCATGTGGTATGACGGACATACGTTTGAAAGCAAGTTATTTACGTTCACGATCCTTGACCGGGTAGGCGGCGGAGACGCTTTCGCAAGCGGTCTGATCTACGCGATGATGCATGAATATCCGCCGATGGATATGGTCAACTTCGCCGTGGCAAGCAGCGTCATCAAGCACACGATCCGGGGCGACGGCAACATCACGGACGACGCGGACACGATCCGCAATCTGATGAACATGAATTACGACATCAAACGGTAATCACAAAAACATAGCATAGGGACTTAAAAAGAAACGGGGAGACTGCGAGACGGCAGTTTCCCCGTTTAAAATATACTTCACTTAAATTCAGCGCCGACGTTCAAAAACCAAAACGCTAATATTTCTTTTTACAACTTTCACTTATCAACTTCAACAATCGAGAATCATCTCGCTCTTCCATACCACATTCTTCCGCAAATATCATCCTGTCCGGATGCTCTTTCGTGTAAGGGCTCCATTTCAAAGATCTTGTTGACGGATTCCCTTTTTTCATAAAGGCGATCCAGGCCTTGCTGATCTGATCCTGCAGTTTTTCCGCATATTGATATCCGGTACAATGAGCCGGTTCCATCTCTACATTACGGAATACATACGGTATATCCGCACAATGCCACGGAGCAAGCCCGCCCAGATATGGAATAATAACGTTCATCATATAATTGTAGCATTTTGCTTTTGTAAACTCGGATCGTCGATCCAGAAATGCGGTTGTCTGCGGACGAAACAATGTATCGACACTCAACGCATACAAAATATCCATCCTCGGATACAGCTCGCGGAACTTTCCATAGTTCTGCTCCAGAATATTATATTTATCCACTTCCGTATATCGTGTCTTATCACCAAGATAATGCATAAACGCAAATTCTCCGAGCACTGTTCCCGCCATAACCGGTATATGTTTTGTTTCTTCCCGAAAGCCCACAATGCTGGCAAGCCCCTCATAGAATCCCTCTGCCGGCGATGGTTCAAAAAGCATCATCCCGCCCGGAAATCCTAATATTTTTCCTGCCTGCACAGCCGCTTTTGCCAGTTCTTCATAAGGAACGGCATCGATCGTCTCAATATTCTCTTTCGTTAAGCCAAGTATTTCCGCTGTTTTTTCCCCCAGACTCTGCCAATGTCTTTTTTCCTCTGTAATACTTGTACCCGAACGATCCCGTAATGCTCCGCTTTGTGAGATCACTTTATGATAAAGCCCGTCTGCCGGCGGCATCTGCATTAAGATCGCTGCTTTCCCACCGCCGCCGGATTGCCCGGCCACAGTCACATTGTCCGGATCTCCGCCAAATACTTCAATATTCTCTTTTACCCACTGAAGCGCAAGTACAACATCCGCCATGCCTGCGCATCCGGAATATTTATAGTTTTCTCCAAAAGAACTCAGATCCAGAAAACCGAGACAATTCAGCCTGTGATTCAGATTTACGATCACCACATCTCCATAATCGCATAGATTATGACCGTTATATGCCGGAATTTCGATTGAAGAACCACACGAGAATCCGCCGCCATGCAGCCATACCATGACTGGTTTTTTTGCAGACTTTTCTAAATGTTTTGTCCAGACATTTAAATACAGACATTGTTCTTTCATCGGCCAGTATACATGCTGCATCTCGAAAGAATTTCCCGGCGCAGACATCGGACTGTCTTCCTGCTGTTCTTCCTCCGGCATCAACGGACAGATATAACCATAGGATTTGGCATCCCGGATCCCGTCCCATTTCGGTTCCGGCTCGGGTAACTGAAATCGTTCTGCTCTTCCGTATCGGATCCCGTAAAAGTGAAATACATCATCTTCCTGATATCCATGAAGTTTTCCCTGTTTTGTCCTTACGATCGGAAAATCCGGAGTTCGTATCACTTTCTTCATATTTTTATTCTCTCTATTTCATAAATTTTTCCGCATAATGACATGCAACAAAATGATTTGGTTTTACTTCGCGCAGTTCCGGTTCTTTCTCCATACATCCCTCGCTTGCATATGGACAACGTGCCGCAAAACGGCAGCACGGCTTCGGATCGATCGGAGATGTCAGCTCGCCTTTCAAGATCATCCGCTCTTTTTTCACATGCACGTTCGGAATCGGGATCGCCGAAAGCAGCGCCTGCGAATATGGATGGATCGTATTTTTAAAGATTTCGTTGGCAGGACATTTTTCGATCAACTGTCCAAGATACATCACCGCAATATCATCGGAAATATGCTTTACAACAGACATATCGTGCGTGATGAACATATAAGTCAGTCCCCGCTCCTCCTGCAGATCCTGAAGCAGATTCAAAATCTGAGCCTGAATCGACACATCCAGCGCGGAAACCGGCTCATCACATACGATGAAGTCCGGATTCAATGACAATGCTCTTGCAATTCCGATACGCTGACGCCGTCCTCCGTCCAGCTCATGCGGATAAGAGCCCTCCAGACGTTTCGCCAGTCCTACCAGTTCCATCATCTCTTTTGCTCTCGCCGTCACATCCGCTTTCGACATATCTTTATGATTGACTTTGATCGGTTCTTCGATCAGCTGCAATACATTCATACGCGGATCCAACGATGCATACGGGTCTTGAAAGATCATCTGGATATTGGTCCGATATTTTTGTTTGAACTCTTTCATCGGCATACCCGCAATATCTTCTCCATTGTATAACACTTCGCCGGACGTCGGCGTATGCAGTCTCATCAATGTTTTTCCAAGCGTAGATTTTCCACAACCGGATTCACCTACAACCCCGATCGTTTTTCCTTTTTCAATATTCAGATTAACATTATCGACCGCGTGTAATTCTCCGCGGGGAGTGGAAAAATATTTCTTCAGATTTTTGATTTCAAGCAAGTTACTCATTTATTTCCCTCCCATTCTTTTGTGTACTGCAGACATTTCACACAATGCTCTTCATTCAATCGGATCATTTTGGGATCCGCTTTCTCACACAGGTCGCATTTTGCTTCGCAGCGATCTGCAAAACTGCAGTATTCAGGCAGATTTGATGGGTCTGTTACCATCCCCGGAACAACATGAAGTCTGTCCACATCTTTATCCAATGACGGAATAGACTGGTACAATGCTTTTGTATATGGATGTTTCGGATTGTCAAAAATTTCTTCAACTGTTCCGTATTCCACCAGTTCGCCCGCATACATCACCGCACAGTGATCGCACATTTCCGCTACAACGCCGAGGTCATGCGTGATCAGGATCATGGATGTACCTTGTTTCTTTTGCAGCGATCTCATCATATCCAAAATCTGCGCCTGGATCGTAACGTCAAGCGCTGTTGTCGGCTCATCCGCGATCAGAAGTTCCGGTTCGCAGGCCAACGCGATCGCGATCACGATACGTTGTTTCATCCCTCCTGAAAACTGATGCGGATAGTCTTTATAACGTTCCGGGACAATTCCTACCATGGCAAGCATGTCCTGCGCACGCTTCAATGCCTCCACTTTTGAACAGCGGCTATGTAGAAGAACTACTTCCGCAATCTGTTCTCCTACTGTTTTTACCGGATTCAGCGCCGTCATCGGATCCTGAAAGATCATCGAAATCTTTTTGCCGCGGATGTTGCGCATCTCGCGCTCTGACTTATCAAATAAATTTTCGCCGTCCAGTTCAATCTTTCCCTGGATCACATGTCCCACCTTAGGCGGCAGCAATCCCATGATCCCCAGCGCAGTCGTTGTCTTTCCTGCGCCGGTCTCTCCCACCAGTCCGAGAACCTCTCCTTTTTTCAGCCGGAAGCTGATATTATTCACCGCTTCCACCACTTCTTCATCCGTCTCGTAATGGATGACAAGATTTTCTACATTTAACATATTTTCACTCATACTTTATCCCGCTCCTTATTTCATTTTCGGATCGAATGCATCACGCAAGCCGTCGCCCATCAGGTTGAATGCAAAACATGTGATCATGATCATCAATGCCGGGAACAGCATCATATATGGTGCGGATGTCAGGTATGCTTTTCCGTCGTTCAGGATCAGTCCCCATTCCGGAGTCGGCGCTGTAAGACCTACGCCGATGTAACTCATAGAGGACATCATCATAATCGATACCGCTAAAAATCCGACAAAATAAATGATCATAATTCCCGCCGCATTCGGAATCATATGTTTCAAGATCATCTGGATCTGGCTCACGCCGATCGCTTCGGATGACTCAATGTAATCACTTCCGCGGACCCGAAGTATCGCGGCCCGGTTATTTCTTGCCATCGTCGGCATGGATGCAAACATGATCGCCGCGACAAGCTGCGGAATACCGTTTCCAAGTACCGCAACGATACACATTGCCATCATGATCATCGGAATCGACTGGAAAATATCCATGACACGCATGATGATCGTATCAACCGTTCCACCGAAATATCCTGCGATGATTCCGAGAAGTCCGCCGCTGAACAGTGCGGCGATCGTACAGAACAAGGCAATGATCAGCGAATATCTCGTACCATAAATAACACGGCTGAAAATATCACGTCCGAACTGATCGGTTCCAAAGAGGTGCGCGCTGCTCGGCGCCTGCATCATCGCGCTGTAATCCTGCACCTTATAATCATATGGAGCGATCAGCGGTGCAAAAATCGCAACGAGGATCAAAATACAGACTACGCCCAAGCCGATCAATGCGGTCGGATTACGTTTGAACCGTTTCCATGATTCACGCATCGGCGTCGATTTCACCGGTTTCTTTCTTTTCGCATTTTTCTTTTCTATTTTCTCCATTGCAGGAGTTCTCATTTTCGACATCTCTCATTCCTCCTACGCTGCTGCATTTATCTTTTTCATCTTTTTTTTCTTCGTTTTTCCGCCGGATATGATCGTCGTCTTCAAACGCGGATCGATCAAAACAAAGCTGACATCTACTAAAAGATTGATAAGTGTCAATACGATCGCAATGATCAATGCGCCGCCGAGAACGGATGGATAGTTACGCTGTGCAATGGAATCTACGATATATTTTCCGACGCCCGGAACACCGAATACGGTCTCCAGTACCATTCCTCCGCCGATCGTATTTCCAAGACTGGTTCCAACAGACTGTGCAACCGGGATCATTGCATTCCGAAGTGCGTGGTGATATGTAATGTTCTTTTCTGACTGTCCTTTTGCCCGTGCCGTCCTGATATAATCTTCCCCCAAAACTTCCAGCATCGAAGATCTTGTGATACGGGTGTAACTCGCTACCGAAGACAATCCTATACACAGCATCGGCATAATATATCCGGTCCATGACTCAATACCGTTTGCCGGTAAGATATGCAGATTTACCGCAAAGATCATGATCAGTACAAGCGCTACGACAAATTCGGGAACCGATTGGAAGAACATGGATATGACCAGAACTCCCGAATCCACCCATGTATATTTTTTCAACGCCGATATGATACCGAGCAGGACGCCGATCACCGCTCCGATCAGGACTGCTCCCAGTGTGATCTTCGCAGAGGTCAAAAGTCTCGGTGCGATCTCTTCCAATACCGGTTTGCCGGTTCTGTAAGAAACTCCGAAATCTCCCTCGGTTACAATTCCTTTCACATAATTAAAATACTGTACGGGAACCGGATCATTTAACCCAAGTTCTTCTCTCTTTTCCTGAACCTGTGCTTCCGACGCACTGTTTCCCAATATCTGTCTTGCCGGATCTCCTGGCGTAAATGTTTTTAATCCAAAAATAATGATTGATACACCAAACAAGATCGGAATCAGATATAAGATTCTTTTTACTATATACTTTAACATATATCATTCTCCTCTTATTTCAAATATTGCCCGGAGATTTTCATCACCGGGCAACTTAAGAATCTGGCCGTTTCTCACTTATTCATAGAATCCAGTTACATCAACGAAACCTCTTTCGATCGTATTAAATCCTTTCAGATCTTTTGCATATACGCTTGATTTCATCTCTGGATAAAGATTCGAGCAAACAGTCTGGTCTTTCACCATTTCATCCAATGTCGTAGCAAGCTCTGCCGCTTTCTCTGTGTCAGCTTCGCTGATCAATTCTGTGATCGTAGAATCAAATTCATCATTCGTCCATTTTGCTCCGCCGATGACCATGCCCGGTCCCTCAACATTTAACTTCTGAAGGAACGGCATAACACTTGCAGGTGTTCTGATCGCTGGTGTATCTCCAACACAGATCAGATCGTAGTTTCCGCCAAATGCGCCCTCTACAAACTGTGCCGTATCCGGTGTATCGATCTTTAATGTGATTCCTGCTTCCGCAAGGTTTGCCTGCATAACTGTCAATACCGGAGTGATATCCTGAAGTCCTAATGCTGTCACTTCCAGTCCGTCTGCATATCCCGCTTCCTCAAGAAGCGCTTTCGCGCCCTCTACATCAACAGCTCTCTCTTCTACTGTATAGTTTTCTGTATAGTAGTCGCAGCTTGGATCCCAGTAAGAAAGAGAAGCATCCGCAAATCCTGCTGTTCCGACCTGTGCGATCGCATCAAAGTCTAACGCTTTGTCAATTGCTTCACGAACTTTTTCATCCTTTGTTACACCGGCATTTTCGCCCTGGTTGTACCACAGATGTGTTGTCTGACCAAACTCATAGATTGTTGTATTTACAGAATCATTTTCTGCATATGTAGAAGCCTGACTTACCGGTATATCATACGCAATATCAGCATCCCCTGATTCTACTGCCATCTCTCTTGCCGCCGCATCACTTGTGAATGTAAATACGATTTCTTTGTAATATCCGGCATAATCTTTATCCCAGTAGTTTTCATTTCTTTCCAATGTAACGGACTGTCCGTTTTTCCACTCTTTGAATTTGTATGGACCGCTTCCGGCTAACGGATTTGTTGAAATCTGTTCAAGACCTCCGGCTGCATTCACTTCATCTTCCGACACGATTCCGAAGTTTGTCCAGCTCATCATCTTCAGGAAGTCCGGCGCTACCGTGTTGAACTCGATCACAACCGTATGCTCGTCCTCAGCGGTTGCTCCCACAAGATATTTACCGGTATCATTTGTTGTATTCTTTTCGATCCAGATCTTATTACATGTATAAACGACGTCATCTGCGACAAGCGGTGTTCCGTCGCTCATTGTCACATCATCACGAAGTTTGAATTTCAGATGTGTGTCATCAACCCATTCCCATTCCGTTGCAAGACTTGGTTCGATCTCATTTGTAGAATAGTTAAATTTTACGAGAGAATCTAACATTGCATTTCCGATGATCTGCTCCTCATTCTCTGTCTTACCAACAGATGCTCCATACAAACTGGACGGTTCAGATGCAAGCCCCACAGTTAATGTCTCGTCTGTCTTCTCCGTATTTGCCGCGTCTTTGTTCGGCTCCACAACATTTACCGTCACTTTTTCTTCTGACTGTGTTTCTCCTCCTTTTGCTGCATCGTCAGATGAATCCACATGCTGTCAGCGAGAGAATCATTGCGCTTGCCATAGCCATTGCCATAACCTTTTTTACTTTCATAATTTTCCTCCTTGTTGATGTGCCTCTTTTATTTGCACTTAGTTTATCAGTCCCTACTCTCTCCCGCTATTCACTTTTATTACTTATTTTGTCTTAAAAATGACCTTATCAAATCGCTTTTGTTTTTTCAGGTCACATTTTTACTTATGTTT
>ERZ838827.2253-NODE-2253-length-11617-cov-2.563570_pt1 | contig 11617 bp, 9 predicted proteins | sample MGYA00519881_ERZ838827 | MGnify/ENA primary metagenome ERZ838827 (study PRJEB31850, sample SAMEA3708842) | human gut metagenome | biome: human gut; feature: human-associated habitat; material: faeces | place: China | collected 2014 ...
GGCGGTGAGGAACACGCCCACAAAGAAACTGAGGGCGATTTCCCAGCGGATGGTGCCGCGTGCGGCGAGATACGATCCGCCGATGAACAGTGCGCCCGCCTGCGACGCGCCCAGCCCGCCGATCTGGTTGCCGAGGAGAAGGTCGGTCAGGTCGATGTGGCTGACCGCTCCGGCTCCGAAATATTTGAGCCGCACCAGCGGATCGATGAAGCTGGTGTCGAGCTGCATGGAGTTCGGGTCCATGAGCGCGGGCCACGAGACGTACAACATGGCCCAGCCGACGAGCGCGGTGTTGACAGCGTTGGCTCCCAACCCGCCGAAGGCCATCTTGCCGAGGCCAATCGCCAGTGCTGCCCCGAGCATAACCAGCCACCACGGGGCGTTGGCGGGCAGCAGGAACGCGAACAGCAGGCAGGAAACCGCTCCGGAAAAATCGTCCACACTGATATCCTGGCCCATGATCTTCTGACAGAGCGCCTCGGTGGCGATCCCGGTCACCATCGCCAGTGCCATAACCCGCGCCGCCGGGATGCCCCAGTGCCACACCGCCATGAACGCCGCCGGAGCCAGTGCCAGCAGCATCGCGTAGCTCGCTTTCTTCACCGTCCGCCCGCAGTGCCAGAACGGCGGCGCGCTCACCGCCAGCAGTACCGGCTGTTGATTCGTTTGCGACATCGGCCATATCCTCCTGAAAGCTTCCCTCTCGCATCCCCAGGCTCCACCCCTCTCCTTTCAAAGACGGTTGTAAGGGGGGCGGGGGCGGTTTGGAAGTCCGTTCCTGTTTGGAGCGCATCGGGCCGCGAATGGTTTTCTTACGCTTTATCAAAACGTAATAGATAGTTACGTAAAACCGTTCGCCTTGGACACGCTCCCTGTTCGTCTTTCTCAGCGGTGCGGAGACGATTCCCCGTTCCCGTTCGTTTCCTGTGCCGTACGGAGAAAAGGCTCCGTTCCGGTCTGCTTTTCCAAGCGGGCCGGAATAGGTTTGTTTTCCGGACGCTCTTCCCCGGCGGAGGGGTTTCCTCCCCCAAGTGGCATCATAAAAATGCCGTAACATCAGTTCATTGCTAAAAATATCTGTTTTCAAGAAACCTAAAAGGCAGAGCCGTCCTTCTGGGATTTTCTCCCTAGAGTTGCTTCGTCTTCAGTTCGACCAGTCCCTTGTCCCGCTCCATCTCCGCAAGCTTGCGCTTGGCGAGGCGGATGTACTGGAGGACGGGGCGCCGGGCGATGCAGACATACCCGCAGAGGCCGCACTCCAGACAGGATTCGATGTGCTCGGCACGGCAACGTTCGTGCAGAGCGAACTCCGCGTATCGGCTGAGGTTGCTCGGCTTGAGCCGCGCCGGACAGACCAGCACGCACGCCCCGCAGCTTACGCAGGGGCTGTGCCCTTCCATCGGTGGGATGGTTCCGGCCTCGACTACGAAAATGCCGTAGGTCCCTTTGGTGACGCTGCGGTCGAGCCGGTCGAGACTTTCGCCCCGCAACGGGCCGCCGCGCACCACCGTGTCGCCGTCCTTGAGCCGGATGTTGGCGAATTGCAGCAGCTCCCCGATGGTGGAGCCGTCGCGCACGATGTAGTTGCCCGAGTGTTCGTAACTGCCGATGGTGACGACCGTTTCGATGAGCGGACGTCCGAGGTGGCCCACGCGCCCGAGGCTCCAGATGTTGTGCAAGCCCACGATGCCCACGCCCTCGGGGTTCTCCTCGCCGGTCACGGCCTTGATCACCAGCTGGTCTACGCTGTTGGGATATTCCGGCTCGACATAGGCCAGCGGGATGCCCTCATAGGCCACCTTGGAGCCTTTGGGCACGGCGAGGATCACGTTGTCCGCGCGGGCCATGCGGCGGTGCAGCTCCATGCCCGTCCGCAGGTTCTCCACGTGCGACACAAGCATCGGTTCCGCCCACGTTACGCCGGGATCGGGGTTCAGGGCGTTGATGATCAGCGTCTTGCACCGCCGCCCAAGAGAGCGGGTGTTCACGCCCATCTTTTTCACAGCGAGGGCCAGCTCATCGCCTTCCAGCCCCTGCCCGAGCAGGTCCACGGGCTCCACTTCTGGGGCGTCCTTGGAAGGGTCGGTGGCGGCCAGGAACACGCTGCGTTCCGTGATTTCGCTGATTTCGCCGTGGATGGAGGCGAAGAGGTCGCCCTTGTCCGGTGCAGGATGCTCCCCGAGGAGCATACCCGGATAGACGGGGGTTTTCCTTTTCAGACCGGGAACCAGCGTGAAACCTTCCCGGTTGAGCCTGACCAGCTTGGGCGACGGCCCGTAGCTGAAACGCTGCGTCACCCCGTAGACGAGATGGAAACGGGGATCGTTGAGGATCTGGAAACGTTGCTTCATGACAGTCCGCCTATTTCGTGTGGCACTGGTTGCACTGGTCCTTGCGGAACGGCCCCTTGCCGTGCTTTTCGTGACATTTCATGCAGTTGCCGTGGAGGGCCGCCATGCGGTCGGGGATGAGCTCCGAGGCCTTGACGTCTCCGTGGCAGACCGTGCAGTCGGCATCGCCGGGGTTCACGTCCACGGGCTGCCCGGAGGCGGACAGCTTGCGGTTGTCCGTAAAGGGATGGCAGCTTGTGCAGCCCTTCATGCCCGCGTCGAACCATTCCTGATGGCAGTCCGCGCACTTGGCATGTGCCGCAGTCTTCATGTCGGGGATGTCCCCCATCGGCTTGTCGAGGTGGCAGGCCGTGCAGCGGGCGGGTTCCGGCTCGATGTCGGCGTTGGCATGATGGCAGTCCGTACAGGAAAGGCCGTACTCCTCGGCATGGGCCGCGTGGTCCCACTTCGCGGGCGCGCTGTCCATATGGTGGCAGGTCGCGCAGGTCGTCTCGTCGTCCGCAAAGGCAGCGACGTGAGCCTCCCGGAAGGAGCCGTCGAAGTCGACGCCGTGGCACGCGCCGCAGGGCTGGACATTTTCGCGCGCCTCCGCCGATTCGTGATGGCAGGTTTCACAGGCTACCTTGTAGTCTTCAGCGTGCCTCCGGTGGTCGAACACGACCCGTCCCCCGGCGTTTTCGAGCAGGAGGCGGACAGGCGTTTTCCCAACCGTGTCATAAGTATAGCCTACGACCGCCACCACGGCCATCAAACAGCAAAAAACGGTGACAAAGACATGACGTCTTGGCATGACAAACATTCCTTACCTTAAAATACGAGGGATCGATAAGGCCGCGGAGTACCGGGGCAGGGTACCCGGAAAAGGGGACGGCTGACGGTGTTGACACCGTTTCCATGTTAGGCGGCATAGCCGAATCGGGCATTGGATATCTATGCCCGCCCCCTGCGGTTACGCACCGCCGTTCCGGCGCAATGTCCCGAGCCTATTCATCGTATGGATAGCCGGATGCGACGAACTCCTTAACGTGACGTGGATTGGGGTATACTCCTTTCGCGCTCAGCTCCTTGAGCGCGCCGGATTTGTCAAACCATTTGGTATGCAACAGTTCTTCCGATTTATGGCCGAGCGGCTTGCCGAGATAGGATTCGTACAGTGTCCGCACTTGCGCGTTGTCTTGGGAAGCTCTTTTGGAGAATTGTTTGTCGGCACCGTAGACGCCATTGATACGATCTCCCATGTACTCCTTAAATGCTTTTACCGCAGCTGCGGCCTTGCCGGTCATGCGGATACCGAGAAGGATTCCCCCTGAAAGCATACAGGCTCCCTTTAGAAAACCGCGCCGGGTCATAGTGGCGAATGACATGGCCTTTCTCCTTTAAACGTTGGCAGATTGGGCGAGACGTTTCCTGAATCCAGCGAAGAAACCGAGGGCTTTGCGCTCAAGCGAGGCGAACAGGGACGGCATAAGCGGCTGTCCTCCGCCGCAGACGCATCCCCCGGGGCAAGCCATGAATTCGATGAAATGGTACGGCGAGTTCCCCGCCTTCACCTGATCGCAGATCTCGGCGAACCGTTTGGCTCCATGCACGACGGCAAGGCGGAGTTCCGTGCCGTTCAGGGTCACGGTATATTCCTTGAGACCGCTCAGCCCACGGACCTGTTTGAAATCCCATGAATCCGGACGGATTCCGGTAACGGCCTGATATGCGAAGCGCAGTGCCGCCTCCATGACGCCTCCGGTCACGCCGAAGATGGTGGCTCCGCCTGTGGATTCTCCCATCAGGCTGTCGCGTTCTCCGTCCGGGAGGCTGGCGAAATCAATGCCTGCCTTACGGATCAGGTAGGCCAGTTCACGGGTCGTCAGAGTGGCGTCGATGTCTTGCTGTCCGCTGGAATTGAGTTCCGGACGCAATCCTTCGTATTTTTTTGCGATACATGGCATGATGGACACTGTATAGATGTCCTTGGGAGCGTATTGCATCCGCTGCGAGCCGTACGTCTTCGCCAGCGCACCGTTCATGCCGATGGGAGACTTGCAGGACGAAAAATGCGGCAGCAGTTCCGGGTAGAACGTTTCGGCGTATTTCTGCCAGCCGGGGCAGCAAGATGTGAACTGGGGAAGATCTTTTTGGCCGCCCAAGCGTTCCACAAACTCAGACGCTTCTTCCCATATGGTGACGTCTGCCGCGAATTCCGTGTCCCAACAGTGAGAGAAGCCCAATGCCTTGAGGGCGGACAGCATCTTCCCAGTAGTCACAGTTCCGACAGGCAGGCCAAAGGCTTCGCCGAGCGCATAGCGTACGGACGGAGCCGGCATGGCCACGCATTTCACGTGGCTGTCCTTGAGCTTTTCTTCCAGTTTGGGGACCCATGATCGAACCTCGTATATCGCCATCGAAGGACAATGGGTCAGGCACTGCCCGCAATTGATACAGAGCTCCCGGTATTTGATGGTATGCGGCTCGAAAGTTTCCCCGTAGATGGCTCCAGTAGGGCAGTATTGTTGGCACGTATCGCACCCGATGCACTTTTCCTGATCGATCTCAACAAAGGTCAGGCTGTCAGGTTGTACCCCTGTTTCGGGCACATTGAGTTCGTATTCGACATGTTCCATAACGACACGTGTCATTCTATCCTCCTGTCGCTCATAAGGTTACAAAAACCTGCTCCATCCCCGGCGCGCCATGATGACATCCTCCCCGTGCCGCATGGAGTTTGGGGAATGGAGTGTTGGCTTTCCATAGGATATAGGAATCCGCCGGATGCTCGCCGACGTTAAGGGGCACCGCCGTTGCGGGCAGACGAATGCGGAGAGCATCCACGATATGGGCAAGGTGTTGCTGGTCTTCATGGATCCCACCCGACTGGAGAACGATAGTGTTACGGTACGTTCCGCTTTCAAAGATAGCCCCTTCGGCAAGGTGGTGGCGGTGTGGCGTGGGGTTGGCCGAGTGCAGCCCGCAATAGCGGCAGTTCCGTTCATAGTGGTCCGAGAACTCGATCCGCCCGCAGACAAAGGTATGCGTCCCCTTCTCGCGTTGGCGCTCCTCACTTGCACGGGCGCAGAGCTCCGTGTAGGGCGTTTTGAACAGCTGTTTAGAAGATCTTCCTGGAACATGGCTGCCTCCCCCCAGAACTGGCGGCTAAAACCTGAAATCTCGCTGTCCGGCCGCGATTTTCTCCAGACGTTCGACCGCGATGTGCCTGATCCTCTCGTTCGGAATGTTGCCCAGTTCCCTCCGGATCAGCGCCGAACCGGTACGTCGCGCCTGTTCGGAGGCGTAGTCCTCCAGATACTCCTTCAAAGTCATCAGCGCGTTGGGATGGCAGCAGTCGGCAATTCTGCCGCTTTTGCACAGCGCCATGAATCGGTCGCCCGTCCTGCCCTCCCGGTAACAGGCCGTACAGAAGCTCGGGATGAAGCCGAGCTCCATCAGCCAACAGACGACCTCGTCCAGTGTCCTGTTGTCGCTGACGTCGAACTGGGCCGAATTTTCCTCTTCGGAGTCCGGAGAACCGTACCCGCCGACGCTGGTTTTCGACGCCCCGCTGATCTGGGATACGCCGAGCCGGATGACCTTTTCCCGGGTGGCCTTGCTTTCGCGGGTCGAAATGATCATGCCCGTATAGGGGACGGCAAGCCGCAGGCAGGCGCAGATCTTGGCAAATGTTTCGTCGTCGATGCCGTTGCCGAACTCGTCGGGATCGATGTCGTCAGCCCGCTTCACCCGGGGTACGCTTATGGTGTGTGGGCCGACGCCGTGTACGGCTTCAAGATGCTCCGCGTGCATCAGCAGCGCGGCGAACTCGTAGCGATACCTTTCGAGGCCGAACAGGACACCGATGCCCACATCGTCGATTCCACCCTGCATGGCCCTGTCCATCGCTTCGGTATGATAGGCATAATTGTGCTTCGGCCCCGCCGGATGGAGCTTCTCATAACTCTGCTTGTGATACGTTTCTTGGAACAGAATGTAGGTCCCGATTCCGGCGTCCTTGAGTTTTCTGTAGTTCTCGACGGTGGTTGCGGCTATATTGACGTTGACCCTGCGGATCGACCCATTCCTGTGTTTGACGCTATATATGGTCCTGATGCTTTCCAGAATGTATTCAATGGGATTATTGAGGGGATCCTCGCCGGATTCTATGGCGAGTCGTTTATGCCCCATGTCCTGAAGAGCCGTCACTTCTCGGACGATGTCTTCCTGCGTTAGTTTTTTCCGCGCAATATGCTTGTTTTTCGCATGATATGGACAGTAGGAGCAGCTGTTTATGCAGTAATTCGACAGATACAGTGGTGCGAACATCACGATGCGGTTGCCGTAGATATCCTGTTTGATCCGCTCAGCCAGCGCATAGATTTTTTGAACCTTTTCCGGCACATCGCAGGCCAGAAGAACGGATGCTTCGCGATGAGAGAGCCCCTTCTTTCGTTCCGCCTTTTCGATGATGGAATCGACCAGCCCGAGGTTGTTCCTGTTCTCTGACGCGTATGCTATCGAGGCGAGGGCTTCGTCGTGGCATATGAACTCTTCGGCATTCAATGACGACGGATTATACATGGCTTATGTCCTTGTCATGGTGTTTGATGGAACGGTATTCCCATAATGCCTGTTTGATGCCGGACCTTGTCCATCTCACAACTATTTGAATATAAAATACTATTTTAAAGCCTACGCCCTCGTGTTACTTTTGTCAATATGATGTTACGAAAAAAGCGATTACGTTCTCCAATTCACAATAGTTGACTCGCGGAACAAGTATCCCACTGGAATCACTATCACCAGTTCTGGGTATATTGCTCGTGATATGGGTTTCCCATTACATTCCATCCTGTTATCTCTACCAGAAGGCCATGAGTTGGAAGGCCAAGTAATCACTGTTCCAACGAGGATCGAAGCGCCCACGTTTTTGACGAACTTGTGTAGGATTAAATCTGATTCCACTAGCAGCCAGACTCGGCAAGGCCAGTCTGATTTTTTGTTGTAACTTGTCTGTTTTTATTTCATCTTTTTGATTTATAGTGGTTCAGACTTGATCTGACAGTCACTCCGTTTTGACAGCGGCTTCTGCCCGATTAGTTGAGCTGTCCGACCTTTTCCGCCCAGAGGGATTTTCCTTCAATAAGCGTCTGCATGGGAGTCCTTCCGCAGCACATTTTGCCCTGGTGGGTTCTTTGGGTGTTGTAGCTGTCTATCCATGTGTCCAGCAGCTTGAAGTTCTTCCAGAGACTGATACAGCTTTCGTCGGAAGGCAACCTGATAAAACTCATTCAGAATAGTTTTATGAAACCGCTCACAGATACCATTTGTCTGCGGATGACGCGCTTTGGTCTTTGTATGCTCAATGCCATTCACGCCGAGATAGAGTTCATAATCATGGGCCTCAACCCTGCCGCAGTACTCTGTGCCTCTGTCTGTCAGCATGCGGATGAGCCCATGTTCATTGAGGAAAAGAAGGGAAGTAACCGATCATTCAACAAGTCAGCGCCAGTAATGGGAGCCTTGGTCGTGTACAGCTTGGCTGCGGCCCACTTGGAGTATGTGTCCACAAAAGTCTGCTGGTAAATGCGGCCTACGCCCTTGATGGTGCCGACATAGAATGTATCCTGACTGCCCAGATATCCGGGATGATGCGTTTCAATTTCGCCACAGGCCCTGTCATCATGCTTTTTCCGCTCAAGGGCCTGCACTTGTGCTTCTGTGAGGACTATTCCTTGCTCTGCCGAGAGCTTTTCCAAGGCACGCAGACGCTGTTTCATGGACGCCAGATCGTGACGCATCCAAATGGACCGTACGCCAGACGGTGAAACAAATACACCTTGCTTACGCAGTTTATTGCTTGCGCGCGTCTGTCCATATGCAGGAAAGTCGATAGCAAAGGCCGTGACGGCAACCTCAATAGCCTCTTCAACTCGATTTTTCAGGTTGGGCTTGCGCCTGCTGACCTCGAACAGGGCTTCAACGCCTCCAGCGTCTCTAGCGGCCTGATACCGATAAAAGGTATCACGCGAAAATCCCATTATCTTGCAGGCCTTGGAAATATTGCCAAGCTCGGCGGCGAGATTGAGAAGCCCGGCCTTGTGTTTGATGACGTTTTGATTGAAACTTTCCATTAGGAATTTCCGTGGGCGTGGTGCCCGGTTGATGGTGCGTTTACATTTCCATCAAAACGGAGATTCCCTTTTCGTTCAAGGGCTCACTGTCAGATCAAGTCGAAACTAACCCACATATGAAGACTCACCGGCACATCTCCTCTTTTGTTTTTGAACGGTACTGTTTGCATGGCAGATTCCTTGTTGTATCGTTTGGTTATGGAGAGCTATTCGCGTTATCCGTTCTTCTCGTCTTTGAGCATGGCTGGTAGGCCGTATGCACATCTGTTTCAGTGCGGCCTTGTCTTACGGTTTGCATAGGATAATCCACCGTTAGCATGGCAGCCCTTCTTTGAGAGTTCCTGTGATTTGGACTCTATCCGCCCGGTCCGCCGGAAAATAGGGAATTTCTCCACAATTTCTGCCTATTGCTCTATGTCTGACGGCATGACATGGAAGTCGATGTGTGACATCGAAATTGACGGGATACGGGATGGCATTATAGGGATGAAAGACGAGGAAATACATGAAGAAAAAAAGGTGGGCACGGGCTGCACAAGCTGGAAAACACTTGGGTAGTTGCCCAATTCTCCACATGAACGGTTTTGCGATAAACAGGATTACTCTCAAACGGAGGCAAGGTGCCATCATGACAAGGGCGATACGAGTCAACACGGGCAACAGTTGGGCCATTCTCCGGGACATCATCCTTCGGAATACCGCTTCTCGTTCCGAGAGCTATATAACGCCCATCAAAGGTTTCGAGTTCCACCGCTAGGTGAGCAACGCCTATCCTAAGCCGCATTTTTACGAGCCGGTCATCATTGTGGTGGTTCAAGGAAAGAAGCTGGTAAAGATAGGGGCGGAACCATTATGGTGAGAACATCTGTTTTGTGTGTGGTGTGGACATGCCGGTCTCCAGTTGCGTCATGGAAGCCAGTGAAGAAACACCCTACCTGTCCATGTCGTTGAAGCTGGATACCGGTCTGATCGCCAGTCTGGCGTCGCAGATACCTTCGCCGTCAGACTCCACGGTCTGCAGGGGCGCGGGTACGCAGGAAGTCGATCCGGACTTGCTGGATGCCTTTGTGCGACTGGCCGAATTGACGGAAAAGCCGGAACAGATTTTGGTGATGCGGGATATGCTGATGCGGGAAATCCATTACCGCCTGCTGGCGGGGGCATTCGGCAATACCCTGCGTTCACTCAATACTCTTGGTTCCCAGGGGCACCAGATTACCAAGGCCATTGCCTGGCTGAAGGAATTCTATAAAGAACCGTTGCTCGTGGAGGACCTCGCTAACCGTTCGCATATGGCACCATCAACATTCCATAAATACTTCAAAAGGATAACGACGCTGAGCCCCTTGCAGTACCAGAAGCGGCTGCGTCTTGGTGAAGCCCAGCGCCTCATGCTGTCCGAAGGCTACGACGTGACGCAGGCCGCCATGGCTGTCGGGTACGAAAGCGCGACGCAGTTTATCAGGGAGTATAAACGTCTTTTCGGCGATCCGCCGCGCAGAAATGTCATGAGCATGAAGAATATAGCGAAAGGAGCACCGCAGTGGGCGGCCATGTAACTGCGGGGGGAGCCTCGGCTTTTGAGCTGAAAACTTCCCTTGAAAAAAGAAATCTCCGTTTTGATGGAACTGTAAACGTACCATCAGTCGGGCATTACGCCCACGGAGATTTTGTGTTTGTTTTTATTATAGTTGCCGTATTTCGCTGAAGTGTTCCTGTACCATTAGAGGAATACCTCCGCTGCTGGAGAAAACACCTGATACTTTTTCCATACGGTATCCGCGGGCATAACCATCGTCGTCCTGAACGGGATCAGAGAAAAGCGCATTGTAGAACAAAAGTTCTTATTTGGATGTGAAGGTCATCGCGCCATCAAGGCGAATACGCCCCATCCAAGGTATTCACGCGTATACGTGGCATAACGTTTTGGTTCCAATGTCAGCTGGGTTCGAACTTCTTTTGCAAAGTCGTCGTCAGGGTTCGCTTCGAGCCATCGTCGCATAGTGAGCCATTTGGCTGCCTCGTATCTATCCCAGCCTTCCTGGTCAGCCAGAACCATTTCCACAACGTCATAGTTGAGGTCGCCGAAAGATGCGAGAAGTTCTGGAAGTATGAGAAAGTCGATGACGGCATTGGCATGGCAAGCTTTGGCAACATTTTCCGTTGGAGGCAATTGCCGCCAGTAGGGCTCACCGATGAGGATGACACCTCCGGTGCAAAGGCTTTTGGCCAGAAGCTCGATGGTTCCGGCGACCCCCCCCACCGATCCATGTGGCACCGATACAGGCCGCCACGCCGACCTTTTCCTCGGTGACGTAGCCGACAGCATCTCCGTGGATGAATTTGACTCTATCTGAGACTTCGAGTTCTTCAGCACGGAGTTTCGCTTGCTCGGAGAATAGCTGACTCATGTCGATGCCAACACCGGTGATTCCGTAATCACGTGCCCATGTGCACAACATTTCGCCCGAACCACTGCCGAGATCGAGAACGCGGGTTCCCCGTTCCAGACGTAACGCAGCACCGAGAGTGGCGAGTTTTTCTGATGTGAAGGGGTTATGGATACGGTGAGCACTTTCGGTAATGTTGAAGATGCGTGGGATGTCCAAAGTAGAAACTCCTTGTGATAAGTGATGATTAAAAACGCTATGTTGTTCAGGTATTGGATGCAACCTACTTCTTGTTTCAGAAAAGAAAAAGCGCCTCGAGCGAATCCAAAGCGTCTTTATTGTAACTGTTTTTGATGGTGCTAATGATTTCGTATATAGTTTTTCTGACAAGCAATATCATTTCTCCAAGTCGCTAACAGCGCATCTCGCCAGACGTATGGCTAGAATTTGCCTGTTTCTTGCTTGGAGAGTTTTTTGTCTTTGTATATGTAGGGCGCTTGTTAGCTGTATTACGTGAAATATAACTCTATTTCCATAGCTAATTCCCATTTAACGTGACGTTCATATTTTTCTTGGTGCTTGACCTTTTCCACCGCCTTTCCTTCGCCATTGGACTCGTTGTTTTTTTATCTCGATGCCGTCCTCCTTGTCTCCGAACCACCAGGCGGCGAGTTTCCAGCAGAGGGGTTCCACGTTGCCTTTGCGCTGGGCGAAACTACAAGTTGCGTGTCGATCTGTGCTTTGCCCATCCTTGATTGCA
>ERZ838827.2254-NODE-2254-length-11616-cov-3.886429_pt1 | contig 11616 bp, 13 predicted proteins | sample MGYA00519881_ERZ838827 | MGnify/ENA primary metagenome ERZ838827 (study PRJEB31850, sample SAMEA3708842) | human gut metagenome | biome: human gut; feature: human-associated habitat; material: faeces | place: China | collected 2014 ...
TCATGGCAGCTGCAAATTGCTGTCCACAGTCACAGCGCAGAGAACCAAAGGTATCTCCGGTTAAACACTCAGAATGGACGCGGCACAGAACATTTTCACCATTTCCTATATCTCCTTTTACAAGCGCAACGTGATGTTCTCCATTCAGCGTATTTATAAATCCATAAGCGGTAAAATTCCCGTATTTTGTCGGCATTTTTACAGTTGTCATCCGCTTAACTAATTTATCATGGCATTTGCGGTAATTCTGCAAGTCCTGTATTGTCACATATTTAATTCTAAAGCGCTTCGCAAGCTCTAAAAGCTCTGCGCTTCTCATCATAGTTCCATCCTCCCGCATAATTTCACAACACAGTCCACATTCTTTTAAGCCTGCTAACCTGCATAAATCTACGGCTGCTTCTGTATGACCATTTCTTTCTAATACGCCATTTTTCTTTGCAAGTAACGGGAACATATGTCCCGGTCTGCGAAAATCCTCTGGCTTTGCATTTTCCTCCACACAGGCGAGAGCAGTAACAGAGCGTTCAGCAGCAGAAATCCCGGTAGAAGTTGTTATATGATCGATTGATACCGTAAATGCCGTTTCGTGGTTATCTGTATTTTTCTCTACCATTTGAGGGATTTTAAGTTTTTTCACATATTCTTCTGACATGGGCATACAAATCAGCCCTTTACCATAGGTTGCCATAAAGTTTATATTTGCCGTTGAAGCAAACTGTGCGGCACATATAAAGTCCCCTTCGTTTTCTCGTTCTGCATCATCAGTTACTAAAATGATTTTCCCTTTTCTCAAATCTTCAAGTGCTTCTTCGATTGAATGAAATGCTGTCATATGCCATCCTCCTAAAATCCATACTTTGTTAAAAAATCTTTTGTAATAAGACTGCTTGTTTGCTGTTTTAAAGATATGGATAATAATTTTTCTATATATTTGCCAATAACGTCCGCTTCCAGATTGACAAAGCTTCCCTCTTTTCGTTCATGCAGAATGGTTTGTTTAACTGTATGTGGAATGGCAGAAACAGAAAAACTGTCCTTTTCAATTTTGGCAGCTGTCAGGCTGATTCCGTCGATTGCAATAGAACCTTTTTCTACAATATAATTCAGGATTTCCGGCTTTGTCTGTATAGTAAACCAAATTGCCGTATCGTCTTTCTGTATGCCAATGATTTTCCCTGTGCCGTCTATATGCCCGGAAACCATATGCCCTCCAAATCTTCCGTTTGCTTTCATGGCACGCTCTAAATTTACATGACTGCCGAGAACTATACTTGTCAAAGCAGAGCGGTTTAAAGTTTCATGCATAACATCTGCCGTAAATGCACCAGAATGCAGAGCTGTAACGGTTAGACAAATTCCGTTGACTGCAATACTGTCCCCTGCTTTTACGTCCTCCAGAATCGTCTTCGCGCCGATTTCCAAAACAGCAGAATGCTGTCCCCGTTTGATTTTATTCACTGTTCCGATTTCTTCAACAATCCCGGTGAACAATTTGCTCCACCTCGCTTTCAATTAGAAAATCATCGCCTAAACGCAGACAACGGCTGTTTTTTAAACAAAATGCCTCGGTAGGAGAGCTGACACCCTCTCCCTCAATGGGAGTTTTTGATGTTTTACCGCCAAACAGCTTCGGCGCAATATAAGCTTGTACTTTCTGAACAATACCACAGGAAAGGGCCGACCAGTTCAATGTTCCTCCCCCCTCTAACAAAATACTGTCAATCTGTTTCTGCCCTAACAAGTCCATGAGCTGTACCAAATCTAAATGACCATTATTTTTTTGAACTGTCACAATATAGCAGCCTTTTTCTTCATAGATTCTGTGACGTTCTTTTATCAGACAACAAGTTGCAAGTATGGTAGGAAACTGTTTTGCTGTGGAAACCACGTTTGATGTAAGCGGTGTGCAAAGAGTGGTATCACAGATAATACGAATTGGATTTTTTCCTCCCTCTATCCGGCAAGTCAACAATGGATTATCTGCTAATACAGTTCCTACGCCTACCATGATTGCAGTATATTTGCTGCGTGCCTGTGCCACATGGCTGCGTGCCGTTTCTCCTGTCACCCATTTTGATAATCCCGTATGTACTGCGATTTTTCCGTCCATTGTCATAGCGTATTTCATCACGACAAAAGGACGCTTGGTATGAATATAATGGAAAAATACTTCATTTAGCTGGTTACAATCTTCCTGCAAAATATGTTCTGTCACTGCAATTCCATGCTCCCGCAAAATTTGTATGCCTTTACCGCTGACAAGAGGATTTGGGTCACTGGAACCTGTTACAACCCGCTCAATGCCAGATTCTATAATTGCATTGACACAAGGCGGCTGCTTTCCATAATGGCAGCAAGGTTCTAAGGTTACATACATAGTTGCACCTTTTGGATTTTCTGTGCAGGTTTCTAAAGCCTTGCGCTCTGCATGAGCTTCTCCATATTTTTCATGCCAGCCTTGCCCAATAATTCGCCCATTTTTTACAATGACAGCCCCAACCATAGGGTTCGGTGAAGTAAATCCACATCCCTTTTCAGCAAGCTCCAAAGCAACCTTCATATAATCGCTGTCATTCATATCATCACCTCCTCAAATAAAAAATACCTTGAACAAAACCGTTCAAGGCATACAGAACAACGCAGAGTAAAATACTGTGTAAAAATAAAGCTCTGGAGTAAATACACACCAGAGCAAATATATACTACACAGAAAGAAACACTTCCCCCTGCATTCATTATCTTCTTTCATCCAGACTGTACGGTCGGCTTCGGAGTTTCACCGAATCATGCCTTACGGCTCGTGGGCTTTACCACCGGTAGGGAATTGCACCCTGCCCTGAAGATTTTATTTAATTTTTAAAATAAGTATAACCATCTGTTTTGCAGTTGTCAAGAAATTTATTTTCGCAGCAGCGGTTTGGTTATTATTTCAATTTTTTGTTACTTTACCTCACATAAGTATTCTGCTATAGAGTGAAGCGTCTGAATATCAGGCGAGTTTTCGCCTGCATTTGTGAGAAGATAAAGATTCTGCAGAGAAGATTTCTGGTGGTTTTCAGTGGAACAAGAAAATCTTCCTTTCTTCTAGTCTCTTATCCATCTTAAAAAGTAGAAATCTGGAACGATTTTTACATGGTTTTCTGGATTCTCCGCCTGGCTGGAGGAAGCTTTTTTATTCTGAGAGCTGTCTTGGGATTTGGTAAGAGACCGTCCCAGAGATTCACCAAAGACCAGGTTTCGCTCCCTGTGAAGCTCTTCAAATATGCCCTCGTCCAACAGACCGGACAGTTCTGTCTCTGACTCGGGAGGCATGACGGCGAAGGACTCAGAGGTAAAGCACAGAGAAGGGTAGAGGACGCACCACCAGTTATGGCCGCTGCCGCTTCCCAGGACAACCCGGACAGAGTCATAGATACCGCAGGGAAAAGTCAGGTTTCCGTAGACGCGGGTAGGAAAATATGCCTTTTCCAGGCGGATGTCCGCAGTACAGGAAAAGCCCTGGTCTTTTATCAATTCGTTGGCAGTTTGTTCCAGCTTTGTCTCGTTGGCCGTTATGTAGGACTGAATTTGTGCTTTTCCAGAACAGCCAGAGATTCCCTGGCGGATTTCTTTCAAAAGCAGATCCCGCACCTGGAGTTTTAGAGCCTGATCGTCAGGAGAATTGCTGTCAGCCAGCACATGAAAGCGCAGCACCTCAGGAGCCAGAGCCGCTGCCACCTGTTCTTCTTCTGCTCTGGTCCAGGCGATGAAACAGGTGACAGCCAGAGCCAGACAGGATGCAGACAGGGCGAGGAAAAGCTGTCCTCTGAAAGAACAGCGGGAATGGGTTTCTTTTAAAGAACAAAAAAATTTCATGATTACCTCCCAAAATGTTTGGCAGCTGCTGTTTTGATGTTCTAAGTATTGACAGGCGTGATATAATTTAAACAGTTTCCACAGAAGAAATATTTTGAAAATTGTCAATTAAGAAAGTATCAGAAAAGAGGAAAAATAGATGAAGACAAAGGTGCTCGTTCTATTCGGCGGCCAATCCTCAGAACACATTGTGTCCTGCATGTCAGCCGTCAATGTAATTAACCACATAGACAGAAGCAGATATGAAGTGCTGATTATCGGCATTACAGAAGAGGGAAAATGGCTTTATACAGAGGATGCAGCAGCGATTCAGGATGAAAGCTGGCGGCAGGGAACAGTGCAGGCTGTGCTTTCTCCAGATGCTACAGAGCAGTGCGTGCTCCTTTTAAAAGAAGGAGGAGTGGAGAAAAGAAAGGTGGATGTGGTGTTCCCGGTGCTCCATGGACTGTATGGAGAGGACGGAACTGTGCAGGGTCTCTTCGAGCTGGCGCGGCTCCCCTATGTGGGCTGCGGTGTTCTGGCGTCTGCTGTTTCCATGGATAAATTATATACAAAAATCATTGTAGATGACCTGGGAGTCCGTCAGGCAGACTATGTACCTGTGATGCGCCGGGAGCTGTCCTGCATGGAAACGGTAGTAAAACGGGTGGAGGAAAAATTCTCCTATCCTGTATTTATCAAGCCGTCCAATGCCGGATCATCCAGAGGCGTGTCCAAGGCTTCCTGCAGGGAAGAGCTTGAGAAAGGCCTGACAGAAGCAGCCAGACACGATCGAAAGATTCTGGTAGAGGAGATGATTGTGGGCCATGAAATTGAGTGCGCTGTGTTCGGCGGGGGAAATGGAGAGGTCATTGCCTCCGGTGTAGGCGAGATTCTGGCCGCTGCAGATTTCTATGATTTTGAAGCAAAATATTATAATGAAGAATCCAGAACAGTGGTTAATCCACCTCTGCCAGGCGGGGCTGCCGAGAAAGTCAGGGAGGCGGCAAAGCGGATTTTCCGGGCAGTGGACGGCTATGGGCTTTCCAGAGTAGATTTTTTTGTGACAGAAGAAGGCGAAGCAGTATTTAACGAGATCAATACTCTTCCAGGCTTTACTGCTATCAGTATGTATCCCATGCTGTTTGAGGCAGAGGGCATTGAAAAGACAGAATTGATTACACGCCTGATTGAAAACGGCCTGGCCCGGTATGAGGCCTAGAGGGCAGCAGCCCTTCAGGGAGGAGAAAGAGATGGATAGAAATGCGCCGATAGGAGTCTTTGATTCTGGAGTAGGAGGACTTACAGTAGCCAGAGAAATTATGCGTCAGATGCCTATGGAACGGCTGGTATACTTCGGAGACACAGCGAGAGTTCCCTATGGAACGAAATCCCAGGATACGGTTATCCGATATTCCAGGCAGATTATCCGATTTCTGCAGACCAAAGAGGTCAAGGCCATTGTCATTGCCTGCAACACAGCTACAGCCTGCGCTCTTGAGACTGTAGAGAAGGACTTGGATATCCCGATTATCGGCGTGATCCATGCAGGGGCTAAGGCGGCTGTGGAAGCGACAAAAAACGGAAAAATTGGAATTATTGGAACAGAAGCTACAATCAGAAGCGGCGTGTACACGGAACTGATGAAACAGATGAATCCCGATATTGAGGTGACGGGAAAGCCGTGCCCTTTGTTTGTCCCCCTGGTGGAAGAGGGACTTCTCCATGACTCTGTCACAGACGAGATAGCAGGGCGGTATCTGGCCGCCCTGAAGGAGAAATACATTGACACCTTGGTGATGGGCTGTACTCATTACCCTCTGCTCCGCTCCACGCTTGGAAGGCTGATGGGAGAGGATGTGACCCTTATCAATCCTGCCTACGAAACGGCCATGGAGCTGCGCGGCCTGTTAAAGGAAAAAGGCCTGGACTGCAGCGAGACAGGAGAAGGAGAGAAATATCAGTTTTACGTCAGCGACATGGCAGAGCGCTTTAAGGATTTCGCCACAGCCATCCTGCCGGGAGAGGTTAAGGAAACAAAAAAAATTAACATTGAAGAGTATTAAAGACAGGCTCAGGGCAGGAATAGAAGAGCATAAAACAAGAGCAGATACAAATTAGAAAAATGAGTGAGAGAGAAACAGAGGAGACACAGCTATGACGAAAGATGTTCTGGTCAGCGTCCGGGGCATTCATACAGCGGAGGCAGATGGGGAGAACGGCAATGTGGAGGTAATCACAGCCGGAACCTACTACTATAAAAACAATAAGCATTATGTCATTTATGACGAACTGGTGGAGGGATACGACAAGGCTATCCGCAGTACAATCAGAATTGGAGACGGAACGGTAGATGTAATTAAAAACGGACCAGCCAAGGCCCACATGGTATTTGAGGAAAATAAGACGAATGTCAGCTGCTACGCTACGCCTTTCGGCCAGATGATGGTAGGAGTAAGCACGAATACAATTGAAATAGAAGAAAAACCGGATCGGATTGCAGTGGCAGTGGACTACACGCTTGATGTCAACTATGAAAAAATGTCCAGCTGCAGGATTTCTATTGATATCCAGTCCAAGGAGAAAGCAGATTTTCACCTTACTTCCAGTTAAGCATTTTTTCAGGGCTGCATGCGGCAGAAAGGAGTACCTATGATAAAAAAACAGAGAGAGGCTGCCATAAAACCAGGTATCTATGAAATTGCGGTGAACGGCCTGTTCACCGCCCTGATCGCAGTGGGTGCGTTTATAAAAATCAGCATTCCAGTACAGCCCTTCCCCATGAACTTTACCCTGCAGTTTTTTTTCGTTCTGCTGGCAGGGCTTCTGCTGGGAGGAAAGCAGGCGTTTTTCTGCGTTCTGACATATTTAGCGGTAGGACTGGCGGGAGTGCCGGTATTCGCAGCAGGGGGAGGCCCTGCTTATCTGCTGCGTCCCACCTTTGGGTTCCTTCTGGGATTTGCAGCGGCTGCCTGGGTGACGGGAACCGTCTACTCCCGCTTTAAGGACAGAGGATTTAAGATGAGGCGGCTGTTTGCAGCGTCTCTCTGCGGTTTTGCTGTCATGTATCTGTGCGGTATGTTTTATTTTTATTTTCTCAGCAATTATGTGATTCACATGCCGGTTTCTGCAGGGGTAGTATTTGTAAACTGTTTTCTGCTGACAGCAGCAGGAGATTTGTTCCTGTGCTTTCTGGCCAGCATGGCTGCAAAAAGGCTGGGGCCAGCCATGAGCTTTCTCAGATAAAATCCTGAAAGTGCAGATTATCTGCAGCGCTTCTTTTTTTTATAAAGTCCAGCAGCTCACAGGCAGCTGGAGTCATGGCTTGGTTTGGAGATGAAATGATGCCGATAGGTATCCATTCTGCAGGCCTGACTGGAAGGACGCGGACAGATCCCTTCCAGTCTCCTGTGATTAAGCGATTGATCAGGGTGATTCCCAGCCCAGCCTCTACAAGACAGTAGGCGGCATAGATATCATTGACAGAATATTTTATATTTACATGAATGTTGTGTTTTTTGAAATAGCGGGCATTATCGGTGTCTTCTTCGGGATAGGAGCCAATATAAGGCTCCTAGGAAAAAGACTCGGCTGGGACGAAGCCATAGTCTATGTAGGGGCTGTTTTCAGGGACCCAGGCAACCAGCGGATCTTCACAGAGAGGAATCCAGTCTGCGGGACTGTTTCTCTGGCTTACAATACCCAGATCTGTTTTGTGGGACAGAACGTCATTTGTCAGCTCTGTGCTGTTTTTGAGAATCAGCTGCACCTCAATACCTGGATGTATTTTATGAAACTGGGCAATGATATCAGCCAGCCAGCGGTAATAAAAGACATAGGAGGTTCCTATGGTTACGGTTCCGATTTCGAGTCCTTTTATTTTGGAAGCTGTCTGGCGGTACTGCTCACAGCAGAAGGCGATATTCCTGATGATGGGAAGGGGTTCAGAGCATGCTTTTGTGGCTGTTACTCCGGCTTTGCTGCGCTGCAGCAGGATCAGTCCTGTGTCAGCTTCCAGAGAAGCAATCATCCGGCTGATGCCGGAAGGAGTATATCCAAGTTTGTCCGCTGCAGCGGATAAACTGCCCTCATCCAGTACAGTTAGAAGTACATTATACTTATCTTCAATCATATTTCCTTCCTTTCTTTGATTTTTTGTCAAATATATCATGAGAGATATTCACTTTACGCAATCATAATATCATATTACAATGTTTTTGAACAAGGAAATGATTCAAAATACAGGTGGTTGATATGGATATGAAAAAAGAAATACTGAAAAGCAGGGGCGCGGCGGAAGTTCTGCTGGCGGCTTTGATAACTGCCAGGGCAACTTCTTATATGTTTTCAAAACTTCTGCTGGAAACGATGGGGCAGTTTACACTGCTGGGGCTGCGGTCTCTGCTGGCGTTTGCAGTTCTGCTTGCAATCAGCTTTAAGTATTTGAAAGCGACAAAAAAAAGAAGATGTTACATACGGCATACTCGTAGGAGCCTGTCTTTTTACAGTCATGTGCCTGGAACTTTCCGGCCTTAAGCACACGTCATCTGTCTCTGTTTCGTTTGAAGAAAATATGGCTGTGATTTTCGTTCCCATTCTGCTGGCAGTAATCAACAGAAAGCTGCCGTCCCGGAAAACGGTCGCCGCTGTTTCCATGAGCGCTGTGGGAATAGCCCTTCTCAAACTCAATCCAGAAGGGTTTGATTTCAACATAGGAGACTTGTATGGGATTTTGTCAGCAGTGGCTTATGCAGCGACAATTATACTGATTTCCAGAATAGGAGGAAAAGGCGATCCGCTGCGGATTGGGATTTACCAGGTTGGAACCATTGGAGTTCTGGCTATTGTCTGCAGCGTATTCGGCTTTACCCTTCAGCCCTATGCCCAGAGCAGGACAACAGCGGAGAGGGCAGGAATGCTGTGCGCTCTGAATCCGGTTACAGCTGCTGTTCTGGGAATGGTTTTTCTGGGAGAGACTATGACTGCGAAAGGCATTCTTGGAGCCGTTTTGATAGTGGCAGGTATTCTCTTATAAAAAATGCACAGGGATAAACAGATGAATCCCGATATTGAAGTGACAGGAAAGCAGTGCCCTTTGTTTGTTTCTCGGAAAAGGGACTTCTTTATGACTCTGTCACAGACGAGATAGAAGGGCGGTATCTGGCCGCCCTGAAGGAGAAATATATTGACACCCTGGTGATGGGCTGCACTCATTACCCTCATCCGCTGTCCCAGACCGGGCCAGAGAAGACAGAGTTTCCGATAGAAATCGTTTCTGGAACAGAGGCGGTAAAACAGTTCTGGGGAAGCGTTTCAGAAGGCCTGGACTATGTAATGTCCCAGCTTAAGGAAGCTGCAGACTTAAGCCTGAGCCAGCTGAGAGAATTAAGAGGCTGGATGAAGGAAGCGGTGGAGCATTCTGTTGTGAACGTATGCGAGAACCGGGTGGACTTAGGGGCGGAAATCGGAGAGACACTGCTGGCCTTAATATCTGGGGCGTTAATGGGAATAGACAACGCCTTTAACGTTCCTACCGACACCATGGATGAATTCTTCAGCCCCATGCCCTGGCCTGCAACATAGGAAAAACCCTAGAAAGAAGCGGAGCAATTCTGACCATATGATTGGGGAAAATGGGACTCAAACATCAAGTGAGACAACTTAGAAAAACGGCAAGACAGAGCAAATTGATGTAGAGAATCTGCAACGGTTATTAAATGACAAGAACTTTATGAAAGGAATAAAAAGGCACTGGATATAGTAGGAGAGTGATATGATTTATTTAAATAGTGCAATGGAAAAATTGCTGCTTAATGAGAATGATAAAAAAGAGGCACTGGAAACTGGAATGATTATAAGAGAGGTGGTAAATAAAACAAAAATCATTAAAGATTGTATTATTTTTGATGAAAATGGAAAATTAGAAGAATCGAAAATAAATTTTGATAGGATATTAAAATTGGTTGGAGATTGGATTGGATATGAAATTAGCTGCAATGAGTTAAGATATTTCAAGTCAGAATTGCCACCAGATCAATTTTTGTGTTTTGCAGACGGGTTAAATTCTGCGCTGTCACAAAAATACAGTGGAAGAAAATTTGGAATCGTTATATCTGTAGATAATGAGATAATTGATTTAAGATTTCATACATATAGAGAAAAAGAAGGCTTATGGCTTGATAAGGATTTAAATAAATACGACAATCCTATTCTCTATTATATTTAGTTTTTTCGTTTTTTTAAATGAGCCTTTCTGGCCGTATTGCTCTTTGTACACTGACGCTAAGGAGAGGGGGCAGCATGTACTCTTTGGAAATTTAGTATGCGTTTTATTTACACTTCAACACCTTAACAGTTTACTTGGAGGTATGTGCGGGTACTGATTGATGGATTATAATATCAACATAGGCTTTGACACGGAGTCCTATACCTACGCCGGAAGCAGCCGCCTGTCCCGGAATAATATCTGGAATGAGGCCAGGGACGTAAACCATGACGAGATGAGCTGCTGCCTGTATGACGGCCAGGGAAGCTTTGAGCGAAACGAGAACGAAAAGTAAATAGAGATTGTCAGGCCATGGGCTGTGCTGTGCTATATAATAGCCATGTGGGAAACCACAGAGCCGGGCGGCTTACCCTCCTACATCGGAGGGGCTAACCCTCCAGACGAAAGAAAGGAGGGCCTGCCAATGTATGTTACATATTTTGACTTAATTCAGTTTTGTATCTTCATTGTTGCCCTTGTCAGTCTTTGTTATGAGATTTTCAAGGACAAAAGAAAATAGCCGCCAACTACTGGGAATAGTTGACGGCTGACATCGTAAAGATGTAAAGCTTGTAAATTATTGAGGGTAAGCCGCTTCTGTGGCTTCCCTTTTTCTTTACTATACCATACCAGACGGCAGGATACAAGGGGGAATATCACGCCTTGCCGAAACAGCAGTGCAGAGGCATCGTGAAACACGACAGTTTCCTCTTGTATCTTGCCTCTGGATACAGCATGCGTACAGCCTGCTAATCCGAAAAGTCATAGAAAGCTATAGAATCAGCCGCAGACAGGCTGTAATAAAAGAGGAAGCGTTACGCCAAAACCTGGAATTTAAAATATCCGGATAAAGGAGTAATGCTTCCTCTTTTACTGTCTGCCGGAACGGCAGAAGCTTCCTATTTAGAAGCTTTTTTTCCCTCATTTGTATCCTTGCTCTTATCTTTCTTAAATCTGGAGAAGAATCCTTTTTTCTTGGGAAGGGGCGGAATGCCGCCGCGCACGCTTTTGATCTCTGTGATGTAGAGACCGCTGATGACAACCTTAGCCTCTGTTTTTACGGGAAGCTGCAGGAAAACGCGCTCATCAGCAATGAGAGTCGTAACCTTCGGTCCGATTTTAGCTTTCACGATAGGGAATTTAGCCCGCTTCATGTACCACGGAACCTGATCCGTCACCATTTTTGGAAGACCGGAATCCTTGGCCTTCAGCTTTTTCTTATCAATTACTAATATGGAAACTACCTGCTTTGCAGCCTCCATCATGGACTGCTGTTCAACCTGGCGCTTTTCCATTTTCCGACCAAGGAAATAGAGCACAGCTAAAACAACGACTGCAATGACAAGAATCACCAACAGAACATTGAAAAAGACGTCCATAGAAATACCTCCGTAAATTTGTCTCACGTCCCATTATATCATTCTGTCCTGGAAAAGGCAAGGAAAACGGACAGGCTGACCACGACATACGCATGAATTGTTTTCCTTCCTCTTTTTCAAAATATCTTGTTTTTA
>ERZ838827.2265-NODE-2265-length-11531-cov-5.897700_pt1 | contig 11531 bp, 10 predicted proteins | sample MGYA00519881_ERZ838827 | MGnify/ENA primary metagenome ERZ838827 (study PRJEB31850, sample SAMEA3708842) | human gut metagenome | biome: human gut; feature: human-associated habitat; material: faeces | place: China | collected 2014 ...
GATTATGCGTTTCTGCGTTGATGGAACGGAGGGCGGAAGTTGCCAGCATTTTCAATAACCGTAAAAACGTTATCAAGGGGATTGAAGCACGAAATGAACTGTTTAAGGATGACTTTCCCCGTGAATACCAGACTTGGACGGAGACTGCAAAGACTGACTTTGAGAGTGAATTTAATGGAAATATTGCTGTAGATGCTTTGGAAAAACGTCCTGAAATGGTGATTCTATGGGCGGGATATGCTTTCTCAAAAGATTATTCCACTCCACGGGGACACATGCATGCCATTGAGGATATTACGGCATCTTTGCGTACCGGTTCGCCCATGAGCCCGACCGAAGGTCCTCAACCGTCTACCTGTTGGACTTGTAAGAGTCCGGATGTTCCCCGTATGATGGAGGCATTGGGTGTCGATTCTTTCTATAACAATAAATGGGGGGCTATGGGCGCTGAAATTGTGAATCCTATCGGATGCTCCGATTGCCATGATCCCGAAACAATGAATCTTCATATCAGTCGTCCCGCTTTGATAGAGGCTTTCCAACGTCAGGGTAAAGACATCACTAAAGCTACTCCGCAGGAGATGCGTTCATTGGTATGTGCACAATGTCATGTGGAATATTATTTCAAAGGGGATGGTAAATACCTGACTTTCCCCTGGGACAAAGGTTTTACGGTAGAAGATATGGAGGCTTATTATGATGAGGCCGGTTTTTATGATTATATTCATAAATTGAGCCGTACTCCGATTCTGAAAGCGCAGCATCCTGACTATGAGATTTGTCAGATGGGTATCCACGGACAGAGAGGTGTTTCTTGTGCCGATTGCCACATGCCGTATAAGAGTGAAGGTGGTGTGAAATTCAGCGATCACCATATCCAAAGCCCGTTGGCTATGATTGACCGCACCTGTCAGGTTTGTCACCGTGAAAGTGAAGAGACTTTACGTAATAATGTGTACGAACGCCAACGTAAAGCGAATGAAATCCGTAACCGTCTGGAACAGGAATTGGCAAAAGCACATATCGAAGCTAAATTTGCCTGGGACAAGGGTGCTACAGAAACACAGATGAAAGATGTGCTCGCACTGATTCGTCAGGCACAATGGCGTTGGGATTTCGGAGTAGCTTCACACGGAGGTTCTTTCCATGCACCGCAGGAAATTCAGAGAATTCTTTCTCATGGATTGGATCGTGCCATGCAAGCCCGTCTGGCTGTATCTAAAGTATTGGCAAAGAATGGATATACGGGAGATGTTCCGATGCCGGACATTTCAACAAAGGCAAAAGCACAGGAATATATCGGCTTGGATATGGATGCTGAAAGAGCGGCTAAGGAGAAATTCCTGAAAACAACTGTTCCGGCATGGTTGGAGAAAGCGAAAGAAAACGGTCGTCTGGCACAGAAATAAGAGAATTTATATATGTGGAGCAAACCATGGAGTTATAAAGAAGGGCTGGTGATTGGCGCAGGATTACTGGTGATAGGGTTATTGCTGCAAATGACAGTGGGAGCCATTCATTGGGACCTGTTTGCCTGTCCGGTCAATGTGATTATGTTAGTGGTTTATATCATTGCTTTGGTAGCCATGCACCTTCTTCGCAAACGTGTCTATTTATTCGGATGGTTGAGTCATTATTCCGCTGCTGTCTCGTCTCTATTGTGGGTGGTCGGCATGACGGTAGTGATGGGACTGATCCGGCAGGCTCCTTCCGGTCATGCTCCGGCTGATCTGCTGGGATTTTCGCAGATGATTTCTTCCTGGCCTTTTGTCCTGCTCTACTTTTGGATGGTCACCGCCTTGGGGCTGACAATCCTTCGCACCGGTTTTTCTTTGAAGATCAGCAGGATTTCTTTCCTTCTGAATCATATCGGATTGTTTATTGCACTGATAACAGCCACTTTGGGAAATGCCGATATGCAAAGGTTGAAAATGACAACCCGGATGGGAAGTGCCGAATGGCGGGCTACGGATGATAAAGGTCAACTGATTGAACTTCCGCTGGCTATCGAACTGAAGGATTTCACTATCGACGAATATCCTCCGAAACTGATGTTGATTGATAATGAAACCGGCCGTACGCTTCCCGAAAAATCTCCTGTACATGTATTGTTGGAAGAGGGAGTGACAAATGGCAGCTTGCAGGACTGGCAGCTAACTATTGAGCAATCTATTCCGATGGCTGCTTCTGTGGCTACCGAAGATACTTTGAAGTTTACTGAATTTCATTCGATGGGAGCGACTTATGCTGTCTATCTGAAAGCAGTCAATCAGAAGAATCAAACAACCAAAGAGGGATGGGTAAGTTGCGGTAGTTTTCTTTTTCCCTATAAGGCAATCCGGCTGGATTCTTTAACCAGTATTGTAATGCCGGAACGGGAACCGCAGCGATTTGCATCGGAAGTGAAGATTTACACACAAGAAGGAACGATCACGGAAGGAACCATTGAAGTGAACCGTCCGATGGAGATAGAAGGTTGGAAAATTTATCAACTTAGTTACGATGAAACAAAGGGACGATGGAGCGATGTCAGTGTCTTCGAGTTGGTTCGCGATCCGTGGTTGCCGGTTGTTTACACAGGAATAATAATGATGATGGCAGGAGCCATCTGTCTGTTTGTCAGCGCACAAAAGAGGAAAGAGGAGGACAAAGCATGAGTTGGGAATACTTTATACTATTTGCAATAGTTGCACTGGTTTGTTGGGCTTTGGGAGCTTTTGCTGCCTGGAAAGGTACAAAAACGGGATGGGCTTATGGATTTACTTTCTTAGGTCTGGCTATTTTCTTCAGTTTCATTATCGGAATGTGGATTTCATTAGAACGTCCTCCGATGCGGACAATGGGAGAGACACGGCTGTGGTATTCTTTCTTCCTTCCGTTGGCGGGATTGATAACCTATGCACGCTGGAAGTATAAATGGATTTTAAGTTTCAGTTGTATCCTTTCATTGGTCTTTATCTGTATCAATATCTTCAAACCGGAGATTCACAATAAGACGTTGATGCCTGCTTTGCAAAGTCCGTGGTTTGCCCCTCATGTCATTGTGTATATGTTTGCTTATGCTATGTTGGGAGCGGCGACGGTGATGGCCGTCTATCTGCTTTGGTTCAAAAAGAAGGAGATTGAACGGAAAGAAATGGATTTGTGTGACAACCTCACCTATGTAGGTCTGGCATTTATGACATTAGGTATGCTTACCGGAGCTATCTGGGCAAAAGAAGCCTGGGGGCATTACTGGGCTTGGGACCCGAAAGAGACTTGGGCGGCAGCTACCTGGTTCGCTTATCTGGTGTATATCCATTTCAGATTAGGCAAGCCATTGAAGGCACGTCCTGCGTTGATTATTCTGTTAGTATCATTTGTCCTGTTGCAAATGTGCTGGTATGGAATCAATTACCTTCCGGCCGCGCAAGGAGTCAGTGTGCATACTTATAATTTAAATTGAAATATCGAATCACTTAAACTTCAATATCAATGAAAACACTTTATTGGTCATTCTTGCTTATGCTATTGCCAAGCATGGCATATACACAAAACACGGAGAAAGAGAATGAATTTACGATGTCTATGCAAATCAGACCTCGTGCGGAGTATCGGAATGGTGCATTGACTCCGCGGGATGAAGGGGTAGCTCCTACATCTTTCATCAATAACCGTGCACGCCTCTCGATGGATTATAAACGTTCGGATCTGGAACTAAAGATGTCGGCGCAGCATGTCGGTGTTTGGGGACAAGACCCGCAGATTGAGAAGAATGGGCGTTTTATGTTGAATGAGGCTTGGGCGAAACTGAACTTTGGTGAAGGGTTCTTTGCTCAACTGGGACGTCAGTCATTGATTTATGATGATGAACGTATTTTGGGAGGACTGGATTGGAATGTAGCGGGTCGTTACCACGATGCATTGAAGCTGGGATATGCCAACAAAAATAATGAAGTCCATCTGATTCTTGCTTTTAACCAGAATAATGACAATAGAACAAGTGGAGGTACTTACTATGATTCTTCTACCGGACAGCCTTATAAGAATATGCAGACTGTATGGTATCACTATAAGGCGGATGCAATTCCGTTCGGCGCTTCTTTGCTGTTTATGAACCTGGGATTGGAAACCGGGGATGCGGCTACGCAGGATTCGCATACCCGTTATCTGCAAACAATGGGAACGTATCTTACCTATAAGCCCGGTAGCTGGAATCTGGACGGCGCTTTCTACTATCAGACGGGCAAGAATAAGGATGCTGAGAAAGTGTCGGCATTAATGGGAAGCGTGCAGGCTGCCTATGCTTTTGACAAGACATGGGGAGTTGTGGCAAGTTTCGACTATCTGAGCGGCGATAAGGGAAACGGCGACAAGTTTAAAGCGTTCGACCCTCTCTACGGAACACACCATAAGTTCTACGGAAGTATGGATTATTTCTATGCGAATCTATTTGTGAACGGTTATGCGCCGGGTTTAATGGACAGCCGTATCGGTGCTCGTTTCCGTGCGTCGGACAAGGTGGATATGGAGTTGAATTATCACTATTTCACTACCGCGGTTGAATTGCCGGACTTGAATAAGTCCTTAGGTTCGGAAGTTGATTATCAAATCAATTTGTCGGTGATGAAAGACGTAAAACTCTCTGCCGGATATTCTTTCATGCGTGGCACAAAGACGATGGATGTAGTGAAAGGCGGCAATCATAAGAGTTGGCAAGACTGGGGGTGGGTATCGTTGAATATCAATCCGAAAGTGTTTTTCACAAAATGGTAATTAAATAGGGATGACATTCTGACAAGTGTGGCGCAGCATAAAACCGAAAGTTTAAGCTGCGCCACATTTTTATTATATGAATTTCTCTAAAGCTGCTTTGTTCAGGATTTCCACCCGTTTCCCTTCCATGGTGATAAGCCCTTCCTTGATAATCTTATTAATTTCTTTCGATAAGGCAGGGCGGGATACATTGAGGTATTCGGCAAGTTGGGATTGCGTATGTGTAATCTCTACTATCAGGGAATCTTTCTTCTTATGCTCGAACAGATAAACAATGAATCTTTCCCGAACAGTCTTGCGGGAGAGGGGTTTCAGCCGTGATACGGTACAAATGTTGCAATTACCGGCAATGCAGAGAAAGTTGTGTAACACTTGCGGGTCTTGGCTGATAACTTTAAACGTAGAATCTTTGGTTGCCATAAGTATCACACTGTCTTCAAGGGCGGTGAACGTGGCAGGCAGTGTATTGTTTGGATTAAAAAGATGTGGAGTGGCAAAAGTGCGTGGCGCAATGATATATTCAATCATCACTTCGTTTCCCAGTCCGTCGATAATATCCGTGCGTAATTTCCCTTCCAACAACACATACAGTTTGTTACAAGGCGTTCCTTGTGTGACGACTATCTCTTTTTTGTCTGCTGCGTAGATTACGAAATCCAGTTTTTCTAATAAAGATTCTTTTATATTCAAGGGCAAATCCCGGAAAAGAGGGATTTGAAACAGTTTTTCTTTATGTGTGTCGGTCAGTTGTATTTTTTTCATTGCATCATGTTGTTCGTATCGTGGACAAACTTACGGAAAATCTCTGGAATAAACGAATAAAAAGGGAGAAATGGCATTAAATGGTTAGGATACAAAATTGTCTTTGGAGAAAGAGATGACTATTGAAATTGTCTTCTGTATTTGGACGGAGACATTCCCAAGGTATTTGTGAAAACTCGGACGAAATGGGGCAAATCATTAAAACCGACCGTAAAACAAATTTCGGATACTTGCTTTTGTGAATGTTTAAGAAGTTCGCAGGCTGTATTTAAGCGATATTGGGTTACATACTGCGAGAAGGTCATTCCTTTGCAACGTTTGAAGTAGGAACAGAAAGCAGAGCGGTTCATGCCTACTTCTGCGGCAATATCATCCAAAGATATGGTATGGATATAGTGGGCCATTACATAAACACAGATTTGCTGCATACGTCTCACGTCACGTTCAATACTCATGGGCTTTCCGGCAAAGGTATGGTCGGATGAAGTAAATATGGCAGGTAGCAGACGAAACATTTCGCATAGGCGTCCCAACTCGTCCATATCGTTCATTTGTGACAATATCCGACGAATGGTTTGTGAACTTCCAGTACCGAATTTCAGTGCGTTCGTCGGGAATGTAATGCCCGTCAGACGATTACGCAGTTCGGGAAATACTGCCATACACCGTTCTACAAGCGAATGACTGAAAGCTGCCATTAAATAACGGACACACCCGTCATCGTCTGCCGAATCCGGCGAATACTCCCAGCGGTGTAGCATGGACGGTGGTATTAATGCCACATCGCCTGCTGCGAAAGGTTGCAGTGTGTCACCTGCCATTCGTTTACCATATCCGTGGACAACATAATACAACTCCCATGCATCATGCCGGTGCAGTTTGGCTTCGATGCTTGTTGTCACTCGTTGGTCTATAAAGAAAAAAGAGTGATTCTCCACTTCGGGCAATTCATAAGGAATGGCGGTATCTTCCATAAGAGTAATGTTTAAAATGACTTATGTGCAAATATACGACAAATATCTAAGATGATACCACAAATATATAACAAGAAAGCTGGGTAACTTTGCTGCCGGAAACAATAAGTATAACTATTAAAATGTATTGTTATGGATTTCTATCAAGTACTAGAGAAAAGAAGAACTATTCGCGACTTTTCCGATAAGAAGGTGACGGACGAAGTACTGGAAAAGGTGCTGTTGGCTGCATTCAAAGCTCCGACCAATGACCATTTGCGGCAGTTTGAGTTTATTGTCGTGAGAGGGCAGGAAAACATTGCCCGACTCATATCGCCTGTGGCGGAAAACACAAGGAACATTCAACAGGCAGGGCTTGATGCTGCTGCCGACATGATGGATAAGGATGAACACGCCATGTTTGTCGATGCGTTGCCCAAACAACAACGTATGCTTATACAAAGTAATTGTCTCGTACTTCCATTTTTTCGGCAAAAGGATTTTCCTCTGTGCCAACCTGCCGACCAAAGTTCACTCAACTATTTCGCTTCTGCATGGGCAGCCGTTGAGAATATCCTGTTAGCAGCAACGGCGGAAGGACTGGCGTGTGCATTCCGTATTCCTATTGGCAACGAACCGGAGTATGTGAAACATCTCGTCAATGCTCCTGACGGATATGAGTTCACCTGTTTCCTCGCTATCGGCTATGCAGCGGAGAATGCACATATTTGTAAGCAGAAAGAAATCCGGGTAGGGGATAGGATTCACAGGAATGTCTGGTAATCTGTAATTAAGGTACATCTCTCTGTAATTTATATACATTCGCTATGTTATAAATTGCCTATTTTTGCAGAGTGAAAAGACTGAATCATTCTAAAAGATAAAACTAATAAAGTAAAGTTATGGCTAAAAAAGTTCTGATAATTTCGTCCAGTCCGCGGAAAGGCGGCAATTCGGATTTGCTTTGTGATGAATTTATGAAAGGTGCTCTCGAAGCGGGCAATGAAGTGGAAAAGATTGTATTGAAAGACAAAACGGTTCATCCTTGTACGGGATGCAGTGTTTGTAGTATGTACGGCAAGCCTTGTCCGCAGAAGGATGATGCAGCGGAAATCGTGGAGAAGATGATTGCTGCCGATGTGATTGTAATGGCAACTCCTGTTTATTTCTATACGATGTGCGGACAGATGAAGATTATGATTGACCGTTGTTGTGCGCGTTATACGGAAATAACGAATAAGGAATTTTATTTCATTATTGCAGCGGCGGAGAATGATAAGGGGATGATGGAACGTACGATTGATGGTTTCCGTGGCTTCCTTGATTGTCTGGAAAATCCGCAGGAAAAAGGAGTGATTTATGGAATAGGTGCCTGGAAGGTAGGAGAAATAAAAGATACTCCCTACATGCAGGAAGCCTATGAGATGGGAAAAATGGTGTAAACGTTCGCTTTAGGTAAACATTTCCCGTCTTATATAACAACCTTTCAGGATGGTGTCACTATGCTGAGTATATAGTGACGCTATACCTGTAGGATAGTGACACTAAAGCAGTATGATAGTGACACTATAGTAATGGGATAGTGACACCATATTTTTGTCTGGATTTAATGAGAGAAGTTTAGTTTAACGATTCTGTTACAATAATCTTCTTTCGTTCGATTCCAGCTCCAATAAAGTCTTTTTAGCTACAAGACCACCGGCATATCCGGTCAGTTTATGATCACTGCCGATCACCCTGTGACAAGGAATAAGTATTGAAATCGAATTTGCTCCATTCGAAGAGGCTACCGCACGGATAGCTTTAGGATTATCCAGTCTCTGTGATAATTGAGCATAAGATATCGTTGTTCCGTAGGGAATGTTTAATAATTCATTCCATACACTCTTTTGAAACTCTGTCCCGACAAGAAGCAGAGGAATATCAAACGTAGTCCTTTGACGGGAAAAATACTCATCTAGCTGGCTGATCGTTTGCGTTATCACTTCAGAGTTTTCTATTGCGTACTGAGCATTTAGCGCTTTTTGTATTCGTTTATCGATTGCTGCTCTGCGTTCTTCACTCACCACCCAGTCGCACATACAGAGCTTGTTCTCGAAAGAACCGAGTATCAATTTCCCGCATGGAGATTGATAGTACTGTATCTGAACTGTATTTACTTTACCTTTTGCTTCTTTCTCCATTTTGATTCTTTATTTAAAGGGTTTGATATGGATGTAAAAGTAATTATTTGTATTCAAACTACAAAATGAATAATTCGGCAATAGAAGCCTGAAACAAAATCTTTTACCCTTACAGTCGATTTAAATTGATTGATTACTTGTTCTGCCGTAGAATTATTATAATTTTGTAGCAGAACTTTTTATTTCGTAGTATTTGATAAAGAACCAAACCACATGAACTATAAAATAACGACTCTTGCCGAAAATTGTGTCTATGGACGTAAATTGCAGGCAGAACATGGTCTTTCCCTCTATATTGAGACACCGGAAAACAGATTACTTTTTGATACGGGAGCTTCCGATTTATTTATCCGTAACGCCCGGTTATTGAATATTGACTTGCAAAAAGTAGATTATTTAGTATTATCTCATGGTCACAGTGACCATACGGGTGGACTACGCCATTTTCTTGAACTAAATGCCGAAGCAACGGTTGTCTGCAAACGCGAAGTGTTTTTTCCTAAATTCAAGGATGAACGTGAGAATGGAATGAAATATACACGCTCGCTTGATCTTTCTCGTTTTCGTTTTATTGATGAGTTGACTGAACTGGTTCCCGGAGTATTTCTTTTTCCCTCTGTGGATATTATAGACCCGAAGGATACACATTTTGAACGATTTTGGATTCAAAAGGAAGATGGTTCTAGAGTCCCCGATACCTTTCCGGACGAGTTAGCTATGGTACTGGTTGAGCCTGAAGGACTTTCCATTTTAAGTGCCTGTTCCCACCGGGGTATTACAAATATATTGCGGACTGTAAGAACGGCATTTCCGGAACTCCCCTGTAATTTGCTTTTAGGTGGATTTCATATTCATAATGCAGAAGAATCCAAATATCAGGTTATTGCTGATTATTTGCACGAATATTTACCTCAAAAGATAGGTGTCTGTCATTGTACGGGAGTAGATAAATATGCTTTCTTCTATAAGGATTTTGGAGACAGAATATTTTATAACCATACAGGGAAATTGATTCAGACGGATTCTCTGTTATAATAATCTGCGACGACTAAACAAGAATATCTAAAAACAAACTGGATGAATTTTAAAGACTGCATAGATTCTTATCCCTTTATATTAATGGAAGGTGCTTTAGGCGAGCGACTAAAAAGGGAGTTTGATTTGGATATCAGTGGTACTGTTGCAATGGCTGACTTAGTCTATCAGCAGAAAGGTAGACTGGCATTAGAAACGCTATGGAATGAATATATTGATATTGCATATAGGTATCAACTACCATTTCTTGCAACAACTCCAACAAGAAGGGCCAATAAAGAACGGATTTATATGGCTGGATACAATGAATCCATTATTGCAGATAATGTGGATTTTCTTCGTTCCATAAAAGAAGCAGCAAATGTAGATATGTATATCGGTGGTTTGATGGGATGTAAGGGAGATGCATACACTGGCGAAGAGGCTCTAAATCTGGAAGAGGCAATAGACTTCCATAGTTGGCAGGCCGGTTTGTTTAAATCTGCCAAAGTTGATTTTTTATATGCAGGTATTATGCCTGTATTGACGGAAGCTATCGGGATGGCAGTCGCTATGTCTGATACGGATATTCCTTATATTATCAGCTTTACGATTCAAAGAGACGGAAAACTGATAGATGGGCATACCATTGATGATGCCATACATTGCATTGATAATCATGTGTCTAACAAACCTGTGTGCTATATGACAAATTGTGTTCATCCTGATATTGTTTACGAAGCACTTTCTCATAAGTTCAATCAAACACAAACGGTAAAATCTCGCTTTTGGGGTATACAAGCAAATACTTCCCAATTGTCATATAAAGAATTGGATGGAGCAAATCATTTACATACTTCTTCGGCAGCCGATCTGAGTGAAGCTATTTTAAAGTTGAAATCTGATTGTCATCTTAAAATATTTGGTGGGTGTTGTGGAACAGACAGCAGTCACATGGAAAAAATCGCTAAAATATCGGAAGTGACTTAAACTAACTAGAAATACGGTCTTCTCATGAAACAAGGAATATAGAATAAATATATAAACATACAATAATATGAAGAAAATAATCATCTCTTTAGCGCTGGTACTGACTGCATTATCCAGCTATGCTATTACCCCTTTGTGGATGCGTGATGCACGTATCTCACCGGACGGAAAGGAAATCGTCTTTTGTTATAAAGGCGACATTTACAAAGTCCCCGTTCAAGGGGGAACCGCTACCCAATTAACAACACAAGCTTCTTATGAGGCTAATCCCGTCTGGTCGCCAGATGGTAAACAAATCGCGTTTGCCAGCGACCGGAATGGGAACTTCGATCTCTTTATCATGTCTGCCGATGGAGGAACTGCACGTCGGTTGACTTATCATTCTGCCTCGGAGATTCCTTCGGCTTTCACTCCGGATGGTAAATTTGTACTTTTCTCCGCCTCCATTCAGGACCCTGCGCAAAGTGCCCTTTTTCCTACCGGAGCCATGACGGAATTATATAAAGTTCCGGTTACCGGAGGACGTACCGAACAAGTGTTGGCTACTCCTGCCGAATGGGTTTGCTTTGATAAATCGGGAAAAAACTTCCTTTATCAGGACCGTAAAGGTTTTGAAGATGAATGGAGAAAACACCATACCTCATCTATAACAAGAGACGTTTGGCTATACGATGCTTCGACCGGAAAACATACCAATCTGACCAATCGGGAAGGAGAAGACCGTAATCCGGTATATGCACCGGATGGTAATTCGGTCTATTTTCTAAGTGAGCGCAATGGCGGTTCATTTAATGTATATAACTTTGCCCTGAACACTCCGCAGGAAGTGAAAGCCATCACCACTTTCCGCACGCATCCGGTACGTTTCTTGTCA
>ERZ838827.2271-NODE-2271-length-11500-cov-2.816339_pt1 | contig 11500 bp, 7 predicted proteins | sample MGYA00519881_ERZ838827 | MGnify/ENA primary metagenome ERZ838827 (study PRJEB31850, sample SAMEA3708842) | human gut metagenome | biome: human gut; feature: human-associated habitat; material: faeces | place: China | collected 2014 ...
GCAGGATGCCGGATCGGGCGGCCGTGGGCATGGTGCCCTTCTTTTCGGCTCGGACCATGCGGCGGTTGACGAAGAAGATGACGACGCAGCCCAGAAGCAGCACGTTGAGGAACCGCAGCCCCACGCCCTTCCATGCGGAAGGGTTGCGCGGGAATTCGATGCTCATGCGCAGGTTCATGTTCTGGAGCGTCTTTTCCCACCGCTCGGTGATCCCTTCCCAGGCGACAGGGTCGAAGAAGCGGCTCGGGACTGAAAAATAATAGGTCTGCCACAGGTCCGGCAGGTAGCCGGTCACGCCTGTGTGCATACTCTCGATTTTGCCGAGCAGGTCCGTGGCGGAGGAAAGCTCAAGCGTCAGCCGCTGATCCATCTTGATGAGTTTGTTCTCGATGCGGCTGATGTTTTTCCACGTCTGCTGCTGATCTGGATTCAGCTTTTCCTTGCTGCCTTTCTCCGGAAGGGGAGGGAGGCTTCTCTTCATCTGTTCCAGCGCGGCGATTTTGTCCTTGACCACGTTTTGCGCGGTCAGGACGGGCTGCATCTGCTGGCGCAGACCCGAAGCCTGCAATACGCCGCGCTGATCGATGGATTCCAGCATGATGGGATCAAGCTTGTGCGTCCCGGCCAGAGAGAACAGGCGCTGGGCGGCTTCCTCCATGCCGGGAAGGCTCTTGCGGAGCGGATTGATGATCGCCTTGAGGCCCCCGGCCAAGCCGTCGATCTCGATTTCCATCGCGTTCAGCTCATCCTGATTCTGCTTGAACGCCTCTTCCCACACGGCGTCGTCGGAGGCGGTGGACTCGCTTTTCTGTTGGGCTGCTTCGGCTTCCGCCTGAAGTTTGGCCGTCGCGGCTTCGGCGTCCTGCCGAGCCCTTTCCTCGGCCTCCTGCTTGGCCTTGGCGTCCGCTTCGGCCTTGGCTTTGGCTTCGGCCTCCAGGCGGGCCTTTTCCTCGGCTTCCTGTTTGGCCTTCTCTTCAGCTTCGAGTTTGGCTTTTTCCTTGTCCGTCAGGGCGTCTCTATCGGCGGCCTTTTCGGAGGACGCGTCAGCCGTTTTGTCCGTTTTGGCCTTCTCTTCTTTGGCGGACGTTTTCTGGTCGGACGCGGCGGCGTCCTTGTCGGGAGCTGCGAGCAGGGGCCGCGCGGAAAGGCTTGCGCACAGCAGCCCGGCCATCATGAACAGGGCGAAGCGCCCAAAAGTGGAACGTGTGAAAAAACGCTGCAGGGACATGGTGTTCTATCCTTTATCAACCCGAAAAGATGTTCCCGTCTCATACGGCAAAGCGTCAGGCCATGCAAGGCCATTTAGCCTGCTGATCGAGCGAATGGGACGGTTCCGTGCCGTGTGGCGGAGGCCCTCAAGAAGGGAGGCCGTGCGAGCGCGTTGCCGCCTCGTTGCACGGGGAAACGTGAGGAAAGAGGAATGGGGGAGACGCTTCGATGAAAGAATGGATATTACAATTTTGTAAAAATAGGACAAAATCAAATGAACGAATTGATACCTAAAAATAAGTATGTTATTTGCTCATTGAATCGTCAAACAGGGTATGTGTTTTCCTTTTGACATTTAAAATAACAATTTTGTATAAAAACGCGTGCCGCCGGGCCGAAAACGGCCCGCCAAAATTCTTCCCCCCTTTGCGTGCTGATGCGGGCGATCGCCGCACGCACGGAAAGCGCGGGATGGCGCGCCGTCACGAAGTCCCGCCGCGCGTGGCGGGCAATCCGTATGAGGATGGAGGAAGCTATGTGCAGAATCGGAGCGATCAAAAGCAAGGTGCCGGTCGAACCGGCGAAAGCGTTGTATTTGATGCTTCCCCAACAGGAAGGGCATGACAACTCGGGTTATGCCATGGTGATGCAGGATTTGTACGGCGTGTTCGAGGGCCATAAGGACAAGCCGCTGCTGTCGCTGGCCTGTACGCCGCGCGGCGTCCGGATGGTCGATGCGTATATGGCGGAGCAGGGGTTTGAGCAGGTGTTGGAGTGGCTTCCGGACGTGGATCGGCGGCCCGGCCTCGATATCAAGGCCATGCCCTGTTATGTGTTCCGTAACTACGAGTATCCCGAAGCCTACAGGGGACGCCCGCAGGCCGAGCGTGAGGAACTCCTGCTCGATACGCGGCTTGCCCTGCGCCGGATGCTGGAAAAGGACGGGCAGGGGTTCGTCTATTCCTTCTGGCCCGACGTGCTGACCTTGAAGGAAATCGGCGATCCCCGTGACATCGCCGCCTATTTCCGTCTGTGGGACGAGGAAGGCCCCCTGCGGGCGAAGAGCATCGTGACCCAGTGCCGCCAGAATACGAACTACGACATCGTCCGGTATGCGGCGCATCCGTTCTTCCTTCAGGGCTATACCCTGTGCGCCAACGGGGAAAACACGTTCTATACGAAGAATACGGAGTACCAGAAGTCGCTGCACCGGGGATACGTCGGGTTCGAGTCGGACTCGCAGAATTTTCTCTACACCCTGCATTACGTACTGCGCGAACTGAAGTGGCCCCTCAAGTACTTCAAGCACGTCATTACGCCGCTGCCCTTTGCGGAAGCGGAACGGCGCGGCGACCGCAAGGTGCTGAGCCTCATCCGCGAATCCCTCGCCCATCTGGAAATCAACGGCCCCAACACGATCATCGCCGTGCTCCCTGACGGAAGCATGATGACGTGCTGCGACTCCAAAAAACTGCGCCCTGTGGTTGTGGGCGGCGACGGGACGACCATGGCGATTTCCTCCGAAGTCTGCGGGCTGAACGCGGTATTGCCCGATCGGGATGCCTCGCGGGACATCTATCCCAACGAGCGGGAAGTTGTGCTCATCAATAATGATTTGGCGGTGCAAAGATGGAATCAGTGACCACGCAGGATATTGGCGTCAACGATTTAAGGTGGATCATCGACTATCGGCCCGAGCGCTGTACCATGTGCGGCAGCTGTGTGGCGAGCTGTACCCTGAACGCGCTTGAAGTCGCGGTCATGCGGCAGGATCTGACGGTTTCCCGTGCGAGCCAGCCGGAACCGGTTCGGGAGCACCTGGCCCGTCCCGTCATCCGGCAGAAGGCGAGCCTTACCGGATCGTGTGTCGGCTGCGGCATGTGAAAAAGTGTGCCCCAATCAGGCCATCCGTGCCGTCCGCAACCCTGACAGCCGGTATGCGCTGCTGGCCCGGACGAATGGCCCCACCAAGCGCGGCGGACGGACCAATCTGAACGCGCAGCGCACCCTTGATCACATCGTCGTAGGCCGCATCAGCCAGATGACCGACCCGGCGCTGGATTCCGAGCGGCATACCTTTGATATTCTGGCCCCGTTCGGGCGTGTGCTCCTGCCCGGCGAACTCCCGTTGCGCGCCGAGGGCGGCGAACTCAGGCTTGAGGGGAAAACACCCCCGCTGCACTGGATTTATCCGGTCATTTTCAGCGATATGTCCATCGGCGCGCTGTCCACGCGGGCGTGGGAGGCCATCGCGCTGGCTACGGCCTACCTCAACGAGCAATGCGGCCTTCCCGTGCGCATGAGTTCGGGCGAGGGCGGTATGCCCGTCAAGCTGTTGGAATCCGAGCGGCTCAAGTACATGATCCTGCAAATCGCTTCCGGGCATTTCGGCTGGAACCGCATCATCAAGGCCATGCCCCGCATGAAGGCGGACCCGGCGGGCATCCTGATCAAGATAGGGCAGGGCGCCAAGCCCGGCGACGGCGGCCTGCTCCCCGCCGCCAAGGTGGCCCCGCACATTCAGGCCATTCGCGGCGTGCCGAGGACGACCCTGCATTCGCCGCCGAACCATCAAGGGCTCTATTCCATCGAAGAATCGGTCCAGAAGATGCACTTGTCCCTGAATGCGGCCTTCGGGTTCCGCGTTCCCGTGGCCATCAAGTGCGCGGCCTCGGCAACGTCCGTATCGGTCTACAACAACCTGCTCCGCGATCCGTACAAAATCTGCGGCGGGTTCTTTATCGACGGCATTCAGGGCGGCACCGGCGCGGCGAATGAGGTTTCGCTCGATCATACGGGGCATCCGGTGGTTTCCAAACTGCGTGACTGCTACCTCGCCGCCGTGCGGCAGGGGTTGCAGGGGCAGATCCCGTTGTGGGCGGGCGGCGGCATCGGCATGACCGGGACGGCGGCGGCCGACGCCTTCAAGATGATCTGCCTCGGCGCGAACGGCGTGTTCCTCGGCAAGATCCTCATTCAGCTTCTGGGATGCGTGGGCAATGAGCAGGGCCGCTGCAACGCCTGCTCCACGGGCAGATGTCCCACCGGCATCTGTACGCAGGACCCGCGCCTCGTCCATCGGCTGGACGTCGATCGCGGCGCTCAGAATATTGTCGACTACATGCTGGCGTTGGACGGGGAACTGCGCAAACTGATGGCTCCCATCGGCAACAGTTCGTTGCCGGTGGGCCGTTCTGACGCCCTTGTGACGACGGACAGGGCCGTGGCCGACAAGCTCGGCATCCAATACGTGTGCTAGGAGGGCGCGACATGTTGACAATCAAGACATTGCAAGGGACGCACCGCATGTCGACCCAGGACTTGCTTCTCGCCATTGAGGAAGCGGTCGGCAACGGCGAGACATCGTTTGAAATCGAAGCGTCGGGCCAGCACGACATCGGCGGCCCGCTGTGGAACAGGGAAGGCAAGGCCCTGCGGTTCCATGTGACCAACCCCGGCCAGCGCGTCGGTTCCATGTGCCTCGACAATACGGAAATCCTTGTGGACGGCCCCGCGCCCGCCGATGTGGGCTGGCTGAACGCGGGAGGCCGCATTGTCGTGCGCGGGGATGCGGGCGACACCGCTGGGCACTGCGCGGCGGCGGGCGTCATCCATATCGGCGGCCGGGCAGGGGCCCGATCCGGTTCGCTCATGAAGCACGATCCCCTTTATGCGCCCCCGGAACTGTGGGTGCTCAAGAATGTGGGCAGTTTTTCCTTCGAGTTCATGGGCGGGGGCAAGGCCGTGGTCTGCGGTTATGACTGCGAAGGGCTTCCTTCCGTCCTTGGCGAACGTCCCTGCGTGGGCATGGTCGGCGGCATAGTGTATGTGCGCGGCGCGTTTTCCGAGGACGTCGCGGACGATCTCGCCGTATCCGGGCTGGAATCAGATGACATCGCCTACCTTGACGCCGGGCTGGAAACATTTTTGTCCGCCGTGGGCAGGCCGGAACTGTACGCCGTCCTCAGCGATTGGAGCGAGTGGCGGAAGATTTATCCCCTCACCTTGGGGGGACATTCCCCTGGGACCGATCCCATGCCGATGAAGGCGTTCCGGGCCAAGGAATGGATACAGGGCGGCATTTTCAGCGACGTATGCCGTGATGATTTCGTTGTGAACGCCACCGTAGCGCGCGGCCTGTACCGCCAGCGCGTCCCCTCGTGGGACAACGCCGCCTGTGCCGCGCCCTGTGAGTTCCGTTGCCCGGCTTCCATTCCTACACAGCTACGGTACAACCTGCTGCGCGCAGGCAAGGTGGAGGAAGCCTACAAGCTGGTGCTCGACTATACGCCGTTCCCCGGCTCAGTGTGCGGCGGCGTGTGTCCCAACCCGTGCATGGAAGGGTGCACGCGCGGCGGCATCGACGAAGCCGTCCAAATCGGAGCGCTCGGGCGCTGTTCCATTGATGTGTCCCTGCCCCGTCCCACCGGGCCTACCGGCAAAAAAGTGGCCGTGATCGGCGGCGGGGTCGCAGGCTTGAGCGCCGCATGGCGGCTTGCCCGGAAAGGGCATGAGGTCACCGTCTACGAAGCTGACGACCGCATGGGCGGCAAGCTGGAGCAGGTCATTCCCCGCGCCCGCCTTCCGCATGAGATTTTGGAAAAGGAACTGAAGCGCATTGAGGACATGGGCGTCCGTTTCGTGATCGGCAGCCGGGTTGACGCGGACGGGTTCCAGCGGCTCCGGCGGGAAAGCGATGCGGTGATCGTCGCCACCGGAGGGCATATCCCCCGCGTGTTCCCGTGGCCCGGGCATGAGAGGATTGTGGCGGGCATCGACTTCCTTAAGGCCATCAACAAGGGCGAGAACCCTCGTGTCGGCCGGAATGTCATCGTCATCGGCTGCGGCAACGCGGGCATGGATGCCGCAGCCGGGGCCTATGCGATGGGCGCGGAAAGCGTGACCTGCATCGACGTGCAGAAACCGGCGGCCTTTGCCCATGAAATCGCGCACATCGAAGCGCTGGGCGGCAAGCTGCTCTGGCCGGTGATGACCAAGGAAATAATCGATCGCGGACTCATCACGGCGGACGGGACGCTCATTTCCGGCGACATGGTCATCATCACCATCGGCGAATCCCCGGATTTGGGCTACCTGCCTGAAGGCGTGCGGAAATTCCGCGATTGGGTCATTCCCGGGGCGGATATGAGCCTTCTCGAAAACGTGTTTGCGGCGGGCGACGTGATCAAGCCCGGGTTGCTGGCGGACGCCATCGGAACGGGAATCAAGGCGGCTGAGGCCGTTGACGCCTCGCTTCGCGGTGTGGCCTATGCGCCCGTCGAGAAGAAACCGGTACCCTCAGGGCAACTGAGCACAGCGTATTTCACCCGTTGCCCTCATGGTGAGCTGCCTGCCGCGAACCGGGATTTTGACCGTTGTGTCAGTTGCGGGACCTGCCGGGATTGCAGAATGTGCTTGGAATCCTGCCCGGAGGGGGCCATCAGCCGGGAAACACTGGCGGGCGGCGCGTATCGGTATGTTTCCGATCCCGATCGGTGCATCGGATGCGGCATCTGCTCCGGCGTCTGCCCCTGCGGCATTTGGACGATGCATCCCAATGTTCCGCTGGAGTAGGGGAGGCACACGGAAGATTGGGGAGGGAGAAGCTTTCTGAAGAAAGTTTCTCCCTCCCCCAAACCCCCTTCTCTCCCGCTTCAAAGGCTTTCATCATTGAATCCCTGCCGACAGGAGGGGAACGGGGGAAAAGGCCTGTGATAGTGCATGATTGATGCAGGAATAGTGGCTTCCTACCCTCAAGCGCGTATATTCGGCTATGGGAGGAAACCTCCTTGCTTTTTGGGGTGACGGATACGGCTCATCCCGTGGGGATGAGCCCCCCTATGTGGTGTATCCGCACGAGGGCAAGGTACAGTTCATCCCGTTTTTCCTTTGATCGGAATGAAATCGCCGTTGAGTTCGATCCTGCTTGGTACGCTCGCACGCGAACGGCCATTGCCGTAGACCGTTTGCCTCATGTTTAGAGGCGGGTGGATTTCGCGTATCTCGGCGAGAGCTATTTTATGCCTCATGAATTCCTGAAACAGATAAAGGGGGTTGAAGTGCGACGTCCAGTTTTGGACTTTGATGCCGCCGCCCGGAAACTCCAGCATACCGTTTTCTGCGTCGATGACGTATCCTTTGGCGTTCACCCTGAAGAGAAGCAGGTTCACAATGCCTATTGCAATAAAAAAATAGGGAAAAATGTCATGTATGCCTTGCTTCAACATGCCGTACAGGACAAGCAGGCCTATCACCAGAAAGGACACCGCGCCTAGGAGCGAACGTGTCACCTTGGGCCAATCAACCACGCTGCGGCTGCAACAGAGATTGTCTTGCACCATGTCAGCCATGACACGCTCCCCCCTCACATGTGAAAGCATAAAAGCGGTACGATAGTATCTTATTTTGTTTATTTCGATACTATCGTATCGAATTTCTGTCAATACATTGTGTACCTTGATGGAATGAAAACCTATCCTCGTTTATTGGAAGCCACTGGCATTACAATCGAAAAAATCCGAAAAGAACGAAAGATGACCAAAACGGCCCTCGCGGATTTTTCGGATTTGCAGGATTGCTATGTCCGTGGAATCATAAAAGGAAAAAGGAATCCCACCATCACCGCGATCTATTCCATCTGTGAAGCCCTTGGCCTTTCTCCTCTGGAGTTTTTCAAGAGGGTGACTGATGAATTGAACGGACTGAACAAGCCAAGAAAAAATCTCCAGTAAAGGTAAGCGACAGTACGGAAACGCCCTTTCATGATCACAGTGTGTTGTGGAAAAAGGGAAAAGGCTCCGCACGTGTGTTCGTGCAGAGCCTTTTGCGGCGGAACTCTTGCCGCGCGGCCTCCCTGTCGTAGTTTTTGCGGGGAGGGGCTTTTGGGAAAAAGCCTCTTTCTGCAAGTGCAGAGTAGTATCCCGGTGCTGTGTGGCCTTTGGAAAGTACAAAACGGTCACGATCAGCCTTCTTAGGATCCTTTGGATCAATATTCATTTCTTCAAAATATAAATAAGTGAATACATCTGCTGCAGACAGAGATCCGCCCGGATGTCCTGCTTTTGCAGAATGTAATGCAGTAACGATGTCTTTACGGACTTCGTTTGCAATTTTCTGAAGTTCTAATTTTTCCATTGTGGTAAATTCTCCTTATTCGCCGAATACTGCTTTATAATCTTTCTGGAATTTCTCAATACCTGCATCTGTCAGAGGATGTTTTGTCATCTGTACGATTACATTGTACGGAACAGTTGCAATGTCAGCACCTGCAAGTGCACAGTCTGTTACATGGATCGGATTTCTTACGCTTGCTGCGATGATTTCTGTCTCGATTCCTGCCACTTCAAAAATCTCAGCGATCTCGCGGATCAGATCAACACCTCTTGTAGAAATGTCATCCAGTCTTCCAAGAAACGGAGATACATAAGTAGCACCTGCTCTTGCAGCCAGAAGTGCCTGGTTAGCAGTGAAGATCAGAGTAACGTTTGTCTTGATTCCTTCTGCATGAAGAACCTTAACTGCTTTCAGACCTTCTACTGTCATAGGAATTTTAACAATCATATTCGGATGAATGGCTGCAATCTCACGTCCCTCTTTGATCATTCCTTCTGCATCTGTTGTAGTAGCTTTTACTTCACCGCTGATCGGTCCGTCTACGATAGATGTGATCTCTTTGATTACTTCCTTGAAATCTCTTCCTTCTTTTGCGATAAGAGACGGATTTGTGGTAACACCACAGATTACACCCATATCATTAGCTGCCTTAATATCTTCTACTTTTGCTGTGTCAATAAAAAATTTCATGTTCTTAACCCTCCTGATTTTTGCTTGTCATAATCGTTCATTGATCTGATGGTTTCATTATAACAGACTTTACATTCAGGTCAAGCGTGGCAAAAGATTATTAATAATTTCTTTATTAATAATTGCATGTCTTATTAATTCTTTATTTTTCAGTCAAAGCATATATTCGTTGTTATCAACATGCAATATACAATATGTTTTATAACCATTTCTTTTCGTAACTGTTCGCTGTCTTTGCTGTTGCAGGAAACCTCCGTCAGAAATCATTTCTGATATCGGATTTCAGCCGCACATCCTGAAATTTTGGTACGTTTCCAGAAAATGCCTGCCGGGTAGATATTCGCAATCTACCTCGCCACACAGCTCTATACCAAATAACTGTTCTGCAGTTTCGATAAATTATTATTAATAATTTTCATTCGACGTATTTAATTATTTTTTTTGGTTCTGACATACCCCGTAGTGCGTCTCGCTATCAGCTTGGGGGTATATTCAATATTATAGAGACTGACAGGAGCAGAATCTGTGAGAAAACGGTCCTGCTCATCGATTTTGCGCAGTATAATATCACAGGCATCTCTGCCTTTAAGGGCTACGAAATGATCGATCGTAGTAAGAGAGATCTTCCGTATTCCCGAATAAAATATATTATCGCACCCAATCACCGATACATCCTTGGGTACATGAATCCTTGCTTCATGGAGAGCATCCAGCGCACCAATAGCCATCATATCATTCTGGCCTGCAATAGCTGTAAATTCCCTGCCTTCATCCAGAAGCTCCATAGTAAGCTCATAACCCATCGAATATTCCGAATCCATCCGTGGGATCTGCATATCGATAGCTTCATCCGCAGCCTTAATGATCACATGATCCTTCAGGCCTTCTTTCTCAAACTCTTTCACAAAACCATTTACACGTTTCGTTCTCTGCCATTGTCTCCTTGTCAGGGGCGGAGTGATAAACGCTACATCTCTGTGCCCCAGATCAAGCAGATGTCTTGCCATCATCCTTCCCACAACTGTATTATCCTGATTAATGGCATCTATAGTTGTAGTTTTCTCTTTATTACTGATGATAACCAGTGGGATTGTCTGCGCCAGTTCCTCTACCTGCTGCTGAAAATCCGGATTTGGATTACAGCAGTAGATAATGCCAAGCGGCTCTATTGTACCCATCATGCGCAGATACTTCTCCTCCAGACGGGGATCTCTCTGTGTATTACAGATAAAGACACCATATCCCTGCTTGTTCGCCACTGCTTCAATCCCCTGCAGAAGCAATACATAATACGGGCTTGTAAGCGTAGGGCAAAAAACAACGATCAGCTTCTCTTTCCGGCTTTCTTTTCTGTTCTTTCGTCCGGGAAGATGATAGCCTAATTCTCTGGCTGCCTGCTCTACCTTCTCCACTGTTTCTCTGGAAAAAGAAACATTATATTTCTTATTCAGGACCATGGAAACAGTTGCCTGGGAGACTCCTGCCCTCTTTGCCACGTCAGAAGAAGTTGCTTTCTTTTTAGACAAAGTGATGCCTCCTTTTCCGAAATCTTTTATCAGAACAGTAACCTTAAAGCTCCACACGCCCCTCAAGAGCACGTAAAAGAGTCACTTCGTCAATATATTCCAGATCTCCTCCTACCGGAACTCCGCTTGCGATCCTGCTGACTTTGATCCCGGTAGGTTTGATCAGCTTACTGATATACATTGCCGTTGTTTCCCCCTCCAGACTGGAGTTGGTAGCAATAATCACTTCCTTTACCTCATCCTTTGCCAGACGCTGCATGAGTTCTTTCAGTTTAATATCATCCGGCCCGATTCCAAGCATTGGAGAGATTGCACCATGAAGAACATGATAAACGCCATCAAACTTGCCTGTTTTTTCATAAGCTGCAAGATCTCTTGTATTCTCTACCACCATAATCACTGAATGATCTCGCTTATCATTGCTACAGATGGGACAGATCTCTCTGTCTGTCAGAGTACAGCAGCACTTGCAATACTGTACATTCTCTCTGGCACCGGTAATGGAAGAGGTAAGCTGCTCTACCTGATCCTTTGGCATATTCATGATGTGAAATGCCAGTCTCTGTGCTGATTTCGCACCGATTCCCGGAAGATGGGAAAGTTGCTCGATCAGCTTATTGATATGACTGCTGTAGTATTCCATCAGAATGGAAGACCTCCGCCAAGTCCGCCCAGACCACCTGTCAGTTTAGACATAACAGCTGTAGATTCTTCTTCCACTTTGCGAAGTGCTTCGTTTGTAGCTGCAACGATGAGATCTTCCAGCATTTCGATGTCATCCGGATCTACAACTTCCTCCTGAAGCTTTACTTTTGTCACCTCTCTCTTACCGGAGATAGTTACCTCTACAGCTCCACCTCCTGCAGTAGCCGTAAATTCTTTCTCTTCCAGAGCTTTCTGGTTCTCTTCCATCTGGCGCTGCATTTTCTGCGCCTGTTTCATAAGATTATTCATATTTCCCG
>ERZ838827.2272-NODE-2272-length-11494-cov-3.782149_pt1 | contig 11494 bp, 8 predicted proteins | sample MGYA00519881_ERZ838827 | MGnify/ENA primary metagenome ERZ838827 (study PRJEB31850, sample SAMEA3708842) | human gut metagenome | biome: human gut; feature: human-associated habitat; material: faeces | place: China | collected 2014 ...
GCATCTCCTTTTATAGATACAATATTATTTAATCCAGACTTTTTAAAATTTTCTTGAGCTAGATTATATCTTTCTTCATCTATCTCTATTGTATAAAGTTTTCCACCATTTTTCTCTATCTCTTTAGCCATTAATATTCCAGAATAACCAATAGCTGTTCCTACTTCTAATATATTTTTTATCCCATTACTTTTTACTATAAATTTAAGATATTCAGCTACCTCTTTAGTAACTATTGGAACATTATACTCCCTAGCATATTTTTCCATCTCAAGTATTAATTCATCATTCTCTTTTATCTTGCTTATTATATATTCATTTGCTTCTTTTAATTCTTCTAACATAACTATCCTTTCTATTTATTTTTTTTAAGTTTTACTATATAAAATCCATCTAAAATATCCTCTTTATAATCTACAGTAAATCCACCTACATTGTCATAGCTTCCATTTACGTTTTCAGGAATATATAGCTCTACTGTTTCAAAATTTGGATATTTTTCTAAAAACTTTTTAATATTTTCTCCATTTTCCTCTTTTAAAATAGTGCAAGTACTATATACCAATTCTCCATTATCTTTTAAAACTTGAGAAGCTGATTCTAAAATTTCAAACTGAAGTTTAGCTAATTCCTCTACATTTTCAGAATTTTTATTATATATAGCCTCTGGTTTTTTTCTAAGTACACCATAACCACTACATGGAGCATCTACTAATATCTTATCAAATTTCTTTCCTTGCTCCTTTAATTTTCTAGCATCCATCTTCACAGTTCTAACAATATCTACGCCACATTTATGACAATTTTCTTCTATTAATTTTAATTTATGTGGATATATGTCTAGGGCTAATAGCTCTCCTCTATTTTCCATAAGCTCTCCTAGTACAGCAGTCTTTCCACCTGGAGCACTACAAGTATCTAGTACTGATTCATCAGGTTTTGGATTTAAATTTCTAGCTGATAGATATGATGAGGCATCTTGTACTATTATTTTTCCATCTCTAAATTCATCACTATACAGTAATATTCCAGAATCTACATAGTATACACTATCCACTTTTTTTATTATATCTATTTTTTTCTCTTCTAATATTTTTTCATACTCTTCACAGCTATATTTTAATCTATTTACTCTAAAACTGATATAAGGAATTTTTTTTAGAGATTGTAGAAATAACTCTCCCTCCTCTTCTCCATACTCAGAAACAAGTTTATTATAAAACCACTCTGGGTATGAAAGATATATATAATTTTTTCCACTCTCTTTTAACTCTTTTACATCTTCTTGCCACTCTCTCTGATAGCTTCTTAATACTCCATTGATAAATTTTCCAACTGGAACACTGAATTTTTTCTTAGCAAGCTCTGTGGCTTCCCAGATAACTCCTTTATCATCACTATTCATAAAGCTTATTTGATACATAGATATTCTCAAAATATTTCTTATCCAATCTTTTTTTATAGTAGTAGTTCTTTTATCTATCTCATAGTCAAGAAATATCTTATTTCTAATTACTCCATAAAAAAGCTCAGTTATAAAACCTCTCTCTTTTTTAGAAAGATTATTCTCTTTAAAATATTCATTCAATGCTATATTAGAAAATTTTCCATTTTCTACTTCTTTAATTAAGCTGATAACTCTAGCTTTTATATTCATTTTTATCCTCCTAATTTTTCATTCAAATATATTATACAATATTTATTAAATCTTTTGTAGTAATATAGAATTTTTATTTGCCTTTTTTCAATTAAAATGGTAATCTATATAGAGAGAAATTTTATTATGTGGAGGTTTTTTATATGGAGGTTCCGTTGGAAGATATTTATCATTTATTAGAGACTAATCAGCTTAACAAAGTAAGGGAGATATTAGTTGATCTACAACCTGTTGATATAGCAGAGCTATTTGAGGAGATGAGCAAAGAGCAAAGCTTAAAACTTTTTAGAATTTTACCTAAAAATTTATCAGCAGATATTTTTTCTTATCTTTCTTCTGATAAGCAACAAGAAATCATTGAAAACATAACTGATGAGGAGATACGTAATATTGTAAATGATATGTTTATTGATGATACTGTTGACTTTATAGAGGAGATGCCAGCAAATATTGTAGATAAAATTCTACAAAATACTTCTTCTGATATGAGAAATTTGATTAACCAATTTTTAAGATATCCAGAAAATAGTGCTGGTAGTGTTATGACTGTAGAGTATCTATCTTTAAAAAATGATATGAATATTGGACAAGCATTACACTCTATCAAAAGATTTGGAATTGATAATGAAACTATTGATATCTGTTATATAATAGATAATCAAAGAAAACTTGTAGGATATATCTCACTTAAGAAACTAATATTTTTAGATGATGATGTACCACTTAGAGAAGCTATGGAAACAAATTTTGTAAGTTGTCATACTACTGATGACCAAGAAAACATCGCTTCTGACTTTAGAAAATATGATTTGACATCTATGCCTGTTGTGGATAATGAAGATAGACTTGTTGGTATTATTACAATAGATGACGTAGTAGATGTAATCGACCAAGAAAATACTGAGGATATGCAAAAGATGGCTGCTATGGCTCCATCTGATGAAGAGTATTTAAAAGAATCTGTTTTCTCTTTAGTTAAACAGAGAATAGGTTGGCTTTTAATTTTAATGATACTAGCAACTTTTACTGGTATTATAATTAGAACTTATGAGGGAGTTTTACAATCAGCTATTGTACTTATCTCTTTTATTCCTATGCTTATGTCTACTGGTGGAAATGCTGGTTCTCAATCTTCTATGTTAATTACTCGTGGAATAGCACTTGAAGAGATAGAGTTATCTGATATTGGTATGATATTTTGGAAAGAGTTAAGAGTTAGTGTAATAATTGGTGTAGTTTTATCTGTAGTAAACTTTTTAATTATTTACTACCTAAGTGATATTAATTTCGCTGTTTCCTTTGCTATATCTCTTAGCCTATTTATTACAATAATTATAGCTAAAGTTGTAGGTAGTACTCTTCCTATTATAGCTAAAGGACTTAAACTAGACCCTGCTATTATAGCAAGTCCATTTATTACTACTATAATAGATGCTTGTGCTTTAATAGTATTTTTCTTAGTATGTACTCACTATTTACATCTAGCATAAAATTATTGTTTTAAACAAGATATTCATAAACAAAATATAAAAATTGTAAAGAACATTAGAGACCGTTATAATTAATTAAAATACTTCAAGAATGACTTTCGTTCAAAGAATAAAGAGCAAGTATGGCTTGGTTCACTAAAAACACAAAACTCGACTTCGTCTCAGACAGTTGTGTTTTTTAGCATTTACCTTCGCTGACTTGCTCTATTTATTCTTCTCAATCTTCATCATTCTTGAATTTTCTTATATATCTAACTAAAATTATGATAAATAGAGATAGGAGATATTTATGGCAACACTTAAAGAGATAGCTGAATTAAGCGATGTTTCAATAACAACAGTATCAAGAATATTAAACAATGATACTACCTTAAATGTTTCTAATAAAACTAAAGAAAAAGTTATAGAGATAGCTAACAAATTAAACTATAAAACAATAGGACAGAGATACAAAGATAGAAAAGCTAAAAAGTATAAGATTGGTATAGCTCAAATGTTTGAATTAGAAGAGCAGAAAAAAGATATTTACTATATTATGATGAAAAATGTTCTAGAAGAAGTTTGTTTAGAAAAAGGAATAGAGGTTATCTCTCTTTTTAGAAATAAAGATAAAAACTTTATAAAAATCAATAAAAAGAAATTAGATGGGATATTTCCAATAGGAAGATTTACATTAGAGGAAATAGCTGATTTTGAATCCTATACTAGAAATATTGTTTTTATAGATTCATCTCCTGATGAGTTGACCTATCACAGTATTATTCCCAACTATCAATTAGGAGTAAGAATTGCTTTAAAACATTTTTTAGATAAAGGGCATAAAGATATTGGTTTTATTGGAAGTAAATATACTTTTGGTAATACAAAAGAATGGGAGATAGACTCTAGATATGTATATTTTAAAAGTTTTTTAGAAGGGCATAATCTCTTTAATGAAAAATATATAGTTGAGTGTGAGATGAATTCAAAATCTGGTTATAATAACATTATTAAATTTTTAAAAAATTCTAAATTACCAAGTGCTTTCTTTATCTCATCTGATGCTATTGCTTCTGGTATTTTAAAAGCTTTTAGTGAAAAAAATATAAAAATTCCTGAAGATGTAAGTATTATTACCTTCAACGATACTCCTCTTTCTGAATTTGCTACTCCAGCTCTTTCATCTATAAGAATTTTTATGAGAGAGTATGCTGATGCAGCTATAAGACTTATGGAAGAACTTTGGGAAGGAGAACACGGGGTAAAAAAAGTTATTATGCCTTGTAATCTTATTGAGAGAGAAAGTGTAAAAGATAAAACTATATAGTCAATATTAAAAATTCTTAATAAATAAAATTCAAGAATGACTTTCGTTCTTCGTCATTCTTGAATTATTCTAATTTTTTAAATTGAAATCAAGAGAGAGTAGTAGGTTATTTAACAACTTTACATTCAAAAGGTGCAAGCTCAAAATCTTTTACCTTAACTGAATAATCATTATGATTTATATAGATTTTTACTCTATTTTCTAGATTTCCTCTTTCAACTACCTCTACACCTTCAGGAGTAATCTCCTCTACTATATCTGTTCCTTCAAGAACTTTTTCCATAACCTTAGTCATAAGTTTATCTTCTAATCCACAACCTATATAGTAAACCTCTCCAGCCCCAACTTTATTTTTTGTCACAGCTGAAAACTCATTATAGAATTTATCATCATATTTCATTAAAGTTTGTGCAGTAGTAGGTACAAGCATATCTCTAAATATTCCAGCTCTTCCCTCTACTCCTTCAAATTCTCCTATACCTTTTAATGGTAACTCATCATACTCTTGTAAGCTTTCTGTTTCCTCTATATATACTCCAGTTAAATCAGTATATCTTACAGGTAACATCTCATTTAATGTCAAGTTATTATCTATATCTTTTATAGCATTACGGTAAGTAAATACAACTTTACCACCATTATTTACAAACTCTTTTATCTTAGCTACAAACTTTTCTTTCCAAATTATCATAAATGGAAGGATTACTACTTCATATTTAAAAATATCCATTGTATGAGGAATGATATCTATCATTATATTTTTTTCATAGAAAACTTTATGTATTCTCTTCATCTCACTATGACAATCTAATAATATACTTTGTTTTTGTATTCTAAAAGATGCTAATGAATCATAGTCATATATCATAGCTATTTTACTCTCTATTGAAGTTTCTAAAAATTTTTCATTTTCCTTAGCTACTCTAAAGAAATTTTGAACTTCATAAAATTTTCTTCTCTTTTGGTTGTCAGCATCTATTACCCCATAACAAAATTGTTCTGCTCCCTTAGTAGCTCCACGATATCTGAAGTAAATAAATGTTTCAGCCCCTCTAGCTACACCTTGATATGACCACATCTTAGCTTGATTAGGTCTTGGAAGATATCCAGTTATATCATGTCCTTGAGCTCCCATTATCCCCTCTGTTATCCAAAAATTTTGTCTTTTCAACCCTCTCATATAATCCAAACCAAAAGCTATTCCACAAGGTGGAATAGGTTTCTTTTGTCCTCCCCATACTGGATAGTTATTGTAAGCTACTATATCTAATTTTTCTGCTAACTTAGAGTAGTCCACATGCTTATCTAATCCTCCACCTGGGAAGTCATGGATAATTACTGCCTCTGGAATTATATTTCTAATTATCTCAATTTGCATATCTGAATATTTTACAATACTCTCACTTCTAAATCTTTCCCAATCTAATCTTAAAGCTGGGTTATGAGTAGTAATTGTGGCAGCTGGTACAGGTATCTCTTCAAAAGAGTTATACTCTTGAGACCAGAAAGTTGTTCCATAAGTTTCATTTAATTTATTGATATCTCCATTAAATTTTTTAGAAAGGAATTTTTGGAATTCTCTTTCACAACATTTACAGAAACACTCATCGCTTCCTTCATGTCCAAACTCATTATCAAGTTGCCAAGCCACTATATTTTTTTCATCTTTATAGTGTTCTACAAGAGTTTGTACAATTTTTTTAGAATACTCTACATATTTTTCACTGTTATAACAGCTTGTATGGCGTCCACCAAATCTTCTTTTTTGACCATTTTCAAATTCTGATAATACTTCAGGATATTTTTTAGCAAGCCAAGCTGGAATTGTAGCTGTTGGTGTTCCAAAAATTACTTTTAGTCCTTTCTCACTAGCTTTTTTTATAACCATATCGAAGAAGGAAAAATCATATTTTCCTTCTTCTTTTTCCATAATATGCCAAGCAAACTCTCCTATCCTGATTACATTACTCCCAAGTTCTATTATATTGTCTAAATCCTTATCTATCATTGATATATCCCATTGTTCAGGATAATAATCTACTCCTAACCACATACTATTTCTCCTTATTAAACTGTTCTTTGTTTTCTATTTTCCATTAATTTTTCTACAATCTCATCGTAATACTCATCATTTAATTTATAATACTTTTTATATATTACATATCCCATAGCTGATAATAACATAGGGAAAATTATCATTAAACTTCTTATTCCCATTATAGCAGAAGCTGTTTGTTGTACATTAGCTACATATCCTACTAAAGACAATCCTATTCCTATTAACCAACCACTTACAGCTGAAGCAGATTTAACAAGTAGTGTTTGGACAGAGAAAATTACACTTTCATTTCTACTTCCAAATTTATATTCTCCATAATCAACAACGTCAGCTAACATAACTGTTGAAATACCTAAAGAAAGTCCTGATCCTAATTTAGCTACAATTCCACAAGCAGCAACTAAAGTAGCACTTTCTGGAGCAATATATCCAGCTAAACATAATAACCCAAAACCAATAACTGGTAAGCTACAAGCTAAGAAAAATACTTTCTTTCTTCCTATTTTAGTTGATAACATTGGAAAAGCCATTAATGCTGCTATTTCAGCTATTCCAGAAAATCCTGTAAAAACTGAAAATAGTGCTTCTCTTCCTATTACATATTTGAAGTAGTATATAGCTACCCCTCCAGATATTTGAGCAACTAAGTTATACATTAAAACTGTTCCTATTAAAGCTACTAGTTGGTCATTTTTAAAAATCAATCTAAATGTATCTTTTAAATTTACCTTTGGAGCTTTTTGGTCACTTACTATTTGTTCCTTTACATTTATAACTGTTAAAGTTGAAGCAAATATAAAGAAAATTGCTATTCCAACTGCTAGTAGAGAAAATCCTCTTCCCTCATTTCCATTTCCAAGTAATCCTATAACTGGTAATCCAAAACTTCCTATACTTAACCACGCTAAACTAGCAAATATTCTAGGTACAACTGCTATCTTTTCTCTCTCTTTTTTGTCACTAGATAGAGCTGGTATCATAGACCAGAAAGGTATATCCATTACTGTATAAGTCATTCCCCATAAGATGTAAGCAACAGAGATATAAGCATATAACATTTTTCCTTCTAATCCATTAGGTTTGAAAAACATAGCAATTAAAACCACAGCATTTAAAATAGTTCCTATAAGTATCCAAGGTCTAAATTTTCCCCATCTACTTCTTGTATTGTCAACTATCATTCCCATCATAGGATCATTGATTGCATCCCATAATCTTGCTACTAGAAACAGTGTTCCAACAAAAGCAGGTACTAACCCTACTACGTCAGTTAAATAATACATTAAGAAAATATATATTATAGCACAAGCATAGTCTTTTCCTAACGCTCCTATTCCATATGAAAGTTTCATTTTAAAATCTACCATTTTTTTATCCCCCTTATATTTTATTTTATCTCTTTCAATTTAAATATTTTACTTTGAAAATCTTGTGTTTCTGAATCTTTAGAAAAATATCTATCAGGTTGCGGGAAAACTATTCCCATATTCATAAGTTCATCTCCATAAGCTTCAAATTCGTCATTGACTAAATATTTTTTATCTGGATCTAATCCTTTTAAAATAACTTTTTTATTATAACCAGGATTTGGTTCAGCTAAAATCTGGAAATATCCAACTAAAGCTTCAGATTTATCTTTGTTGACTACTATCCAAGATGTTGTATTTCCTTCAAATGGACTCTCTATTCTATAAAAATCCCCAAATTGAATTAATTTTCTATTTTCTTTATAGAAATCTAAATATTTAATTACTTTTTTATCCATCTCTTCATCAAAAATAAGTGGATTTAACTCATACCCAAAGTTTCCAAAATAAGCTACATGATTTCTAATATCTAAACTTGTTTTTCTAGCAGTTTGATGGTTAGGAATATCTGAAACATGAGCCCCCATAGTGAGTAATGGATATCCCATTGAAGTCCCATGTTGAACTTTTAATCTAACTATTGCATCAGTATCATCACTTGTCCATACTTGCGGCATATAATATAACATACCAGCATCAAATCTTCCACCACCAGAAGCACAAGACTCAAATAGTACATGTGGATATTTTGTAGTTATTTTTTCTAATATTCTATATAGTCCTAAAATATACTTATGAGGTAAATCTCCATAAGTTATTTCTGTCATATTTCTATTCATATCCCATTTAACATAAGATATTGGAGCTTCAGCAAATCTCTCATCAAGTACAGAAATTATATAATTTTGTACATCTTCTCTAGATAGATCTAAGATATATTGATTTCTTCCTAGTGACAATTTTCTTCCCTTTACTCCTAATATCCAATCAGGATGTTTCTTATAAAGTTCACTCTCTTTACTTATCATCTCTGGTTCAAACCAAAGTCCAAATTTCATTCCCTCAGCTTCTACTTTTTCAGCCAATCCTTTTATACCATTAGGTAATTTTTCTAAGTTAGGGAACCAATCTCCTAAAGAACTTTTATCATCATTTCTCTTTCCAAACCAACCATCATCTAATACAAAAAGTTCAAATCCAAGTTTTTTAGCTTTTCTTACCATATTTAGAAGTTTTTCTTCATTAAAATCAAAATATGTTGCTTCCCAGTTATTTATAAGAATTGGTCTCTCTTTCTCTTTCCACTCTCCTCTCATAAGTCTTTCTCTGTATAGTGAATGGAAATTTTGGCTTAAACTATTAAGTCCTGTACTTGTAAAAGAGATTATAGCTTCAGGTGTTTGGAAACTTTCTCCTCCATTTAAGTTCCAAGAGAAATCAAAAGGATTTATTCCCATAGTCACTCTTGTAGCATCAAAATGATCTACCTCTACGTGTGCTAAAAAGTTTCCAGAATAAACTAAGGAAAATCCAATAGCCTCCCCTATATCCTCATCTGTATTAGGTCTTTTTAAAATAATAAAAGGATTTTGATGAGCACTACTTGCTCCTCTTGTACTATCTATATATTGATTTCCTACCTCTAATTTTCTAGTTTTAAGATGTCTTTCTCTAGCCCAAGCTCCTGAAAAGTGTAACATCTCATAGTTATAATCTGGTAAGTCTAATGATAAACTCATTGCTCTATTTAATTTTAGATTTTGTTTTCCATAATTTTCAAATCTAGCATTTCTAGTCAAAATATCTCTTTCATTGAAAATAGTGTAAGTAAGATATAATCTACATTCTAAAACTTCATCCTCTAAAGTAATCTCTAAAGTTTCAGCTTCCTCTTCTGATAACACATAAGTAGCTGGTAATCCTTGTAATTTTTCTTTCCCCTTATAAATTCTATATCCTTTATATACAAAATTACTTACCCTACTTCCATTCTCATCCTCTATCTCGAAAGCTGGCTTTCTAAAATCTGTTGTTCCATATGATGGGTACTCCTGTTTGAAATACTCTAATGAAAATCCTGGATCCTCTTCATAATGAGCTATTATTCCAATTCCAACCTCAGGTTTATAGAAAAAATGTGAAAAATCTTCTCTATGTCTTATTTTTTTTCCAAAATAAAGTTGCCCTAATTGTCCATTTTGCATAACATTGAAAACATAACTAAAATTCTTCCCTTGTAAATGAAACTCTCTATTTTTTTCATTGAAGTTTATCATTTATCCTCTTCCTTTCTCTTAATTAGTAAAAATTTTACTGATTTTATTTTAGAATTTTTTATTTGTTTATAATACATTTCATTTATTTTACAATAAAATATATTTATATTTCAATAGTTATTAAAATATTAAGAGTAAAAATTTTACTATTTTATTTTTTATTTAACTTGAATCAAAAATTTTATAATCAAAAAATTGCAATTGTCGGATTAGGTGGGACTGGTAGTTACATTCTTGATCTTATAAGCAAAATTCCAGTAAAAGAGATACATTTATATGACAATGATGAGTTTAATACGCATAATGCGTTTCGTTCACCTGGGGCAGCATCTTTTGAAATTCTAAATCAAAGGTTATCGAAGGTTAATTATTATAGCAGTATATATAGCAATATGCATAAATCGATTATACCTCATAATGAATTTATAGATGATTCAAATATTAGTCAGTTATTACAATACGATTTTGTTTTTATATGCATTGATAGCAATAAATCCAGATTGAAAATTTGTTCTTTTTTAATTGAAAAGAATATTAAATTTATTGATGTTGGGCTAGGAGTCAATCTTATTGATGATGCATTATCGGGTTCAATTAGAGTTTCATTTCCATTTGGTCAAAACATTAATATTATTCAAAATCATTGCGGAAAAGGAAATCTTGAGGATGATCTCTATGCTTCAAATATCCAAATAGCAGAATTAAATGCCTTAAATGCAACATTAGCTGTAATTAAATGGAAATGTGAATTAGGATATTATAGGTGCCTCCAAGAATATCACACTCTTAGTTATATTTTATCTATGAACAAGATCATCTATGAATAAGATTAGTCCCAAATTTGTAGATTCATTTCCAGATAAATTAGAAGAAGGTATACTTTATATTTCTCTGAGATTTAACACTGCTGTTCATCTGTGTGGTTGTGGTTGTAAGCAACAAGTTGTTACCAAAATAGCACCTGGTGAATGGAGATTTACTTATAATGGGCAGGATATTTCTCTATATCCATCAATTGGAAATTGGAATTTTAAATGTAAGTCTCATTATTGGATTAAGGATGGACAAATTGTCATCATAAGAGACCTAAAGTATAAAGCCAAATTGAAAAAAAATAGAAAAAAGAAAAATCTTTTTTCTAAAATTCTAAGAATAATAACAGGAGTTATTTCATAACATAAAGGCGAGTTGTAGTGACGGTTTAGCACACTATTCTACAATTCGCCTTGTATTGTTTTTTGCATATAAATTAAATAAAGACATACTCCAATGATTTTGTATGATTCTAACAAATTATTCTTTTTATTTCTAGTATTTAGACAAACAGACTATCGTTAAACCACATAGAAAATTATGGATAAATAATAAAACAGCTAAATACCAAAGTGACAACTTTTGC
>ERZ838827.2280-NODE-2280-length-11453-cov-44.693192_pt1 | contig 11453 bp, 15 predicted proteins | sample MGYA00519881_ERZ838827 | MGnify/ENA primary metagenome ERZ838827 (study PRJEB31850, sample SAMEA3708842) | human gut metagenome | biome: human gut; feature: human-associated habitat; material: faeces | place: China | collected 2014 ...
AGGTGGCCAGGGACGGCCTGTGGCACAAGCTGGGGGCCGTGGTGGCCGTCCTGGTAGCCGCTATCCTGGACGGAGTAATTGGTTTGATCCTCGCCAACATTCCGGCACTGGAGCTGCCCTTCGACTACACGGTGTTCCTCACCGTGCTGGTGCTCGTCTGGTACATCATGACAGAGCTGGGCTCCCTCGTGGAGAACGCCGGAGCCCTCGGCGCGCCTGTACCCGCCTGGCTCCGAAAGGCCATCGCCGCCCTGGAGTCCACTGTGGACAGCGCGGAGGACACCCCGGACGTTTGGGCCGCTGAGGCGTGGGAAAAGGCCATGGACAAGGGCGTACTGGACGGCACCCGGCCCCGCGATAATATGACCCGGCAGGAGCTGGCCGTCGTACTGGAGCGCTTAAACCTATTGAGCTGAACAAGCTGGAAAGGAGGACGAAATGGCAAGCATCAAGGATTTGCAAGACCAGATGAACAAGAACTCCCAGGCGTGGCATGGAGCCAATAAGGCCGAGCAAGACCGCCTGCACAAGGAGAACGAACGCCTGCAAAGCCAGATTGACAGCATGACGGGAGGAAGCTCCACCTTCAATCCCGGTACTGGCAAGTGGACAACCACGGGTGGCTCCAGCGGCTCCAAGGGAAGTTCTTCCTCCGGGAAAGGAAGTTCAGGCGGGGGGAGCTCGGGAAAGGGGAACAGCGCCTCCGGGGTAGGAGTAAACACCGGAATCCAGCAGCAGATTAAAGACCAGATGAATCAAAACTCAAATGCCTGGTGGGGGGCCAGCGACGAGAAAAAGAAGCGGCTGGAGGAGGAAAACAAGTATTTGTCCGGCCTGTTGAACCAGAACGGGGGGAACGTCAGCTTTGACCCGGTTACAGGTACTTGGAGCGGCAGCGCGGGTGGATTGACAACGCCGCAGCTTCCTCAAGTTGAGGACTATTCCAACTATCTGGAGGAGATGTATGCGGCGCAGAAGCGGGCCGCTTTGGCGCAGATTAACAACGCCTACCAGCAGAACGTCAATGCAATCAACCGGGCGGGGGAGGGTGTGGACACCCGGTATCAGAACGCCCGGAACCAGGCGGCAGGGGCCAGTGAGCTGGCGGCCCGGAACTTCAATGAGTATGCGGCGGCGGCTGGGTTGAACTCCGGCGCGGGCGGCCAGGCCGAGCTGGCCCGCAACGTAGCCTTGCAGAATAACCTAAACGAACTGAGCACAGCGGAAGCGCAGACCTACGCAGACCTGGAACAGCAGATGGCGAACGCCGAGGTGGAGTACAACAACGCCATCGCGGAGGCGGAGGCCAACGGCGATGCCGCTCTGGCGGCGGCCTTGTATCAGGAAAAGGTGCGTGTCCAGCAGGCAAACATGGAGGCTCTGATGCAGCAGTATCAGATGGATCTCCAGAATCAGCAGCTCCAATATCAGCAGCAGCAGGATGCAGCCAGTTCAGCTCTGGCCGAGCGCCAGCAGATGGCCCAGTACGGAAACGCCTTTCTTGAGATGGGGCTTATGCCCTCTCAGGAGATGCTGGACGCCATGGGCATTACGGCGGCGGATGCACAGGCGTATATCAATCAGCTTTCGCTCCAGGCGTCCCTCACGGCCGCGGGAGGCCGGAGCGGAAATGCCGGGAGAGGTACTGGAGGAACTACCGGCAGTGGCACCGTCGAGAACGTATCCGCCCCAACCTCTAACGCAGGAGGTTCGGTTGGTGGCAGCCAGGTGCAGGGGAACAATTCAGAATGGAGTGGAATCGACATGTCCAGCGTGACGGCGCTCGGCTATGGGCCGGTCAGCAGGGCCTACCTGGAGCAGATGGTGGATAGTGGACAGGTGGAAGCATATCAAGATCCTGCTACCGGGCTGATCAAATTCCGGCGCGGAACCACTTCGACAGTCCCTTCCCGGCCCAGTTTCGGTAATATTCAGTCCTTGATTTAGAGGTGCCCTTATGGCGAAGCTGTCAGAGCTGCAATCCAAGGTAACAGGGAGCGCAATCAATGTTGACCCGCTTGGGAAAAAGCGGCCGACAACGCAGACGGTTTTTAACACCTTGCAGCAGAGTGTATCACAGAGCGCTGCCCCGTCTCCACGTATCAGTAAAACCACAGCTCCCTCCTCTTTGCCGGAGAGCAAGGGAAAGAAGGTCACACTTCCGACGGTTAAGCAGAAAACCAACCCCCTGACCACCCCAGCCAAGAGTGGATTTTTTGAAGGTCTCAGTATTTTGCCGTCTTCTGCGGATGAACTCATTAGTCCATACGCATGGGGACGGGCTGGTACCGCTCTTTTAGGGGCGGCGGAAGGGGTTACAGACTTCATCGGCAGCGGCTTCTATAAGGGAGTGCAGGGGATCAGTTCTCTTGGTGGCCTGGCTCCCAACCCGGTATCAGAGTGGGCCGGCCGAAACGCAGATGCTTTTTTAGATAACAGTATAACGCAAGACCTGGAGCAGAAACTGGCGGAGAAGTACAACCCCAGCCAGGGCGCGCAGAACGTAACCGGCATTGGACAGGCCATCGTTCAGATGCTGCCCGGCATCGGCGCGTCCAAGGTTGTGTCCGCAGCAGGGAAGGGGCTCAACGCCGCCCAGGCGCTTTCCCGCGGGGAGAACGTGAGCCGGGCGCTGTTCGGCATCCAGGCGGCGGGCAACGCGGCCAGCCAGGCCAAGGCGGAGGGAGCGGATACCGGGCAGGCCCTGGCCTTTGGCGCGGCCTCTGGGGCCCTGGAGACCGCCATTGAGGGCATCGCGGGCGGCATCCCCGGCCTGGGCGGCGGAAAGGTGGGGAAGATTGCCGAGGCAGTCAAGGCCAGCCCCCTGGTCAGCCGGGCCCTGGATATCGCAGGCGAGGGCGGCGAGGAGGCGCTTTCCACCGTTCTCACCCCTTATTTGCAGCGGGCCATTTATGACCCGGACGCCCCCAACGCCACACCGGAGGAGATTGCGCAGAGTGCCATCATGGGCGCGGTGGCCGCCGGAGTGCTCCAGGGCGGCCTGGAGCTGCCGGGGGCGATTTCTAATGCGGCGTCCGACATCAGGACCACCCGGAGGGCTATCGGGAGCAACGAGGACATTGCCCAGAGAGCCACCGCCAATCTCCAGGCGGGTCAGAACATGGCCCGGTATTCCAGCGGAAATCCGCTGGCCGTTACCTTACCGACGGTCGAAGAGTCCAAAAGTGGCCTCTTCCTGCCCGGTTCCCCCGCCTATCAGCAGGCGGATAACCGCATGCCGGGCGAGCAGGTTATCCGGGCGGAACTTCCTGGAGCTGGGCAGAAAAATGCAGATGTGGAACCTCTTGTTTCAATAGATAATATACGCCGGTATCAATCTGCAATCGACGGCGTTTTTATGGGCACGCTTCCTACTGGCGCCGATATCGTGCTCGGGCAGACGCCATCCATTCTCGCTGAGTATGGAGCGCCTGCGCTTGATCTGCACATGCGGCAAAGCGTCGCAAGGAAAATTGCATATCCATCCGGATATATGGGTGGAAAGCATAATCTTGGGCTATCAGCGCTTAAAAATCTCCCTTATCAACTTGCAGACCCCATTGCAATTATAGAGAACCCGCAAAGCAATTCGAGAGGTCTTGCGAGTAAGATCGTTCTTACAGAATGGAACGATTTGGACGGAAAACCTGTTATTATTCCGATCCACCTAAATGCACAGGGTGCAATTGATGTTCAAAACGATGTTGCATCTGCATTTGGGGCGGATTATATCCAAAGAATCATTGGTAATAATGGCGAAAATGTGTTGTATACAAAAAATAACGAGGACATTTATCAGCTTCTTTCCAAAGGGCGTCCAGTGCCCCAGGCGATGGCTGATGATGTCCTCGCTAGAAACAGTATACCCCCAGCCGGGCAGGATGTCAACCTACAGCAGGGCGATCGCGGTGAAACACAGGATCCGCCCAGGGAGGGGCCTGGGCCTGCCTTTGAGACAGGCCCGGAGAGTTCCGTCGGCGCGGCTCGGAAGGGCTTCGACCCCTGGTCGGAGTTCCAGGGCACCAAGAGCGAGTTCTTCCCCGAAGGGGCCAACGTGGCCCGCCCGGTGGACGTGCCCACCACCGACCCGCAGGGGCGGCCCATCCGCAAGACCGCCTCCACCGCCATGGGGGCAAAGGCTATTCCCGACGAGGCGGTGGGCGACATTCAGAACATGGTGCTGCGCGGGGAGCTGTCCTATGACCGAGTGAGTGACAGGACCTCCATCGACCGGGCCGTGAGAACCATTGAGGAGAAGGGCTATCAGCGGGCGTTGGAGGAGTTCTCCACCCAGGTGCGCAAGGGCTTGGTTTCCAAGGACATTGCCACCCTGGGGCAGCAGCTTCTGGTCAATGCAGCCAACGCGGGAGACGGGAAGGCCACGGCGGAGCTGCTTTCCCTCTACGCGCAGATGGAGACCACCGCCGGGCAGGCGGTACAGGCGGCCTCCATCCTGCGCAAGCTGGCCCCCAGTGACCAGCTCTACGCCGCCCAGCACGTGGTAATTGAGCTGGAAAAGACCATCCAGAAAAACTATAAGGATCTGGAGATCACCATCGACCCGGCGTTGATTGAGGAGTTCAACCGGCAGACCGACCAGACGGGCCGGGACGCAGTGCTGGATAAGATCAAGGATAACGTGGCTGCCCAGGTGCCCGCCACATGGCAGGACAAGTGGAACGCCTGGCGGTACATGGCAATGCTCTTTAACCCCAGGACGCATATCCGAAACATTGTGGGCAACGTCGGATTTCAGCCGCTGCGCTGGACAAAGGATCGGGTGGCGGCGGTCATCGAGGCGGGAGTCTCCAAGGCCAGCGGGGGAAAGCTGGAGCGCACCAAATCGTTCGTGGCCAACCCGGCGCTCTACAAGGCGGCGTGGGCGGACTGGACAAATGTGCAGGACGTGCTTTCCGGGAATAAGTATGACGACATCAGGAGCGACATCAACAGCCGCCGGAGGATTTTCAAGACACTGCCGCTGGAGGCGGCCCGGAAAGGGAACTCCGCCGCGCTGGAGTTTGAGGACGCCATCTTCAAGCGCATCACCTATGCCGACGCCCTGGCCGGATACCTCCAGGCCAACGGCGTGACGGCAGGGCAGATGCAGAATAACACGGTGGATGCGCAGCTTCTCAGCCGGGCACGGGACTACGCGGGGCTGGAGGCGCTAAAGGCTACCTATCAAGACCGAAACGCGGTGTCGGATTTTGTCTCCACTCGATATCAGGGCAAAGGGAGAAAGATTGTAAACTCTGCGATAGACGCGGTACTCCCGTTCCGGCGCACCCCGGCCAACATCCTTGTGCGGGGCCTGGAGTACAGCCCGCCGGGGCTTTTAAAGGCGATTACCTACGATCTGATACAGGTAAAGCGCGGCAAGATGACTGGAGCGGAAGCCATCGACCACATTGCCGCCGGGCTGACCGGCTCGGGCCTCATGGCCCTGGGCGCATACCTGTTTGCCCAGGGGATTGTCACCAGTGGCGGCGGGGATGATGAGAAGCAGGACGCCCTCAACGACCTGACTGGCGGGCAGAATTACGCGCTGAACTTGCCTGGCGGCGGGAACGTCACGCTGGACTGGCTGGCACCAGAAGCCCTGCCCTTCTTCATGGGCGTGGAGCTGATGGACTCCATGGGGCAGAGCGGAAACACCACAGACAGCATTATGAACGCCCTGAAATCCATTTCCGATCCCATGCTAGAGCTGAGCATGCTCCAGTCACTAAATGACATGCTTGACAGCATTTCTTTCTCGGAAGGAAAACTTGGGGAGCTAATGGCCTCTATGCTGGTCAGCTACTTCACCCAGGCCATTCCTACCCTGGGCGGCCAGATTGAGCGCACCGCAGAGGACAGGCGCATGACCACCTACACCGACAAGAACCTGCGGCTGCCCACCGATATCCAGTACGCCATCGGGCGGGCCAGCGCCCGGATTCCAGGCTGGGACTACCAGCAAGTGCCCTACATCGACGCCTGGGGGAGAGAGGAGAAGAACGGGACGCTGCCCATGCGGGCCATGAATAACTTCCTGAATCCGGCCTATACCTCTAGCATGCAGGTGACGGACGTAGACAAAGAGATTCAGCGGCTCTACAGCCAGACTGGGGATGGCTCCGTAGTACCGGAGCGGCCGCAGAAGTACATCACGGTGGACGGCGAGCGGGTGGATCTGACCGGGGAGCAATATGTGGAGTATGCCACAAAGCGGGGGCAGACCCAGTTTAAGCTTCTGGAGGAATTGCTGGACAGCAGTCTGTACCGAAGCCTGAGTGATGAAGAGAAGTCTCAGGCGGTGAGCAGCGTGTATAACTACGCTGATATGCTAGGGAAGGCTGCGGTCAGTGATTATCAGCCGGAAGATTGGGCGGTGGAGGCCCAAAACGCAAAGAAAGAATTGGGCATTTCGACATCGGAATATCTTCTGCTGCGTGGGCAGTATGGGGGCTCTCTCCTCAGCGGAAAGAAGGTGCGGGAGGCATATCAGGCCGGTATGCCTGCACAGGACTATCTGCGCTGGGCCGTCCAGGAAAAGGATACGGACGGAAGTGGAAGGACGAACCAGGCTGAGACCATCGCCGCCATTGAAACCAGTGGCTTGAGCCAGGAGGAAAAGGATGTGCTCTATGCCGTGGAACAGGTATCGGATGCAGGGCGCCGGAAATGGGAGCGGGCACGAGACTGGGGCCTGAGTGTTGAGGACTACCAACGATATTATGCTATCTATTCCGGAGACGGAAAGAAGGAGGAAAAGCTGACGGCATTGCAAAGGGCCGGTATGACTGCGGCCCAGGCAAACTATTTCTGGAACCTTATGAGCAAGAAGTAGAAAGGAAGGTACTTACCATGAAAGAACGACTGTCCAGACTGCTGACCGTAAAATCCATCGTCACCCTTATTCTGACGGTGGTATTTGCTTATCTTTCCGTCAGTGGGATGGTGGGCATCGACCAGTTCCTTACCGTGTTCACCGTTATCATTGCGTTCTACTTCGGAACACAGGCCGAGCGGGCACAGGGGAAGGGGGCGTGACCGATGTCGGAGCACGAGTGCAGCGGGACGGACTGCGCTTCCCTCGTCCGCATCAAGGCACTGGAGAGGACGCTGGAGGACGAGAAGAAGGAGCGCTCACGCTCTCACGAGAAGATCTACAACCGCCTTGGGGCCTTGGAGCGTGGTATGACGGCTGTTACCACCCAGTACAGCCAGATCATTGCACAGCTTGCCACCATGTCCGCTGATATAAACGCCCTGAAAGAGAAGCCGAACAAGCGCTGGGAGACAGTGATCACGGCCATCATCACCGGAGTGGTTGGATTCCTCTTGGCCAGGCTTGGAATGGGGTGAAGGCATGTCAATGGCCCGCGTGCGGTTCCAGGAGCGTTTCTGACCTCAGAAATGAAGCTGGCAATCCAGAAGGCGATCTGGGATTGGGAGCACGAGAAAATAGTGGAGGGCATGGCCCACATCAAGGTCATGCTTGACCAATACAGACTATAAGAAAAGCGCAGGGGTCAACGCCCCTGCGCTTCTTGTTCGGCTTCGACCTGTAGTTTTTGCCAGGCGGCCCGACTGATATTGTAGACGGTTTGACGAGAACACCCTAGCTTGGCGGCGATAACTGGCTTGGATTCTCCACGCATCAGAGCCAGCAACACCCTTCGCTCCCGGCTTCGGCGGGGGAACAATTTATAAACCAGAGCAAGAAAGTCCTGGTCCTCATAGGATTGGAGAGCTGCAATGTTCTCCTCGGATGGAATGTCCTCCTCTAGAGAGTCATCCGGGTGTATTGAGCGTATGTAATCAATGATGTTGCAGCGGATGCAGCGGCGGGCTAGAGGCTCAAAGGGACGGTTTCCGTCCCACCTTTTGGTTGCTTCCCATAAACCGATCAGACCATTTTGTAGGGCGTCTTCGTCTTTAGCTGCCTCATTGGAGACAGAATAGGCCACGGAGCGTACCAGATAGCGATATTTGATAATAAGGGCCTCCTCCTCTGCACGGTTCAAGGTCTATCCCTCCTTCGGCGGGTCGGGGAGGGGCATCCAATGCGTAACCTCCATTGACCCTCCACCCATCTTTAGACCTGGTGTATAAACTTTTCCATCTTCCAGTCTAAACATCCAGTTTCTGAAGCCTGTAATAACGGTTAATCCGTCGGTAACTAAGACCATCTCATTTTCTTTTTCCGGCAGCCTCTCCTTGACGCTAATCCACCCACTCATGCTGTCCGCCCTCCCCGTCGTGGATGGAGCCGATGATTTCTTCCTCACCAGTCCATGCGTATCCTGGCATCAAGTCAGATAGATAGATTGCTGGCATTCCTCCGATAAAGGTTCCGCCGTGTTCCTGAACCCATACCACCTCATGGGTGCAACCACGGCTGCATTTTACAATGTCCCCAACAAACACTTTCTTCCCGTTCTTGTCGGTCAGGCCGGTATACTCGCAGACCGTGGCGGGGTCAACTTCAAAGAATCCGCCTAGCATGATCCCTTTTGTGGGCGGGTCTGCCCTGGCCGATACCAACCGCGGTAGAATGTACGCTCCAGGCATAAAGTCGGCATCTTCCGGGACAGCCACAATGTTTCCCTCCACCCACTCTCCATTATCCAACCGCTTGGCTTTGAAAAGGATTTCTCTCATTGGGCACCTCCGATTGTTGGTATATAATCCATACTGAACGGAACTTCCTCCATCATTGCTCCGCAAGGGCAGGTATACAGTTCGACCCGTTCATCTTCTGAAATATCGTCAGGAAAGTCTACGCTGAAAAAGAACCCGCAATCAGGGCATTTCAAGGAAATCATTGGGCACCTCCGATGATCTCGTCAAGGGTGACGGTTTCTCCGGGGCGGAGGGAGGGGAACAAGTCTTCGTTGATATACAGGTGGTCAAAAACGAGGTTGCTGTATGGGGCTGTCATTGCTTTGCTGTGGCGCTTGATGGTACCATCCTGCCCAAACAAACGCCTGATGACCTTCGCGTCCTCCACCTCCTGCTCCGTCCAGCGGGGCTTTCGGATGATGCGGTCGGGGTGGTTAATAATTACAGCCAAATCATCCTCATTGTAGCAAGGGCTCCAGAGATCTCCCGTCTTATAATATCGCTTCCCGTCTGCTCCAATTTTGAAGGTGCCTCTATTTACCTGATTTGCGCCGAAATCGTATGTAAATTCTTCGTCTACCTCAACACCCAGCACCTGCGCAATTCTTGGTTTATTCACTTGTTGTCCTCCTCCTTGATTTTCAGGTACTTTTCGATGGCTTTTCCCAAAGTTAATGTATCATCCTCCACCACCTCGAACCCCATCAGGCGGGCGGCTTCGTGGGGGCGGGACCTTCTAAACCCAATGCAATTTTCTTGGGTTTGGTTCATCGGACATTCACAGCAATTTCTACCCCTACAAAATTGCCCGTGTGCTTGCTCGTCTGTCACCACTTCCCCCGTCTCAGGGTCCCGAAACTTCATGGTCGGCCTCCTTTCGCTGGCCGTAGGAGCAGAAATCATCCGGGCCAAAGTTAATGCTAAACGACGCTCCGCCCTCATGGTCTGTTGCAACATCATCACTCTCACATTCCATGGTATAGTGATTGAACCACTTACAATCCCGGCACCTGACCACAGGCACGGCGTCGATGGTGGGCAGGCTATCAAACATCCGCTGCATGACAGCTCCAGTCACCCCATCACCACCAAAGCACTCTCTGGCTTTATCCGCATCAACTAGTCTCATGCTCGGCCTGCTCCTTTTCCTGCTCCCTCCGTAGTGCGGCCTCGGCTTCCTCGCGGGTCAGAAAAACAGTTTTGCCTATATCTGACATATAAAAACTCCTGCTGATTTTATTGTAAGCCGTAATAGCCGAGCAATATATATCGCCATCACAAGCGACCCCTTTAATAGATACATGATTCCCCTCAATTGGGAAATGTGCTGTAGAAAACGCCGACTTTATAAACCAAACTGTGGCGTTTGGCTTACATTTGAGCACCACGCACCGCCCCTCATCGTCGGCCTGCTTAAGTTCGCGGAGGCGGTCAATGGGGCCGAGAGCACGATATTGCTCTAACTCTTGCTTGTCCAATCTTAGGCCCAAAACCTCACCCTTAAGTTGTTCAATTTCCCCTGGCTCCAAGCCCGTGTCCTCGTAGGCGGCGAGGCGGAGAAACCTTTCTTCGGGGATATTTCTGGGGTAACCTTGTTTTAGCCGGATCTCATATTCTCTGCGCTGTGCATCGGCTTCTTTTTTGTCTGTCAACCGTTCCATGTCAGTCCTCCTTATGTCTCATACACAACATCCAATCTACACAAGGCCGCATCCCTCTCCCGCTTCACCTGCTCCAGCTCGGCCTCTTGCTCTTCTAATAGCAAGTGCCTCCTATCAAGTTCTTTCGCCTGTTGAAATACTAAATCCACCTTGCTTTTTAGCTCAGCCCGCAGCGTCTCGTTTTCGGCCTGGAGCGTGGAGAGGGTGCTCCGTACTTTCTCCACCACGGTTCTCATGTTCTGCATTGTGTGGTCGTCCCAGCTGGTTATCCAGCGCAGGAACCGCTTCTCTCTCTCCGTCAACTCTACACCCCGTAAAATGTCCTCAAATTCCGCTGGGATTTTCATTATTTTTTCCCCTTTCCGGCGGCCCATCAAAGGCCGTCCAGTATTGGCCGTACAGATCCATCGCAAACGGCTTGATGTGCTTGCAGTATAGGTACCCGTCCTTTACCCCCTCTGCAATCTCAAGGCCGCCCCATTGGAGCTGAGCTATCCCTGCTCCCTCAATATAGATTGAGGTCTCCTGGGTGATGGATTCCACCTCTGCGCGTGTGTATTGGTGTCTCATGGCGATACCTCCGGCGGGCGGCGGTAGGCTTTGAACCTATACCCCCACTCTTCGCACAAGGTTTCCCAATTCATCAGTTCCTCAGATCCGAAGAACAGCACCCCGAAAGGCGTTACTTTCGCCCAGTCATTCAGCGGGGTAAACCAAATATACCGTTCTTTCTTGGCATCCTCCAGCGTCAGCGGCTCATTCGGCGGGGTGAGGGTGGGCATAGAATCAATATCGTCTTTAAAGTCCGCATAGGCTGCGGCCCATGATACAGGAGCTGTTCCGCTATTCCATGTGTCTTGGATTCTCCTGTTGCATAGCTCTTGCAGTTCGTCTGCATCAATCGCCCTTGCCATCGTTCAGCGCCTCCAATTCCTTCAATCTGATGTCCACGGCCTCGTCCGTCATGGGAGCGCCGCAGGCTGGGCAAAAGTTTTGTGCTTCCTCCATACTATCAAGGTCGTGTTCACACCTTGAACATTCCTGCCAAGTACATCCATCGTCATCAGTCATGCCTATCCACTCACCCCTCCACGACTTCTCCACCTGCTCCCGGCTGACGGGGCGGAGGGCGGCAATTGCCATCTTAGCGGCTTCAACCTCAGTCGGCTTATATGTCCA
>ERZ838827.2297-NODE-2297-length-11330-cov-3.138625_pt1 | contig 11330 bp, 6 predicted proteins | sample MGYA00519881_ERZ838827 | MGnify/ENA primary metagenome ERZ838827 (study PRJEB31850, sample SAMEA3708842) | human gut metagenome | biome: human gut; feature: human-associated habitat; material: faeces | place: China | collected 2014 ...
GTATTATTATTCCAACACGATTGATATTGATACGGCCAAAATAACGTCCAATGCACTGGATGAGGAGTTTATGAGCAAAGCGATACAGATTGTCGAAAATAATATTGATGACGAGGGTTTTACCGCCGATGATTTGGCGGAGAAGCTTAACATGAGCCGCTCTTCACTATATCTCAAGATGAGTTCCATATCGGGAGAACCGCCGGCTAACTTCATCCGCCGCATCCGTTTCAACAAAGCCTGCAAACTTTTGCTCGAAGGAAGATATTCGATTTCTGAAGTCAGCAATAAGGTCGGTTTCAGTTCACCTTCCTATTTCTCTACCAGTTTTAAGAAGTATGTGGGTTGTCTGCCTTCCGAGTATGTGAAGAATCAAACAAAAAGAGAGGCTGAATAATCTTCAGCCTTCTCTTCTGTTCCATTTTTAATATCCTTTCTGACAAGGCACCATCAAGGGGTAACGGTCGATAGCCTCCTGACAGCCGGAAGTTTTATTTATCAATAAAGTGCTATGCGAGAATTTACGTTCCTTCGCTTTCACTGTTCCGTTGGCAGGGCCATAAAGCAGATATTCTCCCGTCGTCTTATTTTCAATTTCCAAACGGGCTTCCTGTCTTGTGTCCATCTGCGCCTTAATACGATAATTACCAATGGTGAGTGTGTTATCTGCATCCGGTTTCACATCGGCAAAGGACATGGAGTTGGATTCGTCTATCTGGATAACCGCCAGAAATCTCATATCCTTGCATTTACGGACATTCTCGAACTTGCCGTGGTATTGATTTTTTTCAAAAGCGATTGCTTTTCTTCCACGTTGCGGGTTCAGCCAGTCGAAAGGTTTGACGTACGATGTATCAACCAGAGAAGCGGTCAGTTCGGAACTTCCGAAAATACGGGCAAGCGCATCACAATTATCCGTATCGGCTATCAGTGAATTTTCGGCTTCGAGAATCTTCATACCTGCACGCTCCAGACCATTGAGCTGGAATGTCCAGGTTACTTCTTTTTCTGCTTCCAGTTCATCATATACTACGATGATATTGGGACGCAGCATCACCAGATGACGGCGGAATTTCCGTACTTGCGGATTATCATTATCATCCAGTATAAAACCGTTTTCGGAGGTGTAAGCTTGTGCGTTCTTCAGCACGGTAGTCCAGTTAAGGGCACTTTGGTCGAAAGGTACATATGCATTTGAAGCATCGCCTAGAGCATAGGTAATATCGTTGCCGTCCAAATAGCGGGCAATCCATCCGTAACCACTGTGTGAATAGGCTTGAGTCTTTCCGTCTACGGTAATGGTATTACGTGCCCGGCTGTGTTTGTGTGCCAGCAAGTAATGTTTATCCGATGTAGTCACCTTATATCCTGTGGGATAAAATATAGGTTTCCCCTTGTAGGATACATTGAAACTGTTTTGCTCTGCCATTCCGTGAGAACCGACTCCAAAAGGCGAACTGCGGAACGAAACAAACAAATTGTCAGCAGCATTCAGCACGTCGGTATTCATAACGACTATTCCCGTTTGAGGGAATACGGCAGACTGAGGAATATTCGCCAGACTCACCTCTCCTACTTCCTGCGGTTGATGTTGCAAACGATAGGTGCCGAAGTCTGTTTTCTTAAAAGCAAATGGAGCAGCAGGCGATTGCCCGGATAACTCATAAGCATAATGGATAGCAAACGGATTATTCAACTCTTGCCCCAGGATGTATGCAAATTCAGCCCTGAGCCGGTTGACTTCATACACATTGGCATTCCCGTCGCCGAAACCATCACCGACAGAGCGTAAAGGTATCGTGTAAGCCAATGCATTGGCACAATTGGCATACCATGGATGCGTGAAGATGTTCACGTTGAACAGGTCACGATACAAGACGAAGTTGTTCACCATCGATTCCATATTCACATGGATGTAGCCTATGTTCCCGTTAGGCCATACGCCATCCGACAAGAAACCGCCACCCGGTGAACGTGACAACCAAATGTCATAAAGCATACCGAACCACTTTTCCGCCTGCGCATCATGTCCTTTCAGGACGATAGCGGAAGTAAATGCGTTATAAAAAGTATGCTGAAAGAAGTGGGCGCACAGTATACCATCCGCCGAACCGACATTTTCCAGCATGGCGTCATCTATGATAAGGGCAATGACTGTGGTGATGAAGCGCTTATAATTCTTTTTCTGTATTTCGCTCAGATATGCATAAGCCACATCATAAGTCATGCTCAAGGTGGACATAGACTTGGCACCCGTAAAGTCAGCAGCCGCGTACATTTCAGCCGGCTCTTTTGCCGCAATGTAATCAGACAAGGCTACAGCTTTCTCAAGATATTTCCTATCCGAGGTGAATCGATAAAAATTCAACAAGTGTTCAATATCGCTATTGATTCTTTCTACTTCGTATCTCAGGCGGAATTTCATAATTTGGCTTCGTTCTACTTCAGAAGTTGTTGCAGGTATAGGTTCACCTTTCACTTTATAATCCGCCACCGCTTTATCCAAAGCGATATCCGCAGCTCTCCGGTAAGCTGCCCTTAATTTCTTCTGGTCGGTTGTCAGCGGTCTGCCGGTTGTTACCTTTCCGAAAATACGGGGATGCTTCTCCGGTATCATAGCATATGCTTCTTCTGCTTCCGGAGACTGGAATTCGGGGATATTTTCGGGGATATTCACTTCATATACCTTCGACCAGGATTTCCCTGACACACGGTAGCGCCAATACCACGTCCCCGGTTTGAGAGGCTTGTGGTTATTATAAAAGGCCAGTCTCAACCCTGTACGGGTAAGTACATCTTTATCCGAAAAGTCTCTTGTACGTCCCAATTGGAAGTCATAATGCAGACAGTCATCCATTTTCCTTTTTGTTTTGTCCACAGGAAAAACTTCGGGATACTTGTAGTCAGCCATCGGCCAAGTGAAAACCGGCGGATTGGTTATAACCTCGTGCCCCTTCACCGGATAAGGAAACTCCCGGTTCCCCTTTTGCCGTATACATCCCATAGTCAATGGGGTAATGCCACTCTTACTGCCATCCGCCCCATCTTTATTTACTTTGAAACCATCAGCAAACTGGTGGAAGCCGCTGAATATCTGCTGAGTCGTCCTATCCGACTGTCCGAATGCCGATTGTACGGAAACGGATACGGATGCCACCGCTATGCAGAGCAATACATTGATTTTATTCTTCATGATACTAATAATGCCTATCTGTTATAAGATTCTTGTTTTTCTATTCATCTAGTACATACTGCCATTTCTTCCTGGAAATCTTTCATCATAGCAGCCATTTTCTTTGTGATTTCCGGATATTCGTCTGCCAGGTCTATAGATTCTTGCGGGTCTTTCTCCAAGTCGAACAGGGCAAGACCGGTTTTACCGCCATTGGCTAGTTGCACACCCGGAAGACCGTCTTTGCCCGGTTCCGTAACGATACGATATTCGTGGGGAGCTACACACTTCCATTTCTCGTCTCTCACGGCTTCTACCTGACCGTCATACAAAAAGAAGAACGGTTGGTGGTTTTGAGGTTGTCCGGCAAGTGTCTTCCATACGTTCTCACCATCGAACTTGTTCATCCGCGGCATTTGCGAACCGGTCAGTTCAACAAGAGTAGGAGTAATGTCCAAGGCTGACAAGAACTGGTCGGAGACTTTGCCTTCCGGAATACGTCCGGGCATACGGGCTATGAAGGGAACACGCTGCCCGCCTTCGAAAGTAGTGCCTTTTCCTTCACGAAGTCCGCCCGTAGAGCCGCCGTGATTGCCGTAGCTCAGCCACGGGCCGTTGTCGGATGTAAACAATACCAAGGTATTATCATCCAAACCGTTTTCCTTCAATGTTTTCATTATTTCACCTACCGACCAGTCTATTTCCATTATCACATCTGCATATAGACCTTCCCCGGACTTTCCTTTAAACTTATCCGATACTCCGAGAGGGACATGAGGCTGTGTATAAGGTACATAAAGCAGGAAAGGTTCATCCTTATGCTTGTTGATAAACTCCGTTGCACGTTTCGTGATACGGGTGGTCATTTGATTCACCGTAGGGTTATACTCTACCACACGTTCATTGTCGTAAAGCGGCAGTGCCCGGTACGGATGTCCCGGTTGGGGATGGAAAGGCCACATATCATTGGAATAAGGCAAGCCGAAAAACTCATTGAAACCGTGTCTGAGCGGCAGATGTTCGGGAAGGCATCCCAAATGCCATTTACCGAAAATACCGGTAGCATAGTTATTCTGTTTCAGATAGTCGGCGAGGGTAAATTCATCGCTTTCCAATCCGTTTTCAGACAAGTAGTCTACGACTCCCTGCAAGCCTGCACGCTCGGCATATCGCCCGGTCAACAAGGCTGCTCGTGATGGAGTGGAAGCTGCCGCACCTGCATAAAAGTTAGTGAAACGGACACCTTCCGCCGCCAGTTTGTCCAGATTGGGAGTCTGCAAACGAAGGTTGCCGTAACAGTTCATGTCTCCATACCCCTGGTCGTCAGTCAGCATGATGACGATATTGGGCTTTTCTGCGGCGTTGCTTCTTGAAGAAGCATTCGCTGTTTCAGATGATTTTGAGTTTGAACCGTTGCAGGCGGATAATCCTGCAACAGCCAAACATAAAACTGATAAATTATTCATAAAACCTATTGTAAACTGTCATTTCTTTACTTTGAAGCTAAAGGCCAGCGGCTCGTTTTTCAAACCTTCAGGCAGGGTGACAGTCACTTTGCCGCCCTTGCAGGAGTACTTCACGCTCTTGCCGTTTTGTAACAGAGTCATTTTGCCTGTCGGCTCGTTACCTTCCCATTCAATGGTAGCAGGCAGTGTTTCTTTTTCGGGCAGGGCATAGATAGCATACAATGTCTTGCCGTCCTTGTTGGCAGTAAACCAGACTTTACCGCAGTTATAGTTTGGGGTAGTGCGGGTGGCGTAGATAGCCGCACCGTTCTGCTTCAGCCAGGCACCTACTTCTTTCAAGCGGTCGATAGCGTCTTGCTCAATTTCACCTTCCGGAGTGGGACCGATATTCAGGGCAAGGTTTCCGCCTTTGGCTACAATTTCAGCCAGCATATTGATTACCCATGAACAGGATTTGTATTCGGAGTCCGGACTCCAGCCCCAAGTCTTAGCCAAAGGTATACAGGTTTCCCACGGGTTGTTTATTTGCTTTTCAGGAACGACACGTTCCGGTGTCTGATAATTCTCGTTACGTCCCGGTACGGTTCTGTCCGCTACGATTAGTCCCGGTTGTTTAATGCGCGCTTTCTCTACTATTTCATCCATTTTGATGTCTTGTTCGGGCTTGCGTACCCAGCCGCCGTCGAGCCATAGGATATCGACATTTCCGTAATTAGTCATTAGTTCGTCAATCTGATTGGCGGTAAACTTCTGGAAGTTCGCCCATTTCTTAGGATACTTCTTGACATCATAGTTTACGTTACGGGTGGGAGTTGACCAGAACGGATCCCAATAATCAGTGTGATGCCAGTCCGGTTTGGAGAAATAAGTACCAATCATGAAGCCTTTCTGACGGAAAGCATCAAACAGGTGCTTGGTGACATCTGCATATTTACCGTTCTTGTATGGTCCTTTTGTGATGCCATAATCCGAATATTTGGAATCGTACATACAGAAGCCGTCATGATGCTTGGTAGTAAAGATGAGGTATTTGCATCCGGCTTCTTTCGCAATATCCGCCCAACGGGAAGGCTCAAACTTGACCGGATTGAATGAATCCGCCAGTCCCCAGTACCATTTCTTAAATTCGTCATAAGGTTTGTCAGGGGCTACTCTCTGTCTGCGCTTGGTAAAGCGGTCTTCCGAGCAAAGTAACCATGATTCCGTAATGCCCGGCACGGAATAAATTCCCCAGTGGTACATGATACCGAATTTCACATCTTGCCATTTATCCAGTTTCTCCAGTACTTTCGCATCGGTAGGCCATTCGTAGCTTTCCGAGCTTTCATGTATCAGTTCGCCGTCTTTCGTTCCGAATACTTTCTTGTTTTGTGCGTTCAGTGCCAGCGACAGGCCGATGCACGCAATGAGTGATAAAACTTTCTTCATAAATAATTCTTGTTATTGCATTAGTAATAGATATTTTATTTCTTTGAACCAGAAGTGCTCTCTACAAAAGCAGGCTCACCCTGCAATTGCCGTACTATGTCTTCCGCTTTTTCCACTTCCGTCTTCGTGCCGCAAATCAATAACGACACGCCGCCTTCGGCACCGTCCACACCACCTTTCGCCGTAACATGTACATCCACATCGGCAAATTCTTTGAGAGCTTCAATCTCTGTGTAAATATTGCCTTGCGTCACGTTGAGGCGTACGGTGCCTTTGCCACGCGGTGTATCTCCGTTCGTCAACTTCTGCATCTCGAACAGATCTTGTGTCGTTTCCTTTTCCAGTCCCACAGGTACAATCCAGCGTCCTTTGCCCCGGTCAGTATATTTACGTAGTTTGGCAACAGTGCCTCCGTCGGGAGCTCCTACACATACTGCTGCCTGACGTTTGGCGTAGTTCACCATATTGGCGCCTTTGAATACAATGTCTTTCGCATTCATACGACTCAAAGCATCGGCATAGGAAATATCAACCGGCTTTCCTTTCATCAATACTATCTCCGACAGACGTTTCATTCCTTTGGCAAAATCCTCTTTCGAACTTGGAAAGATTCGTCCTGTGACGAAGCTTCCCCGGGGAGTAGACAATCCTGCAAGCTCTTCTGCAAGGGCATCGGCTTCTTCTGCCGGTACTGCAAGCAGAAGTCCGCCGGATGTCTGCGGATCAAATACCAGATCCTCCATCCAGAGTTCCTTAATCTCACTTCGTACTTCATCGCCTGCGAAGTCACGATTTCTGTATGCACCTTCAGGAATCAGCCCCATCTGTGCATATTCTTCAACACCCTCAATAATCGGAAGTTTCTCAGACTGGATCACCAGGGTTTTCCGGCTGCCTTTTGCCATTTCCAGACTGTGACCTGCAAGACTGAATCCTGTTACGTCGGTGCAGCTGTGGATCGTGTATTTAGATGCAATCTCTGCTGCATATTTGTTCAGCTTCGCCATGATCTTCTGGACTCTCTCAATTTCTTCCTGAGACGCCATTTCTGCCTTAATGGCAGTGTTAAGAATTCCACAGCCCAGCGGTTTGGTAAGAATAAGGATGTCTCCTTCTTCTGCGCCGTAATTTTTCCACATTTTGTCCGGATGCACATAACCAGTTACACAGAGTCCGTATTTCGGTTCTTTATCATTGATAGTATGTCCGCCTGCAAGGACTGCTCCAGCTTCCATGACCTTATCTGCACCGCCGCGCAGAATCTGCTCCAGTACTTCCAGACCAAGGCAGTTTGGAAATGCTACCACATTTAATGCCAGTTTCGGAACACCGCCCATTGCATAGACATCACTCAGTGCATTGGCTGCCGCGATCTGCCCGTACATATACGGATCATCCACTACTGGCGGAAAAAAGTCTACTGTATGGATCATTGCCAGTTCATCATTAATCTTGTATACTGCTGCATCGTCTGATGTCTCCGGACCTACCAGAAGCATCGGATCTGTAAATTTCGGAAGTTTGCCTACTACCTGCGCCAGAACTTTCGGGCCAATCTTAGCACCGCATCCGGCTGCACTGGCAAGCTGTGTAAGACGCACTTCACTTTTTTTCATTTCATTTCCCATAAGTCAGTTCACCCCAATTGATCTCCATATTCAGAATCTCCTCGTAACTGTTCAATACTTTCGTTACTGTAAACGGAGTGAACAGTAACGTACTTTCACAGCCGACAGACTGCCGAATAGTTACATATCTTCTATAACAAGAGATTCAGTGCTATCATTGTATCATGTTTTCACATATCCGTCAAAATGTGAACCGTTTACCATATATCAGGTATTCCTATAAATCTTTCCATTTTATGCAAGAATCCTATAAATCTTTTCATATTCCAGATCCTGTTCCTTCATATAGGAAGCTGTTTCTTCTTCGTTCTGTTCCCCACATTTCCACGCAAGGCCGCAGGAAGCTGATATTTCTCTTGGCACAGGGATCAGTCTGCCTGTAAATTTGTTTTTCTTACATTCCCTTTCCATGGCAATTGCCTGAGTGGTAGTTTCAAAAGTTACCACTGTTGTCAGAACTTTTTCTTTCATAATCCGTCGTGTCCTCATAAAAAGAGGCACCGTTACCGGCACCTCTTTTATTATTTTCTATAAATTATTTCGCCTGGATATATCCTTTTGCTTTTAAGGTTTCAGCACAGAGAACTGCTCCGCCTGCTGCACCTCTGACTGTATTGTGGGAAAGTCCTACGAATTTCCAGTCATATACGGTGTCTTCACGAAGACGTCCTACAGATACGCCCATGCCATGTTCGAAGTTTACATCCTCTGTAACCTGCGGACGGTTGTCCTCTTCCAGATACTGGATGAACTGCTTCGGAGCACTTGGAAGTTCTAATTCCTGTGGAAGTCCCTTGAACTCTACTAATGCTTTGATAAGCTGCTCTTTAGTAGGGTTCTTACGGAATTTAACGAATACAGCTGCTGTATGTCCGTTCAGTACCGGTACACGGATACACTGGCATGTGATAACCGGTTCTGTAGCAGGTTTGATTACACCGTCTTCTACTTTACCCCAGATTCTTAATGGCTCTTTCTCACTCTTCTCTTCCTCGCCGCCGATGTATGGGATGATGTTTCCAACCATTTCCGGCCAGTCCTTAAATGTCTTACCTGCTCCGGAGATTGCCTGATATGTAGTAGCAACTACTTCATATGGCTCGAACTCTTTCCATGCAGTTAATACAGGAGCATAACTCTGGATAGAGCAGTTTGGTTTAACAGCGATAAATCCGCGTGTTGTTCCGAGACGTTTCTTCTGGGATTCGATTACATCGAAGTGTTCCGGATTGATTTCCGGCACTACCATCGGTACATCCGGTGTCCATCTGTGAGCACTGTTGTTGGAAACAACCGGTGTCTCTGTCTTAGCATATTCTTCTTCGATCTTCTTGATCTCTTCTTTTGACATATCTACAGCAGAGAATACGAAATCAACTGTTGCAGCAACCTTCTCTACTTCGTTTACGTTCATAACAACAAGATTCTTGACACCCTCCGGCATTGGAGTATCCATTTTCCATCTTCCGCCAACTGCCTCTTCGTATGTCTTTCCTGCACTTCTCGGACTTGCAGCTACAGTTACAACTTCAAACCATGGATGATTCTCAAGCAGAGAGATAAATCTCTGACCTACCATACCTGTAGCACCTAAAATACCGACTCTAAGCTTTTCACTCATAATATCTTTCTCCTCTTTATCTTCTGCCCGCGTCTCTACCCTTTCGCGGACATTTTTATCCAGGTGTCCTTATATTGCGTACATCTGTCTTTCTTGTACATACTATAACAAACCAAAATAAATTGCAAGCATTTTTTTTAATTTTCTTCCAGATATTTTTTGTTCTCAGCGATCACTTTCTCCATCACGTCAGGTCCCGGTGCACCGATGGTCATACGTTTTTCCACACAGGTTTTCATACTGATCGCTTCGTAAATATCGTTCTCGAATACCGGGCTGATGGCTTTATATTCTTCAAGAGGAAGTTCATCCAGAGAAATCCCTTTATCAATACAGGTAAGCACCAGACGGCCTACAATGCCGTGTGCATCGCGGAAAGGTACTCCATGATTTACCAGATAATCGGCTGCATCTGTAGCATTTGTAAAGCCATTCTTTGCACTTGCTTCCATATTCTGTTTGTTGAACTGCATAGTAGAGATCATGCCTGTGAAGAGGGCAAGACATCCTTTTACAGTGTCAATGGCATCAAATGTAAGTTCTTTGTCTTCCTGCATATCTTTGTTGTATGCAAGAGGGATTCCCTTCATGGTTGTAAGGATAGATGTTAATGCTCCGTATACACGACCTGTTTTTCCTCTTACAAGTTCTGCGATATCCGGGTTCTTTTTCTGAGGCATGATACTGCTGCCTGTGCTGTAGGCATCGTCTATCTCTACGAAGCGGTATTCATTGGAGTTCCACATAATGATTTCTTCGCAGAAACGGCTCATGTGCATCATAATTGTGGAGAATGCAGACAGCAGTTCAATCACATAGTCTCTGTCTGATACAGAGTCCATGCTGTTTCTGGTCGGGCCGTCGAAACCGAGAAGCTGTGCTGTATATTCTCTGTCAAGCGGGTAGGTGGTTCCTGCCAGTGCGCCTGCACCCAGAGGACAGGTGTTCATTCTCTTACGGATATCTGCAAGTCTGCTTCTGTCACGTACAAACATTTCAAAGTATGCACCTACGTGGTGAGCCAGTGTGACCGGCTGCGCTTTCTGGAGGTGTGTGAAGCCTGGCATGTATGTGTGGACATTCTCTTCCATGATCTTCTGAAGAGCCTCAAGCAGTGATTTTACTTCCTGGTCAATCTCATCGATCTCATCACGCACATAAAGTTTCATGTCCAGTGCAACCTGGTCATTACGGCTTCTTCCTGTGTGAAGTTTCTTGCCTGCATCACCGATTCTGTCGATAAGGTTTGCTTCGACAAAGCTGTGGATATCTTCATATTCGGATGTGATTTCGAGTTTGCCGGATCTTACATCTGCAAGGATTCCGTCAAGACCTGCTTCGATCTGATCTTTTTCTTCTGATGTCAGGATTCCCTGTCTGGCGAGCATTGCTACGTGTGCTTTGCTGCCTCTGATGTCCTGCTCATAGAATTTCTGGTCAAAAGAGATGGATGCATTGAAGTTATATACAAGTTTGTCTGTTTCTTTTGTGAAACGTCCGCCCCAAAGCTGTGCCATTGTGTTATTCCTCGTTTCTTCTTTATTTTTGGTATTATTGCTTTTACGTGTTAGTGTAACATATTTTTTCAGTATTGCAAAGTGGTTAGTTGGGAATCATTCGGGAATAGACGCAACCGCAGTAGTTCTGACGGTAGAGGTCGTATTCGTGGGAGAGCTCAATAGAACGTTTGTAGCCGTTCTTTTTCTTGAAGTCAGATGGGAGGTGTTGGACGTGGTAGATTTCTGCCAGTTCTTCTCCGATTTCGTTGATCTTGGCTGCATTTTTCAGAGGGCTGATGGAAAGGGTGGTGGTAAAATAGTCATAGCCGCCCTCTTCTGCCAGTTTTGCTGCTTCTTCCATGCGGAGGCGGTAGCATTTGAAGCAGCGTTCGCCACCTTCGGGTAGGTCTTCGAGGCCTTTTGCCATCCGGAAGAATTCCTGTGGGTCGTAGTGACCCTCTATCAGTTTGACAGGGTGTTCAGATTCCATGGAGTTTACAAGACGGGTAATTTCAT
>ERZ838827.2301-NODE-2301-length-11309-cov-43.954683_pt1 | contig 11309 bp, 10 predicted proteins | sample MGYA00519881_ERZ838827 | MGnify/ENA primary metagenome ERZ838827 (study PRJEB31850, sample SAMEA3708842) | human gut metagenome | biome: human gut; feature: human-associated habitat; material: faeces | place: China | collected 2014 ...
ATTATTGTACCTGCTTTTATGAGATAACCTTTACCTTTATCCCATGTTTCTAACAATACTGTTTTCATATCTGGAATACGATATGGTGGTAATTCTAAAACAAAGCTTGTATTATCTTTTTCAAATACAGTTCTGCTCAATATACTAGAAGCTAAAATTGCACCAATTATACCGATAAGATACATAGCAAATACAACATCGCCTGCATTTTCACCAAAGAAAATAGCTCCAAATAACGCCATTACTGGAAGTTTAGCACCACAAGTTAAAAACGGTGTTACTAAAATAGTTATCATACGGTCTTTTTCTGAATCTAACGCTCTAGCTCCCATAATACCTGGAACAGCACAACCGAAACCACAAATAATAGGCATCAATGCTTTACCACTAAGACCAGCACGACGCATAATTGGGTCCATGACGAAAGCTACACGAGCCATATATCCTGTACCATCTAAGAAACTCAAACAGAAAAATAATGTGAAAATAAGTGGCACAAAGGTAAGCACTCCACCTACACCAGCTATAATACCATCACATACTAAAGAATGTAACCAATCAGCTACACCTAATCCAGTCAACGCTTCATCTGCCCAACCATAAAAATCTTCATTTATAAGTACATCTAATTCATCAGCAATCGGTTGACCAATCCATGTAAAAGTAATCTGGAATACAAGATATAACATTAATACTAAAATAGGTAATGCCATAAAGCCATTAGCTAATATTTTATCAATCTTTTCAGTGAGATTATTACCTACATTTTCTTTAACGACAACTTGCTCTACAATTTTATCAATAAAAGCATAACGTGCTTCTATAATTGCTTCTTCTAATTTTTCTTTATCGCTAATAGTAGCTTTTAACTTTTCAATATTAGCAATATGCTCTTCCACATGTTGAGAATTTTTATAACTATCCATCACTGTAGAAGTGAAGATATCTAATAATTTATTAGTGGATTTTTTACTGCGACCTACAGTTTCTACTACAGGCATTCCTAATAATTTTTCTAACTTAACTGTAGAAATTTTAATTCCTTTTCTATTCGCTTCGTCCATCATATTAAGGTCAACTAATACAGGAATACGACGCTCTAGCAATTGTAAACATAAAAATAAATTACGTTCAATATTAGAAGAATCAATGACATCTACAATAATATCAGGTTTTTCTCCACTTAAATAGTTTTCTACGATAATTTCTTCTGGAGAACGTCCATTTATGCTATATGTACCAGGTAAATCCATTACAGATATAGCTCTATCTTTATGTTTTGTATAACCTACTTTTTTATCTACTGTAACTCCTGGCCAGTTACCAATTTTTTGTCTAATACCAGTTAATTCATTGAATATTGTTGATTTCCCAGTATTGGGATTTCCTGTCAACGCTACGGATAATGTTGCCACTATTATCTCCCTCCCATTAATTATTAAGCAATTTGAGTAACTGCAATTTTTGCCGCATCAGATAAACGAATAGACATATTAAAAGAACGAATAGATATCGCAATCGGGTCTCCAAGTGGCGCTGAACGCAATACCTTTACTTTTGTACCTTTTACCATTCCCATACTCATAAGACGCTCTTTCAATTCTGAAGCCTCTATAGACTCAACTTTTACTACCATTCCTGGCTTTGCTTCCTTTAAAGTCATAATATTCCTCCTTCTATTTTAAAATCTTTCTTTATATTTGTTTTTGATTTTGATAATAATTATTATTTCTTTTAACAACTGCATTATATAGCAAATGATAATCTATGTCAATAAAAAATGATAAACATTATCTGTATAATTATATTTATTCTCAATAAAATAAAAAGCAAGAGTACCATCTACCCTTGCTTTTATCGTTAATATATTATCTTATTATATTTTTAATTACACCGCCACCGCCAACGATTTCATCTTCGTAAAATACTACAGATTGCCCTGGTGTAATCGCTCTTTGTGGTTCACTAAATAAAATTTTAGCCAAATTGCCATTGTCTAATGGTTCCACAGTACATTCACACTCTTTAGCGCCATAACGAATTTTAGCAGTAGTAACGAATTTTTCAGTGAAATCATCTCTCGTGATAAAGTTTAAATCTTTAGCTACTAATCCTTTAGCAAAAACATCTTTATTTTCACCAACAATTACACGATTACGTTTCACATCTAAACCGACTACATATAATGGATGAGCAGCAGCTATACCTAATCCTTTTCTTTGCCCCACAGTATATAATGGTACGCCTTCATGTCGACCCAACTTATTACCATTGACATCAACAATATCACCAGGTTTTAAAATATGTGGTACTTTTGCTTTTAAATAAGCTTTATAGTCATCATTTGGAATAAAACAAATCTCCTGACTTTCAGGCTTATTAGCTACTGGTAAATTCATTTTTCCAGCTAATTCACGAGTTTTTTCCTTGCTATAATTTCCAAGTGGCAACATAAAATGCTTTAATACATCTTGTGTCAAAGTATATAAAACATATGATTGGTCTTTTCTTACATCTAAACCTTTTTTTAATAAATATCTGCCTGTTTTTTCATCTTGTTCAATGCGTGCATAATGACCAGTAGCTACACAATCTGCACCTAATTTCAAGCAATCTTTTAATAAACTACCAAATTTTACAGTATTATTACATCTCACACAAGGATTAGGTGTTCTACCCTTTGCATATTCACTGATAAAATATTTTATTACATCATCTTTAAATTTCTTATGATAATTAACTACATAATGTGGAATATTCAACGCATCTGCTACTTTTTTAGCATCACTGACAGCAGTTGAACCGCCTGCTTCTCTACTTTCATCACTTAAAGTCATAGTTACGCCAATAACATCATAACCTTGTTCTATCAATAAAGCAGCTGTAAGCGAACTATCTACGCCACCACTCATAGCTACTGCTACCTTTTTTTTCATCTTCTTTTCCCCTCTAAAAATCTATCTACAAATAACACATTTATATTTCCTAGTAATTCACTAAGATATATTCATATACTAACAAACTAATGCTTCTTTGTCAAAATTAAGCTTTTATTTTTTCACAAAACTGCATATATTTACCGATTTTTTCTTCATATCCATTTGATGTTGGCATATAATATTTAGCATTTTTTATTTTATCAGGCAAATACTGTTGTTTCACTATATGATATGGGTAATCATGAGCATATTTATAATCTACACCATGACCAAGCTTTTTAGCACCTTTATAATGACAATCTCTTAAGTGTATTGGTACTTGCCCACAATCTTGGCTTTTTACTTGCTCTATAGATTTATCAATCGCTAAATAACTGGCATTACTTTTAGGCGCAGATGCTATATATGTTACTGCTTGTGCAAGTGGTATACGAGCTTCAGGCATACCCAAAAATTGGACAGCTTGCACTGTAGCCATAGCCAAAACTAAAGCTTGTGGGTCTGCATTTCCCACATCTTCAGAAGCACAGATAGCAATTCTTCGAGCAATAAAATTAATATCTTCACCTGCTACCAACATTCTTGCTAAATAGTGCAACGCCGCATCAGGGTCGCTTCCCCTCATACTCTTGATAAATGCCGATACTATATCATAGTGATTATCACCGTTTTTATCATATGTTTGAATTTTTTCACTGATAATACTTTCTATAATTTCTTTATTTATATTATGATTTTGCTCTAATGCCACATCACCAGCTTGCTCTAATATATTTAAAGCCACTCTAGCATCGCCACCAGCATATTGAGCTATTATCGATAATATTTCATCATCATATTTAAATTCATATTTACCCAAACCGCGAACTTTATCTTCTAAAGCTACTTTTAAGATATCCATTAAATTTTGTTCATCTAATAATTCTAATTTTACTACACGAACTCTAGATAATAACGCATGATTTACTTCAAAATACGGATTTTCTGTAGTAGCACCAATCAAGATAATTCTACCATCTTCAACATAAGGCAATAATACATCTTGTTGAGCCTTATTAAAACGATGTATTTCATCTAAGAATATAATTGTACGTTTACGATAATATCTTCTATTTTCATCAGCTCTTTCAATGATTTTACGCACATCAGAGATACCAGCAGACACCGCATTTAGTCGAGAAAAATCACTTTTTGTCATACCTGCAATCATTTTCGCAAGCGTTGTCTTTCCTGTACCTGGAGGCCCATATAAAATCATCGAAGGTATTTTATCTTCTTGTACCATTCTACGCAAAAATGATTTTTTGCCCAGTATTTTTTCCTGTCCTATATATTCATCAAAATTACGTGGTCTCATTCTTTCAGCTAATGGACGATAGTCTTCATCTATCTCTATGGTATTTTCACTTATACTTTCATTATTTTCACTAGCCATTGCTGAAAATAAATCTAAATCTTGCATATTATTCTCCTGTTGAACCAAAACCGCCACTTCTTATAGTATCAACATTTTTTTCATCATCTATAGTTAAAAATTTATAAAAAATGGCTTGAGCTATTCTCATACCTTTAGTAATTTCTACATCTTCATCACCAAAGTTTATCAGACCAATCATTATATGACCTTCATTATCCTCATTGTTATAATAATCTGCATCAATAACACCTTGAGAATTTACTAAATTCAAATTCTTTTTAAAAGCTAAACTAGAACGAATATGTATACCTAAATATTCATCATCTTGCATATAAGCTTTTAATCCTGTTGCAATTACTGCCATTTGCCCAGCTTTTATAATTTTATCTTCAGCAGCTTCGATATCATAACCTGCTGATTTACTTGTTTTTCGAGTTGGTAAATTTATATGTTTATCTTTAAAATCACTCACTATTTCAAAACCACGATTACGCAAAAAAACAACTCCTTAAAATTATATTTAATATTTTTTACAGCTCAATATTTTATTATATAACAAAAAATGCACTGTGCAATCACACAGTGCATAATAAATTCATTTGGAGGCGGCACCCAGATTTGAACTGGGGAATAAAGGTTTTGCAGACCTCTGCCTTACCACTTGGCTATGCCGCCGTCTGGAGCGGAAAACGAGGCTCGAACTCGCGACCCTCACCTTGGCAAGGTGATGCTCTACCACTGAGCTACTTCCGCATTTGACGTTTTTTGTCTGCCGCTGTATCAGCGACATGTATTATTATATGCATAACAGAGTATTTTGTCAACAACTTTTTTGAAAAAAATTTAAAAAATTTTTCAATGCCTTCAAAAGCCCAATAAATAAGCTATTTTCCCATTATATAGAAATGAAAAAATAGCTTATTATTCAAAATTTCTTAAAGAACTTCAGAAAAATATATTACTGTTACAGTATCATCTAAAGTAATTCGACGCTGATAAATATTTTCAAAATCTAAACGTAATCCTTCTAATGAATCAATTTCTGGATTTTGATGACCTAAATCTCTTGAAGTTAATTCAGCGAATTTTTTTACGCGAACTTTATCAATGATTGCTGTATATAATCTTTTTTTCACTTCATATTTTTTACCAGTAGTAATCCACACTATAGAACTTTCTGGATATTGACTGCGAACATCTCCTAAGCGAACAGTACAATTTTTTTTGCGTGACATAATCAATTCTTCATGTTTTTTTGCCTGAAAGTTTAATGCCATCATCATAATCTACCTCCAATTTATAAAATATAATCTAATTCTTAAAGATATTTAAAGATATATATATTATATTTTACTAAAATTTGTAAAAATCCTTTTTTCTTCTAAAATTTATTATCTAACTTTATTGCGAATATGACTTTGTTAGGCTATTATATATTTTAACAATCAAGATTTTTATTAATCTATTTATTATATTTATATCACCTATCAAAATCTTAAAGAAAAGAGGGTAGCTATTGTTATTTTATAACAATTTTTATTATGCGTTCTCAAATCTTAAATTTATTAAAACAAAATGGCAACAAATTTTTATCTGGTGAATACTTAGCTGATACGCTAAAAGTATCTCGAACTGCTATCTGGAAACATATAAAAGCATTACGTGATAATGGCTATAATATTGAAAGTGTTCCTAGAAGTGGTTATCGTTTGATTGACTCTCCAGACTTATTATCAAGTGAAGAAATAAAATCTTCTCTCACTACTAAAATATTAGGTTCTGAAATTTTATATTTTGAAACTGTAGACTCCACAAATACTCAAGCTAAAAAAGTAGCACTTCAAGGTGTTAAAGATGGTACTATCATCATCAGTGAAGAACAAGGTGGTGGTAGAGGCAGATTATCTCGCTCTTTCTTTTCTCCTAAATATAAAGGGATTTGGTTTTCTGTCATTTTAAAACCAAAATTTTTACCTCAAGAAGCACCAAAATGCACATTGATGGCTGCTACTGCTATCACCAAAGCTATCGAAGATGTTACTGGTGTAAAAGTTGGTATTAAATGGCCTAATGATGTTTTATATGAAGGAAAAAAATTAGTAGGTATTTTGACAGAAATGAATGCTGAAATGGATTGCATAAATTACATCATTATTGGTATGGGAATTAATGTTAATATTGATAAAGAAGAAATGCCTGAAGAAATTCAAAATATCGCTACTTCTTTGAGTCAAATTACAGGTAAAAAAATTTCTCGTTTAAAACTTTTAAATAAAATCTTGTATTACTTAGAACATTTGTATATAATCTGTCAAGAGGAAGGTTTTGCACCTATTCTTGATGAATGGCGTAAATATTCCATTACTTTAAATCAACATATCCGTGTAATCGGCACAAATGAAGTCTTAGAAGGAATTGCCGTGGATATTGATGATGATGGTGCTCTTCTTGTAAATATTGATGGACAAATAAAACGTGTGTTAGCAGGCGATGTTTCTATTCGACCAGTACAAAACCGCTAAACTCACAGATGGAGGATAAAATGCTTTTAGTTTTTGACATTGGTAACAGTAATATCGTTATGGGGGCTTATGATGGTAAAAAACTTTATCGTCATTGGCGAATTTCCACCGACCGACAAAAAACTGGCGATGAGTATGGTATGCTCATAAACGAACTGTTCCGTTTCCAAGGTATGGATATGAACGATATTGATGATATTATTATCTCATCTGTTGTTCCACCTCTTGTTATTCCTATTAGTAAAATGTGTGAACGTTATTTTAAAATAAAACCATTACTTGTAGGTCCTGGTATAAAAACTGGCATTCGCTTAGTTTATGAAAATCCACGCCTTTTAGGTGCTGACCGTATTGTAAATGTTGTTGGTGCTTTTGAACAATATGGTGGTCCTTTAATTGTAATTGATATCGGTACTGCTACTACTTTTGATGTAGTAAATGATAAAGGTGATTTTTTAGGTGGCGTAATAGCTCCTGGTATCGGTATGTCAGCAGATGCTTTATTCCAAAAGGCTGCTAATTTGCCTCGTATAGAACTTGTTACTCCTAAAAATGTAATTTGCCATAATACTATTACAAATATGCAATCTGGTATTATCTATGGTGCTGTAGGGCAAATAGATGGTATTGTAAATCGTATAAAAAAAGAATATGGTAAAGATATGACTGTAATCGCAACTGGTGGACTTGCTCGCATGATTGCGGAAGAGTCTAGCACTATTGATAAAACAGATCATTTCTTAACTTTGACTGGTCTTCGCGTTCTCTATGAACGTAATGCTGCTTCAAGAAAGGGGTACTTAGAAAGGTTAAAAAATAAGCCTTCAAATAATTTATGAAAATAGGAAACTTAGAAATAACTACTCCCGTATTTTTAGCACCTATGGCTGGTGTAACTGATACTGCTTATTGTATTTTAGCTCAACGTATGGGCTGTGGTCTCGTTTATTCTGAAATGGTCAGCGACCAAGGTATTAATTTTCGCAATGAACGAACTTTAGAAATGTTAAAGACTGTTCCTGAACAAAGACCTTTAGCTATTCAATTATTCAGTGGCAATCCTGAACGTATGTATAAAGCAGCTAGTTTTGTGGCTTCTTTGAATTGTTGTGATATGATTGACATAAATATGGGGTGCCCTGCACCAAAGATTGTACGCAATAATGAGGGTTCAGCTTTAATGAAAGATCCTGTTTTAGCATATGAAATAATGTGTGCTACGCGTGAAGCTGTAAAAGATATGCCTGTTACTGTAAAAATGCGTAAGGGCTGGGATAGTGAACACTGTAATGTCGTTGAGATGGCTGGTCTTGCTCAAAAGGCTGGGCTTGATGCTATTGCTGTTCATGGCAGAACTAGGGAAGAATTTTATCGTGGCCATGCCGATTGGGATATTATTCGCGAGGTTAAACAGGCTGTTGATATTCCTGTTATCGGTAATGGCGATGTTAGAACTTGCCATGATTTAAAAAATATTTTTGAACGCACTGGTTGTGATGCTGTCATGATTGGTCGTGAAGCTCAGGGTAATCCTTGGATTTTCCGTCGTTTTAAAGAATTTTTATTTACTGGTGTTGATCCTGGTGAACCTAGCATTGATGAAAGAAAACAGATTATTTTAGAACATTTGGATATGCTTTTAAAATGGAAAGGCGATTATATTGGTCCTCGTGAGATGAGAAAACATGCTACGTGGTATACTCATGGCTTGTATGGCAGTGCTAGTTTGAGACAAAAGTTTAATTCGGCTGTTTGTAGGGAAGATTTCGTTAAAATTTTAAATGATATGTGATTATATGATTTTATTTGGTTAAATTAGAGCGATGTTTTTACATCGCTTTTTATTTATTTTTTTCGTCTAGACTTTTGCTAAGCTTGCTACTTTTAAATTACCTCTATTTTACACTGTCTTCTGTCTTTTATTTTCTTTTCTAATTGATAATTTGATTTTGTAAAATATTTGTAAAATCTTTCTTTGTTAATTGACTTTATTTTTTACAAACTATACAATTATAGTATGTTTTGAAAATCTCATATTAGGCATAACCTTTTATAGGCTATGTCTTTTTTATTGTCAATTCATTTTTTATTTTAGAAGGGGTTTTGTTTACTTTTATGAGAAATTATGTTGTAACTTTTGCTAAGTCGTTAGTTGTTGGTTCTACCATGCTAGTTCCTGGTGTTAGTGGCGGTTCTATGGCTATGATACTTGGGATTTATACTAAATTAATTTCTTCTGTAAGTTCATTCATGAAAAATAAATTTAGAAATTCTCTTTTTTTAACTATATTTTTAGCAGGTTCTTTAATAGGTATTGTTTCTTTTTCTAAACCTATTTTGCATTTAATTGAAACTTATCCTATGCCTATGCTTTATTTCTTTATGGGTGCTGTAGCGGGCAGTGTGCCTTTGATGTTTCGCGAGGCTAAATTAACTAAATTTTCCTGGACAGTCCCTATATATGTCGCTATTGGCTTTTTAATTGTTCTCTTTTTTGAAATGTCTCCTATCAGTAATGTAACTACAAATGATGCTACTAATTGGTACACTTATTTATTATTAATTGTCGCTGGTTTTATAGCTGCTATTGCACTTGTTCTACCAGGAATAAGCGTTTCTTATATGCTTTTATTGATGGGATTATATGATGAAACTATGCGTGCGGCTTCTGAATTTTATTTACCATTTTTAATTCCATTAGGATTTGGTCTAGTTGTGGGTATTTTACTAACTACTAAATTATTAGAAAATCTTATGCAAAACTATCCTCAACCTACTTTTTTAATTATCCTTGGATTCATTTTAGGTTCTATCTTGGAGCTTTATCCAGGTATTCCGCAAAATGAAGAAATTTTTATCTGTGCTTTAACTTTGATTTTGGGATTTGGTATTATTAAATATATTTCTTCTAAAGATGTTTAAACAAAAAACTAGCAGGTATTTATTTTACTTGCTAGTTTTTTCTTTTTATCTAAAAATATATTCAGCTTTTAAACATATTTACAATAAATAATTTTCTTCATGTATATAAATACTTTCTATTTTGTCTATAATGTTTTATAATATAATTTATATTTTACTAAGGAGGCTATTTTTTTATGAAAGACGCTACTAAATGTTTACATTCTGGATACAGCCCTAAAAATACTGAACCTCGTGTCATGCCAATTGTGCAAAGCACTACATATGTTTATGACTCTACTGATGATGTTGCTGCTGTTTTTGATGAACCTACTAAATCTTTAATTTATTCTCGTTTTGCTAATCCTACAGTCATGGCTGTTGAAAATAAAATTGCTGACCTTGAAGGTGGCGTTGGTGCTATGTGCACTACTTCTGGTCAAGCTGCTAACTTACTTGCTATTTTAAATATCTGTAATGCTGGTGATAGCTTTATCTCCACTACTCAAATCTATGGTGGTACTGTAAATCTTTTCGCTTTCACTTTGAAAAAATTAGGTATTGAATGTATCTTTGTTGGTCATGATGCTACTGATGAAGAAATTCATGCTGCTTTTAAACCTAATACTAAAGCTGTTTTTGGTGAAACTTTAGCTAATCCCGCATTGACTGTTTTTGATATCGAACGTTATGCAAATATCGCTCATGCTCATGGTGTTCCTTTAATTGTGGATAACACTTTTGCAACTCCTATCTTATGCAAACCATTTGAATTTGGTGCTGATATTGTTACTCATTCCACTAGTAAATATATGGACGGTCATGCACTTCAAATTGGTGGCGTAATCGTTGATAGCGGTAATTTCAATTGGGACAATGGTAATTTCCCTGAATTGGTAGAACCAGATCCATCTTATCATGGTCTTTCCTATACAAAAACTTATGGTAAACAAGCTTATATTTTAAAAGCTAGAATGCAGTTAATGCGTGATTTCGGTTGCTATCCAGCTGCACATTCTGCATTCTTATTAAACTTAGGTCTAGAAACTTTACCTGTACGTATGAAACAATACTGCGAAAATGCTCTTACTGTTGCTAAATATTTGGAAAGCAATGATAAAGTAGAAAGCGTTATGTACCCTGCTCTTGAAAGCAATGAATCTTATCCTCTTGCTAAAAAATATTTAAAAGGTTGCAGTGGTGTTATCACTTTCGTAATCAAAGGCGGTAAAGAAAATGCTGTTAAATTCATGGATTCCTTAAAATTAGCTTCTAATGAAGTTCATGTTGCCGATATTCGCACTTGTGTTCTTCACCCAGCAAGTGAAACACATCGTCAATTGACAGATGAACAACTCGAAGCTGCTGGTATCAATAGCGCTATGGTTCGTTTCTCTGTAGGTCTTGAAGATATCAATGATATTTTAGATGACTTAAAACAAGCTTTTGCTAATGTAAAATAATTATTTAAAGGCATTTGTGTAAACAAGTGCCTTTTTATTTTCCCAGCCATTTTTTAGCTTAAAACCT
>ERZ838827.2302-NODE-2302-length-11307-cov-2.715517_pt1 | contig 11307 bp, 6 predicted proteins | sample MGYA00519881_ERZ838827 | MGnify/ENA primary metagenome ERZ838827 (study PRJEB31850, sample SAMEA3708842) | human gut metagenome | biome: human gut; feature: human-associated habitat; material: faeces | place: China | collected 2014 ...
GATAACGGCGATCCACGCTTTTCTGTGTACATTTCAGAATAATCTGCTCCAGACTGTGGGGAAGCTCCGGTGTATAAACACTTGGAGGAACAATCTCTTCCTGAAGATGTTTGATAGCAATAGCTACTGTGGTATCTCCGTCAAAAGGAACCTTCCCTGTAACCATTTCATACATTGTGATACCCAGTGAATAAATATCACTCTTCTCATCACTGTATCCGCCTCTGACCTGTTCCGGTGAACTGTAATGAACAGATCCCATTACATTTGAGCTTATGGTATTGGAAGAAGCGGCTCTTGCAATACCAAAATCTGTTACTTTTACCTTTCCATCCATGGAAATGATAATATTCTGCGGTTTTACATCACGATGTACAATCCCATGGCTGTGTGCAGCTTCCAGTCCCATGGAGACCTGGATTGCAATACTGGTTGCTTCTTTTACAGAAAGCTTTCCCTTTTTGGAAATGTACTCCTTGAGAGTAATTCCCTCAATAAGCTCCATAACAATGTAATAAACTCCGTTATCGTCACCAACATCAAATACATTCACTATATTCGGATGTGTCAGGACTGCTGCAGCCTGAGCCTCACTTTTAAACTTGCGGATAAACGTCGTATCCTCTCTGAATTCCGGCTTAAGAACTTTTACAGCAACAAACCGATTCAGCTTATGGTCTTTTGCCTTGTATACGTCCGCCATTCCGCCGGTACCAATTTTTCCTAATATCTCATAACGTTCTGCTATGATCGTTCCCGTTTTTAACATGCTTTCACCTCGTCTGCGAATGGTTCTACCAATACAATTGCAATATTATCCTTGCCGCCATTGCGATTTGCTTCTCTTATAAGTATCCTGCCTTTTTCATCCAGATCTGTAGATGTGTCAGAAATGATTTCCCTCAGCTGGCTGTCCTCAACCATATTGCTGAGCCCGTCCGAACACATCAAAACTACATCTCCGGGTTCCAGTTTCAGATCAAAGAAATCAATATCCACTGTTTTCTCTGCTCCAAGTGCTCTTGTAATGATATTTTTCTTCGGATGCTTCCTTGCCTGTTCAGGGTCAAGTTCTCCCATTCTTACCATCTCCTGCACCAGTGAGTGATCCCTTGTTATCTGCTGAATCTTCTCTCCGATCACATAAAGTCTGCTGTCACCTACATTTGCCACATAAGCGTAATGTCCTACGATAGTAGCTGCCACTATCGTTGTTCCCATTCCTCTGAGTTTCTCATCCTGCTGTGCCTGGGTAAGAATCTCGGTATTTACACATTCAATGGCATGACGGATTACCTTTACCGGATTAAAATCCGCATCCTGCCGGATTTCCTCCACCATAGATGTAACCGCATGAGAGGATGCATAATCACCTGCATTATGACCACCCATACCATCTGCAACAACAAACAGATTCGGAAGATTTCCAACCGGGTCAGCAGTTGCGAACACATAATCCTGGTTCATCTTCCGCTTTTGCCCGACATCAGTAGCTGAATATATCCTCATGTCACTTCTCGCTTTCTGTTTTTTCCATATAACTTTTTCTTAACTGTCCACAGGCACCATCAATATCACTGCCCATTTCTCTTCTAATAGTAACATTTATTCCACATTTTTCAAGTTTTATTTTGAAATTCTCCACAGCCTGTCTTGTTGAACGCACAAAGGAACGTTCCTTAATAGGGTTTACCGGGATCAGATTTACATGGCAGTTCATATCTCTGATCCTGCCGGAAAGTTCCCTTGCATCCTCATCGCTGTCATTAACTCCGGCTACCAGACTATATTCAAATGTGATCCTGCGCCCGGTTTCTTTAAAATAATAACGGCAGGCTTCCAGAACCTCATCCATGCTGTATTTGTTTGCGATTGGCATCAGTTCCCGTCGCTTCACATCATTAGGTGCGTGAAGGGAAAGTGCAAGTGTCATCTGAAGCTTTTCTTTTGCAAGGTCATAAATCTTTGGAACCAGCCCACAGGTAGATACAGTCAGGTTTCTCTGACTGATATGAAGTCCTCCGTCTTCTGTCAGGATATGTATAAACCTGAGAAGATTTTCATAATTATCAAGAGGTTCCCCCGTTCCCATGACCACAACATTGGAAACTCTTTCTCCTGTCAGAGCCTGTATCCTGTATATCTGATCCAGCATTTCTGACGGGAGAAGACATCTGGTCAGTCCTCCTATGGTAGATGCACAGAATCTGCATCCCATGCGGCATCCCACCTGAGAAGAAATACAGACAGAATTTCCATGTTTATACCGCATGAGAACACTCTCTATCACATTTCCATCACTGAGACGGAACAGATACTTCTGTGTACCATCAATCCGGGATGTCTGTACATCTACCATCTTCAGTGCTGTGACAGGATATTCTTTCAGTTTTTCCCTCAGGCTTTTGGAAAGATTTGTCATCTCATCATAAGAAGTAACAAGGTGTTCATGCAGCCAGCTGTAAATCTGCTTCGCACGAAAAGGCTTATCTCCCAGAGTGGTCATCAGTTTCTTTAATTCGTCGATCGTCATTGACTTAATGTCTGTCATTACTTATTTTCTCCTGAATTTTGCAATAAAGAAGCCATCTGTTTTGTGTACTCCCGGCAGAAGCTGAAGATAACCCAGAGCTGTTGTCTCAGAATGCAGTTCTTCCGGAAGATACGGATCAATACTCTCCAGTTTGAACGGATGATTATTCATAAACCACAACATGTTCTCTTCATTCTCTTCCTTTGCGATAGTACAGGTACTAAATACCAGCACTCCGCCCGGTTTCACATATTCTGCCGCATTGTCAAGGATTGTTCTCTGAAGGATTACAATCTCTTCCTGCTTCTGTGCTGTCACCCTGTATTTGATCTCCGGCTTCTTTCCAATTACTCCATATCCGGAACATGGGACATCTGCCAGAACGACATCTGCCTTGAGTTCTGAATCTACATCAAATACCGTAGCATCCATCACATGAGCCTGCACATTAATGCAGTCTGTTCTGTGAATATTCTCTTCGATCATATCCACTTTGTACTGGCTGATATCGCGTGCATCTACTGTTCCGTAATCTCCCATTTTATCTGCAACATGGAGACTCTTTCCACCAGGTGCTGCGCACATATCTATCACATAATCCCCTTTTTGCGGATCTGCAATTTCTGCCACCAGCATGGAGCTTACATCCTGCACCTGGATTTTCCCCTGTATAAATGCATCCAGTGCAAGAATATGGTTATAATTTGAAATTTCATATGCATAGGGAAGATAAGGTGCAGGTTTCACTTCCACTCCCTGATCGACCAGGCTCTCATAAATCTCTTTCTGTGGATATTTATGAGTTCTGCAGCGTACTGTGATCGGTTTCTCAGTGAGAAAATCTGTAAGGATCTTTTCTGTTTTTTCTTCCCCGTAATCCTCAAGCCAACGGTTTACCAGTGTTTCCGGCATAGAATATCTGACAGACAGATATCTGACCGGATTTTCTTCCCTTGAAGGAAGTTTCAGATTTTTCCACTCTCTGGCAATCGTACGAAGAACACCGTTTACAAAAGGTTTCAGGCTGTAAAAGCCTTTTCTCTGTGCCAGCTTCACCGCTTCATTACACACTGCGCTGTCCGGCACACTGTCCATAAACCTGATCTGATAAACTGCACTTCTCAGGATTTCCCTGATCACAGGCTTCATTTTATCTACAGATACTTTTGAATATGAATCAATAATATAATCTATTAAAATACGATATTCCAGCGTTCCTTCACAGACACGGGTGATAAATGCCCGGTCCTGTTTGGGAAGGAACTGATATTTGGAAAGAGCATTGCGGATTGCAATATGGCTGTGTTTTCCCTCTTCCTCAATTTCCAGTAATATCTGTAATATCAGTTCTCTTGTATTTATTCCATTAGTCACGGTCTCTTCCTCCGGCAAGTATGATCAGTCTTAAAAGCTGCAGGATTGATGAAGCAAGTGCTGCAACATAGGTGAGTGCTGCCGCTGTAAGAACCTTCCTTGCACCTTTTACCTCATCGTTTCCAAGCATTCCTGAACCTCCAAGCATTTTCAACGCTCTTGAAGAAGCATTGAATTCTACCGGAAGAGTTACAAGCTGAAAAAGAACCGCAAATGTAAACAAAATGATTCCAACAGTCAGCAGTGGACGGATTGAGAAAATCAGTCCTGCCAGAAACAATGGCCAGGAAAGTGTGGAACCGATGTTTGCAACAGGCACAATCGCAGAGCGAAGATTCAATGGCACATAGTTAGTCGCATGCTGAATAGCATGTCCACATTCATGCGCAGCCACTCCGATCGCAGCCACCGATGTTTTATCATATACATCCTGGGAAAGTGCCAGTTTCTTACTTCCCGGATCATAGTGGTCTGTCAGGCTGCCGAATATGGGTACTACCGTAACATCCGTAATTCCCGACATACGAAGAATCCGTCTGGCAGCATCGGCGCCTGTAAGCCCCGATGCACTGCGCACTCTGCTGTAAACAGAAAACGTACTCTTTACCTTTGCAGATGCCAGTAAAGACAGCACCATTCCGATAACGAGCAGTAAATACGTAGGATCAAAATAATAATATCCGTACATCTAATCACTCCTTATGATCTGTAAAAACAATTCCATTTTCAATGTGATATCCCCGGAGAAAGGCTTCTGTTTCCATACGCTTCTTACCTTCCAGCTGTATCTCTGTAAGAATCAGCACTCCTTCTCCACATGCTGTATGGATCCCCTCTTTATCTGCCAGGAAGATTGTTCCCGGAACAGCATCTGTTTTCTCAGTGCTGACTTTACATTTCCACACTTTCAGAGTTTTTCCATTAAGAAATGTATAAGCACTTGGCCATGGATTCAGGCCGCGTACAAGGCGTTCCAGTTCTTCTGCAGATTTTCTGAAATCCATCAGTCCCATCTGTTTGGTGATCATAGCCGCATAAGGTGTAGGACTCTCCTCCGGCTGTTTTTCAAACTCCGCAGTTCCCTGCTCAATAGATGGAAGTGTCTTGATCAGCAGATCCGCACCGGCCTGCGCAAGTTTTCCAAACAGGCTTCCACCTGTTTCTGTCGGAGAGATCGGAATTACTATCTTTGAAATCATATCACCGGTATCAAGACCTTCTCCCATCTGCTGGATCGTTACACCTGATACTTTTTCCCCGTCGATCACAGCCTGCTGGATAGGCGCTGCTCCTCTGTATTTCGGAAGAAGAGACGCATGAATATTGATACATCCAAATTTCGGAAGTTCCAGGATTTCTTTTGGAATAATCTGTCCATATGCAGCAACAACTATGATATCAGGATTGATTTCTTTCAGAATCTCCAGAAATTCAGGGTTATTTCTCACTTTCTCCGGCTGATATACCGGAATATCGTGCATAACGGCTTCTTCTTTTACAGGTGTTGGCAATAATGTCTTACCTCTCCCTTTTGGTTTGTCAGGCTGAGTCACCACTGCTGCCACCGCATATCCGGCTTCTGTCAGTGCATGTAATGACGGCACTGCGAAATCCGGTGTTCCCATAAATACTATCTTCATTTGATTATCACTCCTCATCCTCATCATAGGAAACCTGATGAAGTTCTCCTTCTACCAGTTCTGTATACATATGTCCGTCCAGATGATCGATCTCATGGCAGAAAGCACGCGCAAGAAGACCTTCCCCTTCATATTCTACTTCATTCATATCTTCATCCAGAGCTTTTACCTTTACATAGTTCGGACGTGTTACCTGACCAGCCATTCCAGGTACACTTAAGCATCCTTCATCACCAGTCTGTTCGCCTGATGTTTCAAGGATTTCAGGATTGATCAACACGATAGGACCCTCTCCTATATCGATCACAACAATACGCTTCAGCATACCTACCTGTGGTGCCGCGAGGCCAACTCCCATTGCATCATACATGGTTTCAAGCATATCCCCGATCAGATCATGAATACGTGGTGTCATCTTTTCTACCGGTCTGCTGACCTTTGCAAGTACTTCGTCGCCCTGTAATCTGATTTTTCTAAGTGCCATTTCTTTATTCTCCTCTTCTTTGATTATGATGTTAGAATCAAAAGATATTTTGCCCCTAACCTGATATCTTGATTATTGTTATATCACGATTTCAGAAATTACTGCCTTCCGGTTTTCCCTTCTGCAGCAGATTACTTCAGTAATGAGATTTTGAAAAAATCTGCCATAATTAACTGAAATCAAATTGTATGTATATTTTCCGGAAACCGGAATTTATCTCTATGTATTTCTCCAGCTGGTCTTTGATATGTACCAGCGTTTTATGATCTTTATGTTTTAAATAGATAACCTGTCTGTAAATATCCTTAACTTTTCCAACTGACGCATATGCCGGGCCAATGATATGCAGGTCATTTTCTCTGTATATCCTTTCTATATAAAGTTTCAGATAATACATGGCCTGAACCAGTTTCTCATCTTCCGGACCTGAACCCAGAACTGCCAGCATATGTGCCGCAGGCGGATAATCCAGAAGCATACGGTAACTCATCTCTTCCTCATAGAATGCCTGATAATCCTGCACTGCCGCCGCCTGAATACTGTAATGATCCGGATGATAGGTCTGGATCACTGCCTCTCCCGGTTTTTCCCCCCGTCCTCCCCGGCCGACTGCCTGACAGAGAAGCTGAAAGGTACGTTCCGCACATCGATAATCCTCTGCATTCAGCGAAAGATCCGCTGCTACTATTCCCATGAGTGTGACATCCGGAAAATCATGCCCCTTAACGATCATCTGTGTTCCGATCAGTATATCTGCCTCATGAGCTGCAAAAGCTGCAAGGATTTTTTCATAGCTGCCCTTGGTTCTTGTTGTATCAAAATCCATTCTGAGAGTCCTGACTTCTGGAAAATCTTCCCGCACTACCTTCTCGATCTGCTGTGTTCCTGCCTTAAATCCGCCAATATAAGGCGATCCGCACACCGGGCATATCCGGGGTTTTCCTGTCTCATATCCACAGTAATGACATAAAAGCCTTTCATTATTATGCTCCGAAAGAGAAACATCACAATGCGGACACTTCATCACATGTCCACAGGACCGGCAGGATACAAAACCTGCGTATCCTCTTCTGTTCAGAAAAAGCATTACCTGTTCTTTTTTCTCAAACCGGCCTTTCATCTTTTGCCGGAGTTCTCTGCTCAGTACAGACCTGTTCCCTGCTTTTAATTCCTCACGCAGGTCTACGACAGAAACCCGGGGCAGAGGTCTGCTTCCATATCTTGTTGTCAGCCTGACCAGACTATATTCCCCATTCATTGCCTTACTGTAGGCTTCCACTGATGGAGTAGCTGAACCCATTACCACATTTGCATGTTCTAAAACAGCTCTCCGGATTGCAGTTTCCCTTGCATGATAACGGGGTGTGCTTTCACTTTTATAGCTTGGTTCATGTTCTTCATCAATAATGATCAGTCCCAGACTGGCAAATGGCGTAAACAGCGCAGATCTGGGACCGATCATCACCTGGACTTCTCCCTTTTTCGCACGTTTAAACTGATCATAGCGTTCTCCCTGAGACTGTCTGGAATTGATAACTGATACTTTATCCCCAAATCTGGCATAAAATCTGCGTACCGTCTGATATGTCAGAGCAATCTCCGGGATCAGCACGATTACTTCTTTTCCCTGAGAAAGCGTCTGCTCGATCAGCTTTATATACACCTGGGTTTTCCCGCTCCCTGTCACTCCCTCGATCAGTACAGGCTTCGGCGATGGTTTTTCCCACTCTCTCTGTATCTGTTTTACTGCCGCTTCCTGTTCATCTGTAAGCGGCATTCGCCTTTCTCCGGAAATATCACCTGTATTCAGTGAAGTTCTCATTATCTCATCATATTCTATGCGGATAATCCCCTGCTCCTGAAATTTCTTTACAACAGCAGAAGTTGTCCCCAGTTCTTTCGCCGCATGTGTATAATCCAGTCTTTTTTTCTCCAGAAGTTCCCTCAGAAGTCTTGTTCTGGCTTTAAACCTTGTTTGTTCAAGTTCTTTCAGCAACTGCGTTCCCGCCTCTTCGGAAATATCCAGGCATATATATTTTTTCTCTTTTGCCTTGATTTTCTCCTGAATTGGAAGTACTGTTCTGAGAGCCTGGATCATGGTGGAACCATAATTTTCTCTCATCCAGGCTGCCAGGGCGATCAGTCTGGATTCCGTAGTATCTTCTCCACTGCAGATTTCACTGATTTCTTTAATCTTTTCGGGAGCAATTTTCGGTTTATCTGACAATCCGATCACATATCCTTTACGCACCCGGCCGGCATTTCCAAAAGGGATGGCTGCCACCATCCCTGCCTTTATTTTCTTCTCCAGCCTTTCTGGTACATGATATTGAAAACTCCGGTCCAGTTTATCACTGGAAATATCAATTATTATATCAGCATATATCATGAACTTATTCCTGTTTGATCCGCTACCTATTTACCTGCAAGAATATCTGCGATCAGGACGCGTTCGTCCATAGGATATTTCTTTCCTTTTATTTCCTGATAATCCTCATGTCCCTTACCTGCCAGAACTATAATATCCCCCGGTTCTCCATGATGGATCGCATAGGCGATGGCTTCTTTTCTGTCCGGAATCTCTACATATTTTCCATCGGTTTTTGCCATACCGATCTTGATATCATCGATGATCGCCTGTGGTTCTTCATCACGTGGATTATCAGAGGTAATGATGGTAAGGTCTGCAAGCTTTCCGGAAACCTCTCCCATCTCATAGCGGCGAAGCTTCGATCTGTTGCCTCCGCATCCAAACAGACATACCAGTCTGTGGGGATGATATTCTTTCAAAGTGGTCAGAAGACTCTCCAGAGCCATGGCATTATGCGCATAATCGATCATCAGAGTAAAATCATCGGATACTTTTACCATTTCGATACGGCCTTTTACCTTAGCTACTTTTAAGGCTTTGAGAATGTTCTCTTCCGAAACCTTAAAATGACGGCAGATCGCAATTGCTGTCAATGAATTGTAGATGCTGAATTTACCGGGAATATCTATCTCCACATGAAAATCCAGAAGTCCTTTCAGATGGTAGGAAATACCCAGATATCCTTTACCTCCGACCAGCTTTGCATCTTCCGCACGAAGGTCTGCTTCCGGTGAAAATCCATAAGTTTCCAGGCTGCATGTATGACCTTCAATAATCTTCTCGAAATGTTCATCATCTCTGTTTACAATTCCTACCTTGCACTGTTTCAGAAGTAAGGACTTGCATCTGAGATAATCATCAAAATCCTTATGTTCATTTGGTCCGATATGATCCGGCTCAATATTTGTAAAGATACCAAAATCGAAAACAAATCCCTGAGTTCTGTGAAGCATCAGTCCCTGGGAGGAAACTTCCATAACCACACAGTCACAGCCGGCTTCTGCCATCTCATGGAAATATTCCTGAATCACATAAGACTCCGGTGTTGTGTTCTTTGCAGGAATCACTTTGTCACCGATGATCGCTTCAATGGTTCCGATCAGTCCCACTTTATATCCGGCATTTTCCAGAATAGATTTTACCATATACGTAGTGGTTGTTTTTCCTTTGGTTCCTGTGATACCAATTGTTTTCAGTTTCTCTGCAGGATATCCGAAATATGCGGCAGAAATAAACGCCATTGCATATCGTGTATCTTTCACAAGAATGACTGTCACATCTTCCGGTGCTTCCACAGCTTCTTCCACGATCAGAACCTTTGCTCCTTTTGCAACTACATCCGGCACAAATTTATGGCCATCCACCACTGCACCGCGGATACAGATAAAAAGAGAGTTTTCCTGTACTTTACGGGAATCATAGACAACTGTGCTTACTTCCTGCTCAACAGTTCCCTGACAGCAGGTGTATTCTAAACGTTCCAATAATGCTGATAGTTTCATTTTTCTTCCTCCAAGAAGCATCCGGCAGCATTCTGCCGTTGAATATACTCTTTTATAGAATAGCACACACAGGGGGGCTTTTCAATGTTTCCTTTTCTTATCTTTTATACACAGACTCAGGGATGCCCATCCAAATGCACCCAGGAGAAGCACACACCATAATGTCAATCTTGTTTCATCGCCTGTCTCCGGCCTTGTGGAGGCAGGATAACTTTTTTCTGAGGGTGGTTCAGGGTTCTGCACTTCCTCTTTCTGCTCAGGCTGAACAGCCTTATGAACCTGCACTTCCGCACTGGAGGTCATTGTTTTTTCCCCGGTTTCTTTTGTTACTACCTCCACTTCATTGATCAGTTTACTGCTTTTTATATCTTCCGGTATCACAATCTCCGCCTGAAGGCTCACTGACTGTCCGGGCGGAAGCTGACTGACCAGCGCCTTTGTTCTTGTACTGTCAAGAATCACTCCCTCCTTTTCCAGAAAATGTACAGGAATGTTCTCTGTCCGGAACTTTTCTGTGGTCAGCACAGAATGAAGAACCCTCTCCCCGGTATTCCTGATACATATCTGAAAAAGTACCCTGTCACCAGGCACCGCTGCTGTACGGTCTGCCGTTTTTGTCACCTGGAAATCTGCCTTTAACGCCTGAATTTCTGTTTTTACCGTAATCGTACGACTGATTTCATCCGGCACTGTCTGCGGAGCTTCCTCTGATGAAAAGTCCCCCAGATCATGATCTTCCTTTTCTGTATTCTGAGGATACGCCTTGGCTGTCAGTTCAAAGCCCACCTCTTCTGTCCTGTCTTCCGGAACAGGAATACAGATATAAAATATTTGCTTCTCTCCCGGCAACAGCATCCCGGTATTTTCCCAGGGAGTTTCCTCACCCTGCTGATCTTCCAGAACTGCTGTCAGTGTGCTGTCCGGCTGTTCACAGAAAAAGCTGAGATTTTCCAGAGGAAGCGTCCCTGTATTTTCTGTTGCTATTTCACAGACAAGCGTCTCTCCTGCCCTGGCTGTTTCTGGATTTACTTCTGCGGTTAAAACAAAGTCTGCTGTTTCCTCTTCCGGTATTTCCGTGTCTTCCCCTGTTCCCGGCTCTGTATTCGGATTTTCTTCCGTTTCTTCATCCGGATCTTGCTCAGGCTTCTCTTCCGGGTTCTCTCCCTCTTCCGGCGCTGTGCCTTCCCCGTTTTCTTCTCCGTCAAGCGCTTCCGGTACCTGGTCCTCCGGTTCTGTTTCGGACTGCGCATCATTATCAAAGCCATCCCCGGACGGATCCTCTTCTTCCGTTTCCTGACCGGGCAGATTCTCTTCTGCCTGTCCATTTCCATCCTGAATATCATTTCCGGCTTCGTCCCCGAAAAGTTCCTCTTCTCCGGATTCCTGTTCACTCTGCATACGAA
>ERZ838827.2321-NODE-2321-length-11201-cov-3.759555_pt1 | contig 11201 bp, 8 predicted proteins | sample MGYA00519881_ERZ838827 | MGnify/ENA primary metagenome ERZ838827 (study PRJEB31850, sample SAMEA3708842) | human gut metagenome | biome: human gut; feature: human-associated habitat; material: faeces | place: China | collected 2014 ...
AATGCCTCTATCAAATTTCCTGAAAATTCCTGCATATGGCTCTCCTTTCCTTATCATTTTTATATACCTTATCGTTGAAAATGTTTTCAGTGGATTTTGTGTTGCTGTTCACTCCGTTCACAGTAACGATTTTGTCTCATCGTTACCGGAAACTGCTTTTTACAGATTTTTTAATGATTCTTCCAGTTTCTTCTCAAAATCCACGCTGTCAATATCTTTCTTTCTCTCTACAGGTGCTGCAGCCTCATCTGTCGTCACTGCTTTCTCATCACCATGAAAAATAGGATTCGCATAAGAAACAACGTTATCCTGTGCCGGTCTTTCATCCTTTGCAGAACTTCCGTTAATCTTCTTTATACTTCTTTCAGATGTTGTGACACAGGCTTTCGGCACTGCTTTTACATAATAATAATATTCATCATCCTCATATTCCAGTCTCTCGGTACGGGTATAGTCACCACCAAATACAAAGAATTCAAGAAGTAATCCTATCACCACAGAGATCACTGTATAAATGATCAGCGTAACAACATCAATATCCAGTCTAAAATAAAATCCACCTGCAATAATCATCAGAACATACACAACTCCACCTGCAATAATGGCAATTCTCCATGCATAGTCAAAAGAGCGGGTACGTATCAGATTCACCAGCAGAATCACTGCGATAAAGGCAATCACTGTGATCCACATTCCCCAGTTCTGCACGATTCCATCTGTCAGAAGTTTTAATTTGTCAGCTATGGCAACATCCGGGTTTTCCAGAAGTTTATGCTGTACACGTATAAAACGGATAAAATAGTAAATAATCACTCCGCAGCCTGCAGGAAGTGCAGAAAACGCATTGCACAAAAGTCCGCTTCCGATAGGAAGAAGCGTCGGAACACTGAACCCAAAGGAAAGCGGTGTAAATACAAGTACTAAATTATTGTCTGAACTGAATCTCAGGAAGAGAATTGCCATGAACAGGATCAGCACAAGCATAAAACCTGCAACTTCTATCCCCAGGGCATAACCATGTGCGACCATCAGGGCAAATCCTACAAAAATCATTACACCTGAAGGAAGGATGGAGCAGATCAGTGCAAGGATCAGAACAATAAATATATTATCGATCTGCTTCATATATCCCATATTGGTATTGATCCATATGAAATAAGCCATTGCCAGAACGAAACGTAAGACAGGCAGGATATAAATCTCATACTGGCTGTATAAATTCTTTATTCGCTGTTTTAATTCGAGTAATGCTGTCATTTTTTATATCCTCCTGTAACTCCTCTGGCTGAAGATTTTTTATCTTCGCGACCGTAGATTTTACTTAATTGTGTAAGTTCTTCATAATAATTTTTCACACTTTTCTTTGCTTTGTGGTATTTCACCGTATATTGGATATATGTCAGGACAGAAAACAGTACCAGCACTGCCACATACCCCAGAATAACTTCCACGCCCAGTGAAACAAGGTTCATCTTATGAACATTATCTATCAGATATTCAGCAAAATATGCTGCGATACCGGCCAGAATCAGGCAATACCCAATCGTAACAAGGAAAAAATTCTTAATCATGGCAAGTCCGATATAATCACTACGGTAGTACCTGCTGACCGGAAGATATTTCTTTCCTTCACCCTGTTCATACATGGCAAGTTTATTCATGATTTTTATCTTCTCTTCATTTAACATAAATTACTCCTTACTGTATGCTTTTCCTTTTGCTATAATCCGCTATTACTGTTCACTCTGTTCTCAGCAACAACCTGATATCATTCATATAATCATACAGATTAATTGTAACATATATCATTATGTATGAAAAGTGTTTTTTCTTATCTCCTGCCTGTGCAAACCGTAAGAAAATAAACATTTCCGGCACCTTTTCTCTTCAGGCATCCGGCCATTGCATCAATCGTACTTCCTGTTGTATACACATCATCTATCACCAGGATATTCTTTCCCCTGACATCCCCGGTCACGCAGAACGCTTTTTCCAGGTTTTTTCTTCTCTGCAAAGCATTCAGTTTTTTCTGCGACTTTGTCTTTAAAACTTTCTGCACAATATTGACATCTGTGGAAATCTCGGTATAATGGCCGAGTTTTTCCGCCAGATATGCAGCCTGATTAAAACCTCTCTGCCGCTCCTTCGACCTGTGTACGGGAACCGGCACGATCAGATCCGGCTTCCATTCCCGCAATTCTTTCTGCGCATATCGATACATTGCTCTGGCATAAAAATCACCGTATTCTCTGCATCCATAGTACTTATATCTGGTAACAGATCTTCTCATTATGCCATCATAGACAAAAATACCTCTTCCCTGTTCATACACATGCCTGTGTTTCTGACAGTCTCTGCAGTATTCCCCTGTTTCTATGGGTTTTCCACATTTATAACATCTGGGATGACCAATCGGACGAAGTTCTTTCTCGCATTCCGGACAGATCATCCTTCGCTGATCTGCCAGTATTTTCTGACAGACCGGACAGCATCTCGGGTAAAAAATATCAGCAACCATGTTCAGAAACCGTTTCATTTCCATTTCCTTCCGCTATTTTACTCTCTGTTTTGCTATCCTCTGTATTTCTGTTTTTCTCATATTATCAAGATAAATTTTTTCTCTGTTATTATTCAGGCATCAGATCACAGTCTGCAATATCATTCTTCACCATCTGTATTATTATCCCCTGTAGTCTCACTCAGTTCTCTGATCCGTTCATCCAGTGCACTGTATCTCTTCTGCTGTTTTTCATTGCGTATCATCTCTGCAAAGGTCTCCTCGTTTCCCACAACCGTCACACATTTTCTTGCTCTGGTAACTGCGGTATAAAGAAGGTTCCTGTTTAAAAGCATCTGTGGTCCGGAAAGCAATGGAAGTATGACTGCCGGATACTCAGATCCCTGAGACTTGTGGATTGTAATAGCATATGCAAGTTCCAGTTCCTCCAGCTGTTTGAACGTGTACATTGCAAAACGTCCATCCTCAAATTCCACTTCTGCTGTCTCAGCAAATTCATTGATTTCCCTGAGGATTCCGGTGTCTCCGTTAAATACTCCCACGCCTTTCTCAATGACAACCCCATATCGTCCCCGGATTTCCCATTCCATCTGATAATTATTTCTGATCTGCATGACCTTGTCCCCTGTGCGGAACAGCCGGTCTCCAACCGCTCTCTCGGCTTTCCCGTCTTCCGGCGGATTCAGGTATCTCTGCAGGATCTGATTCAGTCGCTCTACTCCCAGAAGTCCCTTTCTCATAGGTGTCAGTACCTGTATCTCAAAGGGTTTGGCATCTACATAGCGCGGCAGTTTCTCCTGGATCAGTGCGATCACTACTCTTATAATAATATCTGCATCATATCTCTTCAGAAAAAAGAAATCCCTGCTCTTATTATTGATCTGAACCTGTTCTCCCTTATTTATCTTATGAGCATTTACAACAATATCACTCTCTGATGCCTGTCTGAATATCTTAGTCAGTTCCACTACAGGGAAACATCTGCTTCGGATAATATCTCTCAGCACATTGCCCGGGCCTACACTCGGAAGCTGATTCTCATCCCCCACAAGGATCAGTCTGGTTCCTGCTACCACTGCAAGAAGAAGAGAATGCATCAGATGAATATCCACCATAGACATTTCATCAATAATGATCACATCTGCCTCCAGCGGATTCTGTGCATTCCTCTCGAATTTAGCTGAATGCCCGTCCCTCTCTTCCTCCGGCATTCCATTCAGTTCCAGCAGACGGTGAATTGTCTGCGCCTCATATCCGGTAGTCTCTGTCATTCTCTTTGCAGCACGTCCGGTAGGTGCAGCCAGCCGAATCTCTGCACCTTCTCTCTCAAAAAAGCGGATGATCGCATTGATTGTTGTCGTTTTACCTGTACCGGGGCCTCCTGTAAGAATAAAGAGTCCATGATCCGCTGCTTCAGTGATTGCTCTCTTCTGCATTTCATCCAGAACAGTTCCTGTCTCTTTCTCGATCAGCTCAATTCTGTGCCTGACAAGCTCTTTATCCTCAGGACACACAATATTCAGTTCATTAAGCATCCTGGCAGTGTTCAGTTCCAGATAATAATACTGTGCCGGATAAACGATAGTTTCTCCGCTTTTTTCTTTCAGCACCAGCTTCCTGTCAATAACCATATCCATAAGGTGTTTCTCCATATAGGATTCATCTACTCCCAGAAGTCTGGCACATCTTGTAAATAACTGTTCCCTCGGAAGATAAGTATGTCCTTCTCCCGAAGCCTGCAGAAGAGTATACAGCATTCCACTGCGGATTCTGTAATCTGAGTCTGCGTGAATACCGACTCTGGCAGCAATCTCATCAGCAATCTTAAATCCCACACCGGAAATATCTTCCGCAAGTCTGTAAGGATTCTCCTGAAGGATCGTATAGACAGATTCCTTATATTTCTGATAAATCTTTGCACCCAGGTTCAGGGAAATCCCATATTTCTGCAGAAAGATCATTACTTTTCGCATCTCTGCCTTCTCACTTACCTGCGCAGCGATCTCCCGGGCTTTTTTCTCACTGATCCCCTTTACCTCTGCAAGCCGCTCCGGCTCTTCTTCTACGATACGGAGTGTGTCATCTCCAAACTTCCGCACGATCCTGGCAGCCAGTGCAGCACCGATTCCCCTGATGGCGCCCGAACCCAGATAACGTTCTATTCCATATGTATCCTCCGGCATCTTCTCTGTAAAAGAACTGATCTGAAACTGTTTGCCATATACCGGATGATGGATATATACTCCGGTTGCTTCAATAGATGCCCCCTGTGTGATCGCAGGGAAACTTCCCACGCAGGTCAGCTCTTCCTCTTTTTTTGTACCTTTCAGTACCATAACTGTATATCCGTTATCTTCATTTCTGAAAATAACATGATCTATGTATCCTGTGACAGTTTCACTCATGTGCTTTTCTCCACACCTCCTGCTTCTTTGAGCCTCTGACAACGCAAAAAGGCACTGCACTGTGCAGTACCTCCTGCTTTATCCGTCAAAACGTGCCATTACCTCTGCATACTTACCGGTTCCCACTGCGACCACGCTCATTGCATCCTGCACAGTCAGTGTACTTACTCCGGTTCTCTGCTCGATCAGTGTATCCATCCCATGAAGAAGGGCACCGCCGCCTGTAAGTACGATTCCTCTGTCTACAATATCCGCAGCCAGTTCCGGCGGTGTCTTTTCCAGAATTCCATGAACAGTCTCCACAATCTGGCTTGTAGCATCCTTTAACGCCACACGTATTTCTTCTGAGGTAAGTGTCACTGTCTTCGGCAGACCGGTGATCACATTTCTCCCCTTTACTTCCATTGTTCTCGGATTTGATTCCTCTATAGCCGTACCAATCTGAATTTTGATCTTCTCTGCCATATCTTCTCCGATAAAAAGTCCATGATTCTTTCTCACATAGTTCAGTATAGCCTGATTAAAAGTGTCCCCTGCAACTTTCACAGAAGCGGAAACCACAACCCCCGCAAGAGAGATAACCGCAACATCCGAAGTTCCGGCTCCAATGTCTACGACCAGATTTCCAAAGGGCTTGGTCACATCCACCCCGGCTCCAATTGCCGCAGCTATAGGTTCCTCCACCATATAGACATCTCTGGCACCAGCCTGATAGGTTGCTTCCTCCACTGCCTTTTTCTCAATCTCTGTAATTCCACTGGGAACACAGATACTGATCCTGGGCTTGCGGAAAGCTCTTCTTCCTATTGCTCTGGATATAAAGTATTTCAACATCTTCTCTGTAACTGTATAATCAACGATCACGCCCTGTCTGATGGGACGGATGATCTCCATATCTGAAGTAATGCGCCCTTCCATCAGACGGGCTTCTTCACCGATCGCACGTATCTTCTCTGTATTTTTATCATAAACTACGATTGAAGGCTCATTTAGCACAAGCCCCTTTCCTGTAGAATAAGCCAGACTGTTCCTGGTTCCCAGGTCAATTCCAATATCACTTGTCGGCATGGAAATCCCCTTTCTGTTCTTACGTTCTCCTCATCCCCTTCAACTGATCATTACTTTTTACAGTCTCTACCGGGGACTTATCCGGTTTAGTTATAACAACTCCATAAAATAATGCGATCAAAACAGTCCAACAGGACTTCACATCCTGATAAGCCGGATCAAAATATATTATTTACGAGAATTGCTATAAATAATCTCTTCTATTATATACAACTTCCATTTAAAAAGAAAGTCCTGCAATATGATTTCAAGATTATTTCAGATATTTCTTTACATATTTTCCGGTATAGGAAACCGGTGACTGTGCCACCTCCTCAGGAGTTCCCTGAGCAACTACGGTACCTCCTTTGTCTCCACCCTCCGGTCCGATATCAATGATATAATCTGCGGTCTTAATCACATCCAGATTATGCTCGATCACAACTACTGTATTACCGCCCTCCGATAATCGTTTCAGAATCTCCACCAGCTTATGCACATCCGCAAAATGCAGACCTGTGGTAGGCTCATCCAGAATGTAGATAGTCTTACCTGTGCTGCGCTTGCTCAGCTCTGTGGCAAGCTTGATCCTCTGTGCCTCTCCTCCGGAAAGCTCTGTGGACGGCTGTCCCAGCCGGATATAGGAAAGTCCTACATCATAAAGAGTCTGTATCTTTCTTTTAATAGAAGGAACATTCTCAAAAAAAGTCAGTGCTTCCTCCACCGTCATATTCAGCACATCGTAAATATTCTTATCCTTATACTTTACTTCCAGGGTTTCTCTGTTATATCTCTTACCCTTGCAGACCTCGCATGGTACATATACGTCCGGAAGGAAATGCATCTCAATTTTGATAATACCGTCACCGCTGCATGCCTCACATCTTCCGCCCTTTACATTAAAACTGAATCGTCCTTTCTTATATCCTTTTGCCTTGGCATCTGCTGTTGCTGCAAAAAGATCTCTGATCTGGTCAAATACCCCGGTATAAGTCGCAGGATTGGAACGTGGAGTACGGCCAATAGGTGACTGGTCAATATTGATAACCTTATCCAGTTGGTCTGTTCCCAGAATATCCTTATGTTTTCCCGGAATCACTCTTGCCCGGTTCAGATCTCTTGCCAGGCGTTTATAAAGAATCTCATTGATCAGAGAGCTCTTACCTGAGCCCGAAACTCCTGTGATACAGGTCATGATCCCAAGAGGTATCTTCACATCGATATTCTTGAGATTATTCTCTGCCGCCCCCTTGACAGTAAGAAAACCGGTTGGCTTCCGTCTCTCCAAAGGTACCGGGATTTTTAATTTTCCGCTCAGATAAGCTCCTGTGATGGAATCCTCGTTCTTCATCAAATCCTCTGCAGTTCCCATGGCAACCAGTTGTCCGCCATGCTCCCCTGCACCGGGACCTATATCTACAATACAGTCTGCGGCACGCATGGTATCTTCATCATGCTCCACAACGATCAGGCTGTTTCCAAGATCACGCAGTTTCATCAGAGAACCAAGAAGTCTGTCATTATCCCTCTGGTGAAGTCCGATACTCGGTTCATCCAGAATATAGGCAACTCCTACCAGCCCGGAACCAATCTGGGTAGCCAGACGGATTCTCTGCGCCTCGCCGCCGGAAAGAGTTCCTGTCGCACGTCCCAATGAAAGATAATCCAGTCCTACATCTGACAGGAAACTTACCCTTGCCCTGATTTCCTTCAGAATCTGTCTGCCGATAAGCTGCTGTTGCTCGGAGAGCTGCATATCCGCCAGAAAGGCTTTCAGCTTCTCTATGGAAAGATTGGTGACCTCATAAATATTCTTATCCGCCACAGTCACAGCCAGTGATTCCTTCTTCAGTCTCTGACCTTTACAGGTTTTACATGGAGTAATGCGCATGAAAGATTCATACTCCTGCTTCATGGCATCAGAGCCTGTCTCTCTGTAACGCTGCTCCACATTTCGGATCAGCCCCGGAAACGCCACATCGTAAACGCCCTCTCCGCGCTGCCCTTTATAGTAAACCTTTACAGAATGTCCATTAGTTCCGTTGATCAGAATGTCCTGTATCTTCTCCGGATACTCCTCAAAAGGTGTTGCCAGGCTGAAATCATATTCTCTGGCAAGAGCATCCAGGATTGCCCTGGAAAAGCTTCCCTCATTTGTGCAGGACTGCCATCCTGTGACCACAATGGCACCATCCAGGATACTCAGAGATCTATCCGGGATCATCAGATCAATATCAAATTCCATTTTATACCCAAGTCCCAGACAGTCCGGACAGGCGCCAAAAGGATTATTGAAAGAAAAGCTTCTCGGTTCGATCTCATCTACACTGATACCACAGTCAGGACAGGAGAAACTCTGGCTGAAATTGTGGATATTTCCATCCATAGTATCTACCATCAGAAGGCCCTCTGCCAGATCCAGCACTGTCTCAATGGAATCTGAGAGTCTTTTCTCAATCCCGGGCTTCACGATCAGACGGTCTACCACAATCTCTATATTATGCTTGATATTCTTGTCCAGACTGATCTCCTCGGAAAGCTCATACAGGTTTCCGTCAATCTGCACACGTACATATCCGCTTCTCTTTGCCTGCTCCAGAAGCTTTGCATGAGTTCCCTTGCGCCCCCGCACAACAGGCGCCAGAAGCTGGATCTTCGTTCTCTCCGGAAAAGACATGATACTGTCTACCATCTGGTCAACTGTCTGCTTCTTAATCTCTCTTCCGCACTTCGGACAATGAGGAATTCCCACTCTGGCATACAGAAGTCGGAAATAATCATAGATTTCTGTCACTGTTCCTACTGTGGAACGGGGATTGCGGTTGGTAGATTTCTGATCAATGGAAATGGCCGGCGGCAGACCTTCGATGCTCTCCACATCCGGCTTCTCCATCTGTCCCAGGAACTGTCTTGCATAGGAAGAGAGAGATTCCATATAACGACGCTGACCCTCTGCATAGATGGTATCAAAAGCCAGTGAAGATTTACCGGAGCCACTCAGTCCTGTAAATACCACAAACTTGTCTCTGGGAATATCCACACTTAAATTCTTAAGATTATTAACATTGGCACCTCTGATCCTGATAAAGTGCTTCTTCGTTGTATCTGCTGCCATTGTGGGCCTCCTGTTTCTCATTTATAAATAATAACTGTTTCTTACCTTGACAGTTACACCTTTTTCGTATGTTATGATATTCATGGATTGTGCGCAGTTTCGCTGCCCCGCAATCCTCATGGCATCAGTATAATACAGGAACATTTGTTCGTCAAGGCGTTTACGGCAAAAAATCCGCCATAACGGAATTGCTTACATGAATTCCCTCTCTGCTCAGAAAAATCCTTCCGTTTTCTTCCAAAAGCAGTCCCATTGACTTATATTTTCTCAGAACATCCCCGTATATTGCATCTATTTCACTTCCAAACTGCCGCTCAAACTCAGCTTTTGAGATTCCTCTGGTCATACGAAGTCCCAGAAACATGAACTCCGCCATCTCATCCTCTCTGGTGAGGGGCGGCTCTTTTTCTCTTATTTTTTCCGGAGTTCTGCTGTTTTCCAGATATTTTTTCATATCCTGTGTATTGGCAAAACGTTCCTTTCCATAAAGAGAGGAAGCTCCCAGGCCAAATCCCAGATAATCCTGTCGGATCCAATAGCCCACGTTATGCCTGCATTCTCTGCCTTTCTTTGCGTAATTGGAAATCTCATACTGCTCAAAGCCATATTCTCTCAGAATCTGTGCTGTTGCCTCATACATATTGTACTCCGCATCTTCATCCGGCAAATTCAGCGTCCGCGATGCAAAAGGTGTGCCCTCCTCAATAATCAGGCTGTATGCGGAAATATGTTCCGGATCCAGTCCTGCAACAGTGTGAAGATTGTGGAGCCATCCTTCATAAGTCTGATCCGGGATCGCACTCATCAGATCAATATTGATATTGTCGAACCCTGCCTCTCTTGCACTTCTGTAAGTCTCCAGAAACTGCTCATAATTGTGGATTCTTCCAAGGATCTTCAGTTCTCTGTCATCCGGCGACTGTAAACCTATGCTCAGGCGGTTGATTCCATATGTTCTGTATGCCTGCAGTTTGTTTCTGTCTGCAGTCCCCGGGTTTACTTCTATGGTGATCTCAGCATGATCCGCAATCTGAAATTTTCGTCTTATATGATTTAAAATTTCTCCTATGAATCTCTCATCCAAAACAGAAGGAGTGCCCCCTCCAATAAATACAGAGGATACACTCCTTCCTTTTCCTTCTTCTGCTGCATTGATTTCTTCAAGCAGAGCATCTACATAATCAGCCTGCTCCTTTGGACCTGACGGACCGGAAAGGAAATCACAGTAATCACATTTTTTTATGCAAAATGGAATGTGGACATAGATTTCCATGGGAGAATCTGTGATATTCCTTCTCTCCATTGTAATCTGCTCCTGTTATGACCTGTTTTCTATTCCTCAGTATCTGATGTACTGCTGTCTTGCTCATTGTTATCTGCTGAGTCGACACTGTTATCTGTACTGTCGGCATCACTTTGGCTGTCTGAACTTTCCGCAGATGAGATACCTGCTGCATCCTGCTCTGCCAGATACGTATTTACCATTGTCAGATTACCATTGGTGGTAACTGCTGCGGAAGCTACCTGATCCGGTGCCGGAGTGGGACTTGTCTCTTCCGGCGCAACACTGATCTGGATCACTTTGGAGGACGCTTCATCTACCTCCCTGGTTTTCCCACATCCGGAGACAGAAATTCCAAGCAATAACATACATAGTATAACTGTTTTTCGCTTAATCATTTTCTTCAATATTTTAACCTTCTGTTGAGATGAGCACTATTCACAGATAACTGTTCAGTACCTTCACAGTTATGTGGACAGCAGGCTGCCGAATAGTTACCATTCATACTTTATTTATCATCCAGTTTCAATACACTCATAAATGCTTTCTGCGGAATCTCCACATTGCCTACCTGACGCATACGTTTCTTACCTTCCTTCTGTTTCTCCAGAAGTTTCTTCTTACGGGAAATATCACCGCCGTAACATTTGGCAAGTACATCCTTACGCATGGCTCTGACTGTCTCTCTGGCAATAATCTTGCTTCCGACAGCTGCCTGGATCGGAATCTCAAAAAGCTGGCGGGGAATCTCGTCTTTTAATTTCTCGCACATCTTACGGCCTCTCTCATATGCTGTATCTGCATGTACGATAAAGGAAAGGGCATCCACTTCTT
>ERZ838827.2322-NODE-2322-length-11196-cov-5.452473_pt1 | contig 11196 bp, 6 predicted proteins | sample MGYA00519881_ERZ838827 | MGnify/ENA primary metagenome ERZ838827 (study PRJEB31850, sample SAMEA3708842) | human gut metagenome | biome: human gut; feature: human-associated habitat; material: faeces | place: China | collected 2014 ...
GATTGATCTTGTTCGTATTCTGTATCGGTCTTCAGGTGGGGCCATCTTTCTTCTCTTCTTTCAAAAAAGGAGGAATGACATTGAACCTGTTGGCTGTAGGCATCGTAGTGTTAAATATCGCTGTTGCACTGGGGCTTTACTACCTCTGGAACGGCCGGGTAGAACTGCCGATGATGGTAGGTATCCTCTATGGAGCTGTCACAAACACTCCGGGACTTGGTGCCGCCAATGAAGCATTGAACCAGCTTAATTACACTGGTCCACAAATCGCACTGGGATATGCGTGTGCTTATCCGCTGGGTGTGGTAGGTATTATCGGTTCAATCATTGCTATCCGTTACATCTTCCGTGTCAATATGGCCAAAGAGGAAGAAAGTCTGAAAATCCAAAGTGGAGATGCACACCACAAACCTCACATGATGAGTCTGGAGGTACGTAATGAATCAATCAGCGGAAAAACGTTGATTGAAATCAAAGAGTTTCTGGGACGTAAGTTCGTTTGCTCACGTATCCGTCATGAAGGTCATGTAAGCATTCCGGATCACGAAACCATATTCAATATGGGAGATCAATTATTCATTGTCTGTTCAGAAGAAGATGCTCCTGCAATTACCGTATTTATCGGTAAAGAAGTGGAACTCGACTGGGAGAAACAAGACCTCCCCATGGTTTCCCGCCGTATTCTGGTGACTAAACCGGAAATCAACGGAAAGACTTTAGGATCTATGCATTTTCGCAGTATGTACGGAGTGAACGTTACCCGCATCAACCGTTCCGGTATGGACTTGTTTGCCGATCCAAATCTGGTACTTCAGGTAGGTGACCGTGTGATGGTGGTAGGTCAGCAAGATGCAGTTGAACGTGTAGCAGGTGTTTTGGGTAATCAGTTAAAACGTCTGGACACACCGAACATTGTGACTATTTTCGTTGGTATCTTCTTAGGAATTCTTCTGGGTAGCCTTCCTATAGCATTCCCCGGTATGCCAACTCCTTTGAAATTAGGTTTGGCAGGCGGACCGCTGGTAGTAGCTATTCTTATCGGACGTTTCGGTCATAAGCTCCATTTAGTGACTTATACCACCATGAGTGCCAACCTGATGCTTCGCGAAATCGGTATCGTGCTCTTCCTTGCCAGTGTCGGTATAGATGCCGGAGCCAACTTTGTGCAAACGGTAGTCGAAGGTGACGGATTACTATACGTAGGTTGTGGTTTCCTTATCACCGTTATCCCGTTGCTTATAATCGGTGCTATCGCAAGATTATATTATAAGGTAAACTACTTCACCCTGATGGGATTGATAGCCGGTAGTAATACCGACCCGCCCGCATTGGCTTATGCCAATCAAACAACAGCCGGGGATGCTCCGGCAGTAGGGTATTCTACAGTTTACCCATTATCCATGTTCCTCCGTATTCTGACGGGGCAGATGATATTATTAACGATGATGTAAATCATGTTTTATTTATAAATAATAAAGCCGGTCATATCCTTCAATGGAATATACCGGCTTTATTTCTTTTTCTTATAGACTTCTTCTACGCCTATTATATAAGCTGTAGTTTCTTCACCACAAATTCTTCTATAAACCGAACTGTCTCTTCAACTCCCAAAGAAGAAGAATCGACACATAAGTGATAAGTAGCAGCTGCTCCCCACGTTTTATAACTATAATAATTATAATACTCCGAACGTCTCTTATCCGCTTTTTCTATCATTTCTTCTGCAGCTTCCGCATCAATATGATGCATGGCGCATAATCGCGCAATACGATCTTCCTTAGAGGCTGAAATAAAAACATTCGCACAACGGGGATGTTCACGCAGAATATAGTCCGCACAGCGTCCGACAAAGACACAAGATTTTTCTGCCGCCAGATGACGAATCACATCACTTTGCACTTTAAACAGGGCATCATTACTCAAACAGTTATTACATGGCATAGCTCCTTCACTGATAAAAGGGAAACGCATTCCGAACAATCCGCCAATAATACCTTGCGAAGCTTTCTCATCCGCTTTTTCAAAAAATTCTTTGCACAACCCGCTTTCTTCAGAAGCCAGATTAATCAACTCTTTATCGTAGAAGTCAATCCCCAAACGGGCTGCCAACTTCTCTCCTATTTCTTTTCCGCCGCTACCTAGTTGCCGACCGATGTTGATAACATAATTACCGCTCATAGTACATTTTGTTTTATGGTTCTGTAGCAAACATACGACTTTTTTCTAAAAATCACATCATCAAACGAAAGTTATATTTGAAAGTAACGATGAAATACCCTTTTATTTCCTGCGTACGATACTCATAAAAGCCGTCAGAAGTCGCCATACGGTTATAACTTTTCCTCTTTCCTAAAATGTCTACCCAATGAGCAGACAGTTCTGCTTCTTTCTTTTTCAAGAACCTCCAGGTAGCACTCGCATTCCATAATATCTCATCATCTTCTCCTTTGCGGATATTTGTACCATTACGGAAAGTATAAGCCCCATCCGTCCGTAATTGTATGCCCAAAGGAAGATCAACATATCCTTCCAAACGGAAATTATAATAACGTGTATACGTATTGTTATCATTCACAGAGTTGAGCAAATACTGATAATTCCAGGAAGTAGAGAAGTCAAGACCTCCCCAGGCGGGCTGATAAGAAACATTCGCTTCACAATTCAAGCCGGTGTCACGCGTTGTACTTTTCACCGGCTCAAGACTTCTATCTTCATTAATCATGCTGACACTATTACTATGATTACCGTTCATATCCAACCGTAAAGAGAAATGTCCTAAACGTTTCCACCAGTTAGCACTTCCATACACATTCCAGTTACCGTTTATATTGACAGGATATGTCTCACGTCCGCCAGTCTGTGCATCATATATCATTACTTGTGTAACGCTATTCTGTTCCAACTGTCCTCCAAGATTCGCAGATATGCCTTTTTTAGAATGTTGAAAGCTTATACGCATACTATGAGCAAACATTTGCTTCAAATCCGGATTCCCTCGAGTAATATATAATGGATTACTATTATCTGTAAGTGGCATTAAGTCCGATAAAGAAGGTTGCCGGGTTCTACCGTCATAATTGAAAGTAATTCGTGCCTCTTTCTTTTTCCAGGCCAGCCATATCATAGGCTGAAAGTCGATAGTATGCACAGTGGTATCCGCATACAATTTCCCCATTTTCCGTTCAATGGTTCGCCTTTGCGGAGTAATCCCTAATGATGCATTCACCATCCATGTATCATCAGAGTAATTGAAGCCTACATTCAGATCATGTCCATTAGTACGACTATGACTTCGATTACTCAAACTATCTACATACCCCGTTTCATAGTCAGGAGGCAACTCACCAAAAACATCCGACTTCGCCAAAGAAGACAATTCATAAGTGTCGCGGTTATCGCGTTCATAATGAGTGTTCCAGTTATACGCTGCACGAATATGCATTTTCTTACCGATAGGTTGGGTGAAGTTAATCCCTACCCGCCACGAATTATTTTTCTGGGGTGACTTCAAATACTGGTTACGATAAAGCAATGAATCGTTGCCTTGCTTATCTTTGAGACGGAAATAAGTAGTTTTTGAAAGCGAAAAACTTTCATTATCCCCCCAAGAATCCGAACTTTGAATGTTCAATCCTAAAGTTGTACCTTTTTCATTCAGCCGCCTCATAATCCCCATCATCCAATTATAACGGTTCGATTGCCCTTCCGAACGCGACCGGTTTTCACTACGATTTACTTTGATATCTTGGGAAATCGATTCAAAATCATCGAACAAGCTTTCATGATTGACGTTAGGAGGAGCGTCAAAAGAAGCATTCTGGCTATTACTTTCATTCCGGTTAGGAGAAAAGCTGAAACCACCGTTAAAATGTATGCGTGTACGTTTATCCACTTCCCAACTACCCATGATATTAGAATTGAACGACCGGCTTTTAGAGTTACCTTCATTAGTGGACGCAGAATATTGGTTACCAGCAGTTAAATATTGCTCCTGATACATGGAAGAAATATTTCCGGTCCGATTGAGATTATAGTTCATGTTTCCGGTCAAAGAAAACTTCTTTCCGAATTTATGAGTCATATTCATTCCCACCGAATTATTAATATTATCCTTGTAAGTGCTATTCTGATATCGGTTGGTGGAACGTCCTATGAAAGAAAGATTTTCCCCGTCTTTACTAAAATAATTCACCTGCCCTTCCAAATCCTTCTTTTGATTGTTTCCATATCCCACAGTGGCATTCGTCAGCCAGGTTTTATTCAATTCATCCTTAGTCTGCAAGTCAAGTACATATTTCTTTTCTCCTGAACTAATTCCGGTAAATTCTTCTTCTTTTGATTTTTTATCGTACACTTTCAACTTACTAATCAAATCTGCCGGCAAATTTTCGAGTGCCGTCTTTTTATCTCCGGAGAAAAAAGCTTCGCCATTCACATTGATTTCACTGATAGGTTGTCCGTTATATGTCAGCGATTGATCTTTCTTATTATACACCAATCCCGGAACACGCTTCACTAAATCCTCCAAATAAGCTCCATCGGGAGTTTTATAAGCAGCAGCATTGATAACGGTAGTATCTCCTTCCATTACTACTTCTTGCAATTTCCCGGTCACTACCACTTCCCCAATCTGAATATCATCATCCTTCAATGTAAGTGTACCAACATTCACTAATGCCGAATCCCCCAATACATGATATACGGATTGCATTCCCATAAAAGAGACTTTCAACAGATATTGTTTTTTCTTCTGCGGCTGGTAACTAAGAGTAAAACGACCATTTTTATCGCTTGTTATTCCTTTTATGAAAGTAGAGTCATTCTTTTGCAAAACAATAACACTAGCCGAAGGTAAAGGCTGTCGTTTATTACTCCCAGGCTCCAACGTCTGCACTCTGCCTTTGACAGTTCTTGTTTGTTGAGCATATAATACAGTATGTATGCAAAGTAACAGCAAAAGTAGTCCACATAGTCTACAAGTTTTCATGTCAATAGCAGTATAAGTCTATATTCTAAATTGAGTCAAAATTGTGGAGGTAAAATTAAGGAGTTTTCTTGAAAATATACTACTTTATTTATTTAATTAAAACTAATTACATTCCAATCACATAAACCATCAACGCTCCTATTTGACAAAGGACTTCTACAAATAGTAATATATGCATCGAAGAAATACAAAAATGCGATTAAAAGCAAGAAAGCCTCCTGTAGCCTCTTACTTTTAATCGCATTTACCGTGATAAACTTCTATTTATCCAAAGTTACATCGACACGTACTTTTTTCTCAATCTTCTTTCCATTCGATATAGCAATCATCTTACACTCTGTACTGCCAACCTTTTCTTTAGCAGTCACAGTTAAAACATTATCTTTCAGAGAATAAGTCACTAAATCATTTTCAACAAATTCCACTTTACGAATAACCGAGACTGATATATTATCCGCATCAATTATTTTCTCTATCAAATCAATTGTTTTTGTTTCTCCGGGAGACAGTAATATCTGGTTAGTAAGAATCTCCGGTTTATTAGCATCTTCAAAGAAAGGAATAGAGGGGAACCAATAATATCTATTGTCCCAATCTGGTTGTCCATTCGCTTCTCCCCACTCTGCACCAAGTCCATTATCGCCAAGCAAAAATACCTTGGACAATTCCTGTCCATCCGCTGTTAATTTATAAACCCAATTATATGAATAGCTATCACCATAACCAGTTCTCCGTGACGTTACTATAATCTCATCCGTCAGCGGATTTATACGAATACCAGCTCCATAAAACACTTGTTGCTTACCATCTTCATCAAGTCCTAATTCAAATAAATTAGCATTGAAAGACTTAGAGTCAATATCATACTTCACAATAGTCTTAGCAACAGCACTCCAACCGGAACCGGATAATTTAGTCCAATACAATACATTTTTCTGAGTGCTTGCACAAAGACTACCGGCATTCCAAGCTCCCCAAGAACTTCCTACGGTCACATTTTCCGGATATGGCATATCCTCTGTCTCCAATGTCACCGGATTCAATTTTATAAATTTATCGGAAGCAGCAATCCAGATGGTTCCATCCTTACTTTGGGTCAATGTATTGAATGATCCCGTCAATGTTTGCTTAACTGAATTAGTAGCCACATCAATAATATATACTTTAGAAGGTGATACAGCATATAAATTTCCGTTGGCATAACACATTGTGCCTATTTGTTCGGAAATACCTTCCACTCTAGCTCCTAGTTTTAACTCTGTAATATTAAACTGACAGATTCCATTACTAAGACTTATATACCCGATTTTATCATCTACTCCGGTAAAGGCTCGCCCGTCACCTCCTAAATCGGTGAATACAGCTTTTTTCTTAAGGGTCTCGGCATCAGCCACCACTAAACGATTTCCTTGTTTAGACACAAAATAAGCATATTCGCCCCAAATAGTGGCGTATTGTGTTGTCACTCCAAACGTTTCACCTGCATTGGCAGCACGATAAGCACGGTATACAATTGTTCCGTCATTCTTAAAATAATTCACTGTACCATTATCGTGCCCGAACCAATCTTCATTAGCAATATAAAATCCATTTGCAGGAACTACCGCTGAGGGAGCATCATCCTGAAGAACCGGGATTTTATTACTATCTTCTTCATTGTCAGAACAAGATATAAAACCTGCAGATAATGCTATTGCCACCAAAAATCCAAAATACTTTTTCATGTTTCTCTGTTTTTATTGTTTTCTATATTTAAACGTTACTATTTCACAAGTAAATGCAAATCCTCTACTCCACAGACCTCAGTAGACACTTCACCGAGCCATCCACAGTTTTGTCTCACTCCTGTATACACCTTAATAAAATCGACACCCGGCAGATTTACTTTATTACCCTTTTTATCAACGGCCCAGTCAATATCAAAAGTGCTACCTTCATCCTCATTAGGTACATTATCGGCATATCCCCAATCATAAGAATAAAGAACCCAGTATTGTTCTTCGGCAGTTCCCTCATTCACCCCATTATCAGGCAATAATGTACCTTTAAAAGTGATACTCTGACCTGAAATCCATTGTGGAAAATAACTATTATCCGCATTAAATACATTTTTGGGTATATAGCCATTATTATTCTGATTATCAGTCCACCTTATATATTCTTGATCCGATATATGAGGATCATTATCGTCAACAACCGGTTCTTTATTCTCATCCGGTCGATAATAAGTTATTTCATAATTTCTAGTCGTAGCATCTTTATTATATTCACTACCGGCCAATTCGTACCATTCATCATCATCCGGTTTACCATTCTTATTTTTATCATAAGCCACCATCACAATTCCCGGCTCACAACTTCCTCCTTTTCTCGTCACATTAGGATTTGGATTAGCTTCCGCATAAAAAGCGTTACCCAATACACGAAAATCACGTTCACCGGTTACGTTTTCAATTGTGTGGTCGAATCCTACTACAACATACCCGCCAAATCCTCCTAATGAAATCATACCTTTTTTATTATTACCAATGGCAGACAGCACTTTCTTATTCATTGTCTCCTGAGTGTCTCCCTCTTTCCATGTTGGTATTCCATTAACAAACTGTCCCGGTGCAGGACGAAAATCCAGCACTTGAGTAACATAGGGTGACAGCCCCGATTCCGGAACTTTCTCTTCATCCGAACAAGCAGCAAACAATCCTCCCAGCAACATCGTTCCCGACAAGACTAACATTAATTTTACATTCATCTTTCTCATTTCCTATCTAATTAATAATTCATATTCTATTGCAGTAGTCCCTGGGTTACAAAGACAAAATGTCCCGGAATATTTCCCCCTTCCGTTTTCCACTTTAATTTCCCTTCCGGAGAAAAGCAGTATACAAACCCGGTTACTACATAATTTTGGGCATCAGACATCAAAATCTCTTTCGTTTCAGGATTCACAGCAATTCCATACGGAATCATGATCTCTTTATCTGTCCCGTCAGTAATAATCCGGTCGGTGATCTGTTTTTTAGTTCTCGTATCCAAAATACCATAAGTCACTTTGTTATTCCCTGATACGGCCGCATACGCCACACTGTAATAATAAAGTGAATCTCCACTCATCCACATTCCTCCCACAGGAATATCCAGACACGACTTCACAGCATCTATTTTACTATCAATCACGTACAAGTTAGGAGGTATATCTCTATAATCACCACGAGAACTGACATAAATATCTCCCCGTTTATCAATTGCCATACGATGCAAATTGATTCCAACATCTATTTTCTTAGTTTCATTCAACGTTTTCAAATCAACAACAGATACTGTCCGGTCATAATTCGGTACCCGGTATCCTCCCGAATTAGCAACATATAACTTCCCATCGTATACAACCATTTCTTCAGGTTGATACCCAACAGAAACCTTCCGGGTCACTTCCAGACTAGCCGTATCTATTTCTGCCACAAATCCCACTTCTGCGTTCGGATCTATCTGAACAGGTCCTGCATACGAACTAACGTATGCTTTGTCTTTATAAAAAGCCAAGTAACGACAATTAGGAACCTCTATTTCCTTGATTCTACGGGCCGTATGCACATCAAAAACAACAATCAGATTGGATACGTTGATTACCGCATATACCTTCTGTCCGTACACTTGGATATCATTCCCCACATCGCCCAACTCCTTTACAATGTCAGGATTCCGTTCCGAAAAAATATCCCGGGTATAATATCCTGTCGTATAATCAAAGTAATCAAGTGAAGCACGGTTCATTCCCATATTTCCCTCATTCAACTGATAAAATCCCTTAATACGGGTTCCTACCACCGGGAGTGTCACTTGCACGCTATCCGAAAGAAAGACTCGTTCATCTTCCCGACAAGCTGATAGATTCAAAAGAAGTATCAGTGAGTATATTAAATGTAACTTTTTCATAAGCTAAAACCAATTACAAATCGAAAGTTGCGCCCCGGCATTGGATAATTAAGCACTACATCGTAATTTTGATTCAACGCATTATTCATTTCAACAGAAGCCTTCAACAAATAACGACTGCAAATACGAAACTCTTTCTGCAGAGAAAAGTCATGAGTATACCAAGGTTCTACATAGTTACGCGGAATATTATTCACAGCTCCGTTATAACGTTCGCCTACATAGATAAAACTATAGTTCAAAGCCCATGTACCGTATTCCGCACCAGCAATCACCGAACCGCTATGCCAGGGAGTGTAAGGAATCTGGTCACCATACGAAGACAATTTTTTCCCATTTATTTTCGTAAAATCCTGTGCTTTCGTAAAGGAATAAGTTAGATTGGTATGTAACTTCACCAGACCGATATGCCCTGACACAGCAGTAGAAACATCCACTCCCTTACTCTCTACTTTTCCCATATTCGTCATCATCCAGCGGAAACTACTACCGGTAGGTGCAGCAATAATCTTATCGGTAATTGCAGCATAATAAACATCCATTTGCAGAGCAATTCTGTCAATCATCCCGGTCTTGAATGTCTTCTGATAACTTCCTCCTATATTAAACTGGTTAGTAAATTCAGGATTCAATTGGCTGAAACCTATCTGTGCGTAATAAAGATCATTGAAAGTCGGTAAACGGAAAATACGTTTATAAAATGCACGCAAATTAAGATCCTGATTACTGAAAGGTTTATATCCGACAATAAGAGCAGGAGAAAATTCTGACTTATCAGGAGCCTCTACATTGTTACGTACCTTTTCAATCACGAAAGTACCCAACACATCGGCCTGCAATTTCCATTTCCCCAGATTCAGAGCCGTAGCTAATGCTGCCCAAGTGGTATAACGTTGTGGAAAAGTAAAAGGAGTGCCCACCCCACGCATGACAGCATTCAATTTATTATATTGAAAATCGACAGATAGAGAAACGTCCCAAACCGGTAAAATGCTATACATATTCACTACCGATAAATACCAGTCTTGTTGATAATAGGTATTATCAAACTGCATTTTCTTCGTCACACTCTCTTGCAGAAACTGAACCGTATCCCTGGAAAGATAATGTGTATAGTCGTATGCAAACTTTCCATTCAGTTGCAGTTTATACTTCGGAGTTAGATCTTTTACAAATGTTGCTTGCGCAAAGAAATTCTTATCTCCTTGCCGCTCACCATTTTGCCAGATGTTCTTTACTATCGCTCCGGGCAATCCCCGTTCCGAATCATAATAATACAATTTCGCCTGCCAATAGCCATTATGAACAACGCCGTAGACACCCGCCTCTATACGATAAGCCTCAATATCACTATTCCACCGCGTAGCAGTAGTATCATAAGCCACCTCACCAGCCTGATTCAGACGCTTATAACGGAATTTGTACTGTCCGTCAGATTTCATATACTCTCCGCTTAAGCTAAGGCTCAATCGGTCATTTAACTTTTGTTCCAAACGTATGGAAGGATTGATCAATTGAATACTTCCTGCCTTATAGCGTACCAACAGATTTGTTTTCTTCTCTTTCTCAAATTTTGGTTTCTTTGTTTTCAGATAAACAGCAGAAGCAGAAGCAAAATCTTTTGCCGACTGGAATATTTCACTCTTCTGTCCATTATACAGAGAAAGTTCTTCCAAATCATCCAAGGAAAAATGCCCCAGATCAACTACTCCGTTTTGCGCATTACCTATCTGGATACCATCATAGAAAACACCGACATGATGAGATCCCATATTCCGGACATCTACTGTCTTTAGTCCTCCCATGCCACCATAATCTTTAATCTGTACCCCGGAGAAATAGCGCAATGCATCGGCTACGTTATGTGTATTCAACCGCTCCAACTGCAATCCATTGAGCCGTTGAGCCGGAATTACTTCTTTAAATGGTTTAGCAGTAATCACGACTTCATTTAAATGATGCAGGCTATCCAAACGACTCTGCGCTACTGTTTCGAGAGAAAGTCCCAAGCAACATACAGCTACCCATACCATTTTCCAAATTAATTGTCTAATCATTCTGTCCGTTTATTTTTTGATAACAACAAACTTTCAGGATTCATATCCAAAGAAAGAAAAGGGCAGTCTGCTCCCATTCAACGGAGCATAAATCAGCATGCTGCATAAGCAGGCACTACGCACACAATACGTCGTTAAGACAATTACTATAATGTGGTTGAATTAAAAACTGCACTCTTCAAACTCTAATCCCGGAAAGTTTCAAGAATTCAATTTTGG
>ERZ838827.2328-NODE-2328-length-11154-cov-2.867916_pt1 | contig 11154 bp, 10 predicted proteins | sample MGYA00519881_ERZ838827 | MGnify/ENA primary metagenome ERZ838827 (study PRJEB31850, sample SAMEA3708842) | human gut metagenome | biome: human gut; feature: human-associated habitat; material: faeces | place: China | collected 2014 ...
CTTTGAGAAAGTATCAGGTCGGAATACCGGTATGTGACTTGAGCTTTGCTGACTAAGAATAAAGCCCCAAATAGTACGGAAAGAAAAGTTTAGAAAAACTCCTTTCACACAAAATGCGCTGTAAAATATTGATTTATAGCGCATTTGTGTGAAAGGAGTTATCTCATTTCTATCACCCGATAGAGATTGCCGGTGCGCGTATGTATCCTTTCTACTCCAAGTGACATCAATACTTTACTGAAACTAGCCGGAGATGCCTGCTTTAATGCATGGGGATAGCGCTTCTTGATACATAGGAAGATTTCTGCTGCCGACAGTTCCATATACGTTTCATCAGGTTGTGCCGCCCGGAAACAACAATTAAATATGCTCTCTTCTGTTGATTGTCTGTAAAATTCCCGGTTATGGAAATTGATTTCCGCTTCTTCGTCACTGTCAAACCAATAACGCTTCCCACGCAACAGTTCTGTTTTTAACTGGGCATAGATTTGTGAATGTATGATATTTTCTGTATTGATTTTCTCTTCCACTTCGATACAGATAAAACGGCGGCTTCCCGAAGGATCGGTCAGAATATCCTTGCGGTTGGATGTACCGGCAAACGAAGCGATTCGAGGCAGTTTGGAGAAGCTCTTTTGATATGATTTGATGAAACTCAGGCTTGCCATCTGCATCAGATTCTTTAATAAAGGCATCTTCTTGGTGGTTTCCTTGTCAAATTCATCCATACATATCAGCCCATATTCCGATAATTTACGAGTGGTCTGTCCCTTGGAATTCAGGTTGAAGTCATCGGTATAATAGTTTTGCAATTCGGGCGGTACCAGCATTTTTATATACGTGGATTTTTGTTTTCCTTGTTTCCGACTGACCAGAATGGGGGCTACGCTATTGGCATGGGTGTTGTCCAGCCCCATCCATTGGGCTACCATTGCCAACATCCATCGGTGGAAACTCCGTATCCAGTAATTATCGGTAGAAACACGCTGTGCCAAGTCGGTCAGTCGGTCTGTGCCGTCCCATAACGGAAGTTCCTGCATATAGAGCAGGAAAGGGTGATAACTGCCGGTTTGTGTGGAGTAAATAAAACGGTTGACGTCCTTATCCCAACAATTTATTCCTGCTTTGCGGACTGCAATGCAGATGGAGTTCAAGTCTCGTTGGCTCAGCGGAGCGAAAGGCAAAGTACCGTGCGTGCGGTATTCGGTTATTTCGTTCATTCGGTTAAAGCGGAAATCATAGTGGCGTTTCAGGTAAGATTCCATCTGCAAAATGGCATCCAGTATAGGGTCAGTGGACGGAGCCATTTTTCGGGCACACATTTCTTTTAAAGATTCATTCTCTTTTCTCAGCTTTTTCAAGTTCCTTTTGCTCATTTTTCTTTGTTTTTGGGTTTCTATGCGGCTAAGTTACAACCTTGGGAGAGGGGTTTGCAAATATTTCGCAGCTTTAGCAGATATTTTTCCGTTTATCGGAAATAAATGCCTGACGTGGGGGCTGTCTGTCTTTTTTTTGTTACCTTTATGCTGTAAATGATATCGTTCCACTTGGTTGGCACGACCATTCTACCTGGGTGAATCGAGCATGTCAGCCGGGTGGGATGGTCATTTCATCCGGCTGAAACGATGAGGAAAAAACGTATGAAATAGTCAGTAAAAGGAGAAGATTATGAAGGTGGAATATGATTTGTATAAGAGCCCTCCCCGTGAAGTGGATGGGCAGGAGGTGGTGCATCTGCACGCCCGTGTAGCCAGGTCAAAAACGATTAGTATTTGGAGTTTGGGGGATGACATACAGAAAGCGACCAGTTTGACAAAGAGTGATTTGAGGGCAGTGTTGTGCGAAATGAGTGACCGTTTTGTGGAGGAACTGCAAAAAGGTAATTGTGTGCATATCGACGGTATAGGTTATTTCCAGATGACATTATCGTGTCCGGGCGATGTGGAGAAGGAAGGAGAGGTGCGGGCGGAATCCATCCGTTTTAAGTCGGTGGTGTATAAGCCGGAGAAGGCTATATGCGGTAAATTGGAGGGGCTGAAGTTTATCCGTTCCGAAAGAGGGGGACATACGAAGAATTATTCGGATATCGAACTGATGGGGATACTGAGTGACTATTTTAAATACAACAGTTACATCACTCGTCTTGAATTGGAGCGTGTATGCGGCATGACGCGTAGTACGGCTTATCGTCGTATAAAGTCTTGGATGGCGAGGAATATGTTAGAGAAGGTTGTCGGTATTGATGCTTATCGTCCGGTGCCGGGAGTATTTAGAGTTTCACGTTAATCCGCTTATTATAAGCGGATTAACGTGCTGTTAGGTGTGAAAGCACCTTTATGAATTACTTTACTCCACAGCTTTCAGGGCTGCTTCGTAGTTGGGTTCTTGAGTGATTTCGGGTACTAATTCCGTATATACCACTTTGCCTTCCGGGTTGATGACCACTACCGAGCGGGCCAGAAGTCCTGCCAAAGGTCCGTCTGTCATCAGTACGCCGTATTTTTGTGCGAAATCGGAAGTATATCGGTAGTCGGACAAGGGAACGACGTTGGCGATGCCTTCTGTGGTACAGAAACGTCCCTGTGCGAAAGGCAAATCTTTTGAGATGGCCAGTACCGTCACATTCGGGCGGTTGGCTGCCAATTGATTGAATTTACGCACAGAGGTGGCGCATACGCCTGTGTCCATACTCGGAAAGATATTGAGTACCAAATACTTTCCTTTTCCGTCTTTCAATGTATAATTACTTAAATCACCTTTTACCAATGTAAATTCGGGTGCGGGAGTTCCTACTTTTACAAATTCGCCGGCTAATGTTACCGGTGTGCCTTTGAATGCTGTTTTTGCCATAATTTTATTGTTTTAGTTCTGATATTGTAATTATAACAAACGTAAGTAGAAAAAGGTTCACTTATTTTCGTCCTTTGTAAATAAGGAAGCCCACTACCAATACACCAATGGCAATGAAGCAGTAACCCAATTCGTGGCTGTACTCGGTTACTGTGCTCAGAAGTTGTTCTTCGGGTACCACTGATTGCAGATAATAGCCGATTGCCGCCAGGATACAGTTCCAGATGCCTGCACCTAATGTAGTGTAGAGCAGAAAAGTGGACAGCTTCATTTTGGCTAGGCCGGCAGGAATTGAAATCAACTGGCGTACTGCCGGAATGAGGCGGCCGATAAAGGTGGAAAGAGCACCGTGCTTGTCGAAGTAATGCTCGGCGTTCTGTACTTTTGCCTCGTCTATCAGACACATGTGACCGAAACGGCTGTTGGCAAATTTGTATACCAAGGGTCGGCCGACAAAGTAAGCAATGTAATAATTGATGATGGCACCGATATTGGCTCCTATGGTGGCGAAAATAACTACCAGAAATACATTCAGGTCACTATTTCCTCCTGCAGCTTTATAAGCGGCCGGGGGAACCACCACTTCCGACGGGAAGGGGATAAAAGAGCTTTCAATGGCCATTAATAACGTAATAGTCCAATAATTAAGGTGATCTAAGCACCATTGGATAAATGCAACTGATTCCATGATTAATTAATTATAAGAAATTATCTAAGTCTACTTTTCCATTATTGACACTGTCTTTCAGGTTGCGCATTAATTCGTTAAAGCGTGTATCGCTCAGTATAGAGTCGCTTGTGCCCAGGTTGCTGTACGCATCGGGCAGTTCGTGCTTCATCTTTGCGATGTAATGCATGCAGGAGATGGCTTCTTCCAGATAGAAATAGCAATAGGCCAGAAAGAAATAAGTGGCGGGTGCATTGTCGGGAAACTCACGGTTTATTTGTTCGTAGTATTGTGCGGCAAGCTTGAAGTTCTGTGTGTCGAAACAAGCAGCGCCGATAGTGAACAGATAGTCCAGCCGTTCGTCTTCCATGATTAAGTTCAATGCCTGTCGGAAGTATAGTTCTCCTTTGGCCTGGTTTTCTGCTTTGGCAGTCTCGTCATTGCATGCTTTGGCTTCCATCAGGAAGAATCGTCCTGCAACGATAAGCGTATCGGGGTCGTTCTCGTTCAGTTCCAAAGAACGCCGGATGGATGCTTGTCCCACGCCGATGTGCTTCAGGGCGGCATGGCATAAAGCTATGTCGCCATATAGTTCGGACAGTTCGTATTTGCTTAATGCGTCTTTATTGTCCAGCAGTGCTTCTATATAATAGATGGAGGAGGTATAATCCTGCATCTCAAAATAGGTCTTTGCCAATGCCAGATAAGCACGTGTTTTATTTTCCTGTTGCTCTGCCAGGCGGAGATAGTAATCACAGGATTTTTGAAGTTCACCGCTTTGTTGGTAGCAAAAGGCTTTAAGCGTCAGTGCCTCCGCATTGCTGTCATCAATGGCCAGTGCGAAGTCTATGGCTTCGTGTGCCTCTTCATAGTCATTGGTGCTCAAGTAGCATTTGCCCAAACTGTTCCAATGATTGATGGAGTAGGGATAGCAGTCGAGTGTGGCTTGCAGAAGAGGAATGGCCGCTTCGGGATTATTGAAAGTGATATAAAAGTCACACAATAGGTCTCTGAACTTCTGGTTTTTTTGGGAAAGGGAGGCAAGATCGTATGTTTCGCCCACGTGCTTGATCCATTTCTTTGCCAAAGCTTCCTGATTGGCATCTATATAAGCGAGGATAATATCGATAAGGGTTTCCAGTTTTCCTTCTTCGTAGGCAGCTAGTTCTTCGAATACATGGTCGGCTTCTTCCATGCGTTTTTCTTCCATCAACAAATCGGCTTTCAAGAACCTCACCTCGCGATCCGATCGGTCTTCAATCAAGTCCATAACCATATATGCTTCGTCCAGCCTGCCTTTCATGGCCAGGGAACGGGCACGAAAAATCAAGGCATCCGTATCGTTGGGATGCAGTTGTAAAGCAAAGTCTATTGCGGCTTCTGCTTCTATTTGTCTTCCTTTTGAAGCATAATATTCGGCGATGTCTGTCAGTTCGTCAGCATCAAAATAAGCGGGGGTATGGTTTTTCACCATACCCTCGTATTTTTCTAACGCTTCTTTAAATTCCGGGTCTTCAAAATAGGAAGACAGGTCATTATTCATAAGCTGTTTTTTATTTATTAATTTTACTCCAGGTATCTTTTAAAGATACGGTACGATTGAACACCAAGTGTTCGGGCGTGGAGTCTTTATCTACATTGAAGTAGCCGATGCGCTGGAACTGTAAGTAATCCAGTGGTTTGGCTTCTGCAAGGTATTTTTCTACATAACATTCGGTCAGAACATGCAATGAATCCGGGTTGATCATTTCTTTCATGGCTTCCAGTGCATCGCATTTCTTGGCTTCGCGGATGGCAGCCATTTCGTCACGTGGGTTTTCTACCTTCCATAGGCGGTCATACAGGCGTACTTCTGCTTTCAGGCAATGAGCGCAGCTCACCCAGTGCAGTGTTCCTTTCACTTTGCGACTGCTGCCGGGCATGCCGGTTTTGGTATCGGGGTCGTATTCGGCATATACTTCTATTATGTTGCCCTCTTCGTCTTTCTTGCAACCGGTGCATTTCACAATGTATGCATTTTTTAGGCGGACTTCTTGTCCCGGAGTCATACGGAAGTATTTCTTCGGAGCGTCTTCCATAAAGTCTTCGCGTTCCATCCAAAGCTCACGGCTGAACTCGATGGTATGTGTGCCGGCTGTCGGGTCTTCGGGATTGTTGATGGCTTCCATCTCTTCCACTTGTCCTTCCGGGTAGTTGGTGATGATAAGTTTCACCGGATTGATTACGGCGGATACGCGAGTGGCACGGGTGTTCAAGTCTTCGCGCACCGCACTCTCCAACAGCGCGAAGTCGTTCAGGGCATCGTATGTGGTGTAACCGATTTTGTCAACGAAGTTGCGGATGGACTCAGGAGAATAACCACGGCGGCGGAAACCGCAGATGGTCGGCATACGGGGGTCATCCCAACCGTTTACTAAGTGTTCCTTTACCAAAATCAGCAGGTTACGCTTGCTCATCAGCGTGTAGTTCAGGTTCAGTTTGTTGAACTCGTACTGGTGAGGGCGGTTGTTGTCCAAGTCTTTTCCTTCTTTTACCCAGTCCACAAACAGGTCGTAGAGCGGACGGTGAGGAACGAATTCCAGTGTACATAAAGAGTGGGTTACACCTTCGAAAAAGTCGCTCTGTCCGTGGGCAAAGTCATACATGGGGTATGCTTTCCATGTTTCGCCTGTACGGTGATGGGGCGTTTTTACTACGCGGTAGATAATAGGGTCGCGGAAGTGCATATTGGGGCTTGCCATATCTATTTTGGCACGCAACACCATCTTTCCTTCTTCTATTTCTCCGGTGTTCATCTTTTGGAACAGTTCGAGTGTCTCCTCTATAGGGCGGTTGCGGTAAGGGCTTTCTACACCCGGCTGGGTGGGCGTGCCTTTCTGTGCGGCAATCACTTCGGAGCTCTGTTCGTCTATATAAGCTTTTCCTTCCTTGATGAGACGGATGGCGAAGTCCCACAATTGCTGGAAGTAGTCGGATGCATAATATTCATTTCCCCATTGGAATCCGAGCCATTGGATATCTTCCTTGATGGCTTCCACATATTCCATGTCTTCTTTGGTCGGGTTGGTGTCGTCGAAACGCAGGTTACATACTCCACCATAGCGTGCGGCTATCCCAAAATCCAGGCAAATGGCCTTGGCATGACCGATGTGGAGATAACCGTTGGGCTCAGGCGGGAAACGGGTTTGGACTTTTCCTCCGTTTTTACCTTCCTTCAGGTCGTTCTCTACTGCCTGTTCGATGAAGTTCAGACTTCTCTTTTCTGTAGCTTCTGTAGCGTTCATTTCAGTCATAGTGATATTAATTTTACACTTTAAGGTGCAAAAATACGTATTCTTTTTGGGATATGCGTTATTTCACGGGAATATATCCTCCCTTTTTTATAATATTTTGCCCCGCAGGGGAAAGTACATACTCGATGAAAGGGCTGACTTTCGCTTTGTCGGACACATTATAATAATAGTAGAGCGGACGCACTACAGGATATTGTCTTTTGGTTCCGTTTTCCATGGTGGGGAGTACATAGTGTTTTCCTTCGTCATACGAGACGGCTATCGGCTTGACACGGTCGGACAGATAAGCAAGACCTACATATCCGATGGCTCCTTTGGTTTGGCTGACGGACTGGATGACGGCGCCGGTTGCCGGCATGGAGAGGCTGCCGCTCATATAGTTCTTGTTTTTTAGGACGCTTTCTTTAAAGAATTCGTATGTTCCCGAAGAGGTTTCGCGAGAATAGACAATGATTTTCATATCGGGGCCTCCCACTTGCTTCCAGTTTACAATTTTTCCGCGGAAGATACCTTCCAATTGTTGCCGGGTGAGGCGGCTGACAGGGTTGTCCGGGTGGACGATGATGGCAAGGGCATCGTAAGCGATAATTACTTCTTTTACTTCTTGTCTGGCAGCTTTCAACTTCATTTTTTCACTGAACTTGATGGGGCGTGAAGCCATGGCGATATCGGTGGTATGGTCCATGAGGGCGGATATGCCGACTCCGGTCCCGCCACCGGTGACGGTTACCCGCTGCTCGGGGTGAGTGTTCATAAATATTTCTGCAGTCTCTTGTGAGACAGGTAATACGGTGTCGCTGCCTTTGATGCGTTGTGCGGCAGTGTGCAGGCTGCAAATTGATAAGACAAAGAAAAACAGGGCTTTTAACTGATTCATAAGTTATTATATTAATTCATGTGCAAAAGAAACGTTTTCCTGTGTCATTTGTTTTACTTGTGTATTACGATTCCGTTACAAGGTGAGGTGTTGCTTTTCAGGTGGAGGAGTAGACTTTTCTGTCCGGGTGTAACAACTTTGTAATATAATTGTAGCAAATACTTCAAGCTCCTTTCATATCATTTTAATATCGAGAAGCTTTTTTTGCATCGATTACTAATAGAAGACTAAAACAGTATGAAACAAGTTTGGGAAAAGATTGTCGAAGGAATATTGACTTGCAGTGGCTTTATCACAAGTATTACGATAGTGCTGATTGTCATTTTTCTGTTTACGGAGGCATTCGGACTCTTTGGTAACAAGGTAACAGAAGAAGGGTATGTGCTGGCTGTCAACGGGAAGAATCCGGTCAGGGAACTGAGTGCGGTGCAAATTAAAGATGTGTTTGACGAAGAGATAACCAATTGGAGTGAAGTGGGAGGTCCCGATATCGGAATTAAGGTATTCCGGCTGGAAGATATTACTTCTTATTTTTCGGAAGAAGAGTTGGGGGCGGAATACGACAAGGCGGGAGAATGTATCGGTAAGGTAGTGGCAGACCATCCGGGTATCATTGCTTTTGTCCCGGCAAAGTTTATAGAGAAGGACTTTCCGGGTCGTTTGCTGAAAGATGAGCATATCTCTTTCTCGGAAGTGTTTGCCGGTAAAGAATGGTTCCCGACAGCAACTCCGGCCCCGCAATTCGGTTTTGTTCCTTTGGTCATGGGAACACTTTGGGTGAGCTTCTTTGCGATTCTTTTTGCATTGCCGTTCGGATTGTCTGTGGCTGTATATATGTCGGAAGTAGCAAGCAGCCGCACACGCGGATTTCTGAAACCGGTTATTGAATTGCTGAATGGTATACCGTCGGTGGTATACGGATTCTTCGGGCTGATAGTTATTGTACCTCTCATTCAAAAGGTGTTCGATTTGCCGGTGGGAGAGACCGGTTTGGCTGGAAGCATTGTGTTGGCTATTATGGCTTTGCCTACTATTATCACGGTCAGCGAGGATGCTATGCGTAATTGTCCGCGTGCCATGCGCGAGGCGAGTCTGGCTTTGGGAGCCACGCATTGGCAGACCATCAATAAAGTGGTGATTCCGTTTTCCATTTCAGGCATTACATCGGGAGTGGTGCTGGGCATCGGACGTGCCATTGGTGAGACGATGGCTGTGCTGATGGTGACCGGCAATGCGGCTGTGATACCGACAACGATTCTGGAACCGCTACGCACAATTCCTGCGACGATTGCTGCCGAATTGGGAGAAGCTCCTGCCGGTGGCGCACATTATGAGGCCTTGTTTCTGCTGGGGGTGGTGCTGTTTCTGATTACCATGATTATCAATTTTAGTGTAGAGTATATATCATCCAAAACCGGAGCGGGTTTCGGAAGAAAGTCATAATACGATAGAATATGGAAGAAAATATATTTAATGCCCGACAAGGGGTACGCAAGAGACGTTCACAGTGGATTGCGTTCGGAGTGTTCAAACTGCTTAGTTACAGTATTGTACTGATTTTGTTTTGCATCTTGGGCTTTATTATATATAAAGGTATAGGAGTTATCAACTGGAAGTTTCTCACTTCGCCTCCCAGCGACGGAATGACGGGAGGAGGCATTTGGCCGGCTATCGTGGGTACTTTTTATTTGATGATAGGCAGTGCATTGTTTGCTTTTCCTGTGGGCGTGATGAGCGGTATTTATATGAACGAATATGCTCCGAAAGGTAAATTGGTCCGCTTCATACGGGTGATGACGAATAATTTGAGCGGCATCCCATCTATCGTTTTCGGTTTGTTTGGTATGGCGCTGTTTGTGAAGTACCTGGGTTTTGGCGATAGTATTCTGGCGGGTTCACTCACATTGGGTTTGCTTTGTGTGCCGTTGGTTATCCGTACTACCGAGGAGGCTTTGAAAGCTATTCCGGATAGTTACCGCGAAGGCAGCCTGGCGTTGGGAGCGACCAAATTGCAAACTATCCGCTACGTGATTCTTCCGATGGGGATGCCTAATATTATCACGGGGCTTATTCTTGCAATGGGAAGGGTATCGGGAGAAACCGCACCCATTCTGTTTACTTGTGCCGCTTACTTCCTGCCGCAGTTGCCGCATAGCATATTGGACCAATGCATGGCCCTTCCTTATCATCTTTATGTCATATCGACCAGTGGAACCGATATGGAGTCACAATTGCCCATTGCTTACGGAACTGCTTTAGTGCTTATCCTTATTATTCTGGTGGTCAATTTGCTGGCGAACGGACTTCGCAGGTATTTCTCGAATAAATTAAAAACGAATTAATCTATAATATATGAATAAGATAGATGCGCAACATGTGAATTTCTTTTATGGAGATTTCCAGGCATTGAAAGATATCAGTATGGCGATTGAAGAAAAAGCGGTAGTGGCTTTTATCGGTCCGTCGGGCTGCGGAAAGTCTACCTTTCTCCGTCTCTTTAATCGTATGAACGATTTGATTCCCGGTGCACGCCTTGAGGGGAAGATACAGATAGATGGCGTGAATATCTATGATAAATCTGTGCAGGTGGACGAACTTCGCAAGAATGTGGGAATGGTGTTTCAGCGTCCCAATCCTTTTCCGAAAAGTATTTTTGAGAACGTTGCCTATGGGTTGCGGGTAAATGGAGTGAAGGATAATGAATTTATCCGTCACCGGGTGGAGGAAACATTAAAAGGAGCTGCCTTGTGGGATGAAGTGAAGAACAAGTTGAAAGAGTCCGCTTTTGCCCTTTCGGGCGGACAGCAACAGCGTTTGTGCATAGCGCGTGCCATGGCTGTGTCGCCTTCCGTCTTGCTCATGGATGAACCTGCATCGGCGCTCGATCCCATTTCTACCGCTAAGGTGGAAGAACTGATTCACGAACTGAAGAAGGAATATACCATTGTTATTGTAACCCATAATATGCAGCAGGCAGCACGGGTCAGTGACAAAACCGCTTTCTTCTACATGGGTTCGATGGTGGAATATGACGATACGAAGAAGATTTTTACAAACCCCAGCAAAGAAGCCACTCAAAATTACATTACGGGACGTTTTGGATGATGGGGATACCGTCAGAAAAAAAGAATACAAAAAGAAAGATGATATTATGGTGAAATTTATAGAATCAGAGCTTACCTCACTGAAAAAAGAGGTGAACGAAATGTGGACACTGGTGTATAACCAGTTGGACAGGGCCGGGGAATCGGTATTGACATTCAACCGTGACCTGGCGCAACAGGTGATTGTTCGAGAGAAACGGGTTAATGCTTTCGAACTGAAGATAGACAGCGATGTGGAAGATACCATTGCTCTTTATAATCCGGTGGCGATAGACCTGCGATTTGTGTTGGCCATGTTCAAGATAAACAGCGATTTAGAGCGGTTGGGAGATTTTGCCGAAGGCATTGCCCGTTTTGTGGTGA
>ERZ838827.2339-NODE-2339-length-11111-cov-2.942203_pt1 | contig 11111 bp, 7 predicted proteins | sample MGYA00519881_ERZ838827 | MGnify/ENA primary metagenome ERZ838827 (study PRJEB31850, sample SAMEA3708842) | human gut metagenome | biome: human gut; feature: human-associated habitat; material: faeces | place: China | collected 2014 ...
AAATTAACTATACGTTCTATTCTTTTTGCCTTTTTTGAAAAAAGTGATTAAAAAACTATTGACATTTTGTTACTGGAGGAGCGCAAAGATTCCTTCTGATACAAGCAAGTTCCCACCCCCTGCTTATTGCTTTTCGCAATTAAAGCAGGGGACTTACTTGACTTCGGCTAAAAAGATGGAATATAGTATATTGTCGCACATTGACACTTTACCATGATAAGGTTAAAATAAAGATAAATTATGCACTGCAAGAGAAATTGGACAGTTGCAATATTATTCTGAATTTCGGTGGTTTGCCGGGATTATTTGAACAGGAGCGAATGTGTTATGATAGCAGAAAAAATGAAACCTTATGTAAAAAATAATTCAGCCATCCGTATGATGTTTGAGGAGGGAAATCGTCTCAGAGCCATTTACGGTGCGGACAAAGTTTATGATTTCAGTCTTGGGAATCCGAGCGTTCCGGCACCGGAGTGTGTGAAGGAGGCTATTATTGATCTGGTGAACGAAGTGGAGCCGACAGTGCTTCATGGTTATATGAGTAATGCGGGATTTGAGGATGTGCGCCAGACGATCGCAGAATCTTTGAACCGCCGCTTTGGAACTAAATTTGCGGCAAAGAATCTGATTATGACAGTTGGGGCAGCCAGTGGTCTGAATGTGATTTTCAAGACAATCCTGAATCCAGAGGAAGAAGTGATTGTTTTTGCACCATACTTTTTGGAATACGGTGCATATGTGCGTAATTTTGATGGCAAGCTTGTGGAAATCTCTCCGGATACAACCACATTCCAACCGAATCTTGAGGAGTTTGAGCAGAAGATTACAGCAAAGACAAGAGCAGTGATCGTAAATACACCTCACAATCCCACTGGTGTTGTATATTCCGAAGAAACCATTAAGAAGCTGGCTGCAATTCTTGAGAAAAAGCAGCAGGAATTCGGCAGTGTGATTTATCTGATCTCTGATGAGCCATATAGAGAGCTGGCTTATGACGGTGTAGAGGTTCCGTATTTGACAAAATATTATGACAACACCATTGTTGGCTATTCTTACAGTAAATCTCTGTCCCTTCCGGGAGAGCGTATCGGTTATCTGGTAATTCCGGATGAAGCAGATGGCAGCGAAGAACTTATTACTGCAGCGGCTATTGCCAACCGTACTATCGGATGTGTCAATGCCCCATCCCTGATGCAGAAGGTGATTGCCAAATGTGTAGATGCAGAAGTGGATGTAGCTGCATATGACAAGAACCGTCTGGCATTATATAACGGACTGAAGGAATGCGGATTCGAGTGCATTAAACCCCAGGGTGCATTCTACCTTTTCGTGAAATCTCCGGTAGCAGATGAAAAAGCGTTCTGCGAAGCTGGAAAGAAATATAATATCCTTATGGTTCCGGGAAGTTCCTTTGCCTGCCCTGGTTATGTGAGACTGGCTTACTGTGTATCTTATGATACGATCATTAATTCCCTGCCGGAGTTTAAGAAACTGGCAGAGGAGTTTGGACTGTGAAAACGGCGGGGATTGACATTGGGACAACAACGATAAGCGGTGTTGTTCTGGAAAAAGGAAGAAACGGACAGGCAAAAATTCTGGAAGCAAAAACTGTAGAGAATGGATGCTTTATTGAAACCGGAAATGATTGGGAAAGAATTCAGGATGCCAGGAAAATTGTAGAAAAAGCAGTGAATCTGCTGGATTATTTCCTGGAGAAGTATCCGCATGTTGAGCGGATTGGGCTCACAGGGCAGATGCATGGAATTGTCTATGTTGACAAAGAGGGAAATTGTGTCAGTCCGTTATATACATGGCAGGATGCCAGAGGAAGTATCTGCGATGGAGATCAGATTCCTTTAACAGAAGAAATCCGGGAAAGATGTAAAATCAATGCTGCTTCAGGGTATGGGCTTGTCACACATATTTATAATATCAGGCATAATCTGGTTCCGGATTCGGCTTTGAGTTTCTGTACGATCATGGATTATTTTGGAATGCATTTGACAGAGCGTAAAAAAACATTGGTACATGTGAGCAATGCGGCAGGTTTGGGATTCTTTGACAGCCGTAAGATGTGCTTTGAAAAAGAAAAACTGGCTGAAATGGGAGTGGATGTAAACTGGCTGCCGGATGTCTGTACTGAAATAGAAAAATTGGGTACATACAGAGGACGGACAGTTACAACTGCAATCGGAGACAACCAGGCAAGCTTCCTTGGCGCAGCAGGTGATGAGGAGAATACATTACTGGTCAATATGGGAACCGGCGGACAGATTTCTGTTCTTTCCAGTCAGTATTTTGCAGGAGATGGAATTGAGGCAAGACCTTTCCTGAATGGGAAGTATCTGCTTGCAGGAGCATCTCTGTGTGGCGGCAAGGCATATGCGCTTCTGGAACAGTTTTTCCGAAAACTTGTAAAAGAAGCGACAGGACAGGATCAGCCATTATACAAAGTAATGGAAAAGATGGCAAGAACAGGGAAAGATTTGAATAGTGAAAGATCTGAAAGTCGAAAGATTAAAGTGGAAACAACATTTGACGGTACGCGGGTAAATCCGGAAAAAAGCGGCAGTATTACCCAGGTAAGTTCCGAAAACTTTACACCTGAAGACTTCTGCTATGGTGTTCTGAAGGGGATGAGCACAGAATTGTATCAGATGTATATGACTATTCAGAAAGGAACCGGCATAAAGATCAGGCGCATGATTGGTTCAGGGAATGGACTGAGAAAAAATCCGGTACTGTGTGAAATTATTGAAGATATGTTCAAGGCAGAACTTGTTCTGGCAGAATGTGAAGAGGAAGCTGCGACAGGAGCGGCAATGAGCAGTAGTATGTAGAACTATAGCAACTCCCCCAGATAATAAAATGAAGCAGTGAAGTGGATTGTGAATAACCAATTGATTTTAATACTGGAATTTGAGGAAAGGGGCTGTCCTGAAAATAGACAGCTCCTTCTTTACTGTCCGATTTATTGTATGTTATTTTTCGACATGTTCTGATATATTTTGGAGCATGCCGGAAAATTTTATGAAAACTGCAAAAAAATTCAGGAAAAAAAAGACAGCATTTTAAACGCTATAGAAAAAATGTAATTTTTGAAAAAACAATTATTGTAATAATCTCCCGAACGTGACATAATAAGAATGGAAAAGTAAAAAGCAGGTTAAATTCTGATTAGAAACAGGTAAAATAACCTGCTTACATTATGCGCCGATTTTCTGAGATGAGGTGGGAAATCAGGCAGACGACAAAGGAGAAAATAATGGGAATTTTTTCAATGATATTGTCATTACTGAGCGGAGTAGCGTTATTCCTGTTCGGTATGTCATTGATGGGCGACGGCCTGAAAATGGTTGCCGGAAATAAGCTGGAAGCTTTCCTGTATCGAATGACAAACACACCGCTGAAGGGAGTTGCTCTGGGTACTGGTGTTACCAGCGTGATTCAGTCTTCTTCTGCCACAACCGTTATGGTCATTGGTTTTGTTAACTCAGGTATGATGAAACTGAAACAGGCCATCGGTATTATCATGGGAGCCAACATCGGAACCAGTATTACCGGATGGATCCTCTGTCTTTCTTATATTGACGGAAAGAACGGAATTGCGAAGATTTTATCTACAGCAACAATTTCAGCAGTAGTAGCGATTATTGGTATTATCCTTCGCATGGCATGTAAGCGTTCCGTGCATAAAAATATCGGTAATATAATGCTTGGTTTTGCAATCCTGATGACAGGTATGCAGACAATGAGCGGTGCTGTTTCACCACTAAAGGACAGCCCCACATTTACAAACATGCTGACAATGTTTTCCAACCCGCTGATAGGTATTCTGGTAGGTATTGCATTTACCGCAGTGCTGCAGAGTGCATCTGCCACAGTCGGTGTATTGCAGGCGTTATCTGTAACAGGTATCCTGACATTCTCCAGTGCATTCCCGATTGTTCTTGGTATCGGTGTAGGTGCTGCCTGTCCGGTTCTGATTTCAGCAATCGGTGCGAATAAGAATGGTAAACGTACAGCACTTGTTTATCTGATCAATGACCTGTTTGGTCTTATCCTCTGGTCAGTGATCTTCTACACTGTAAATGCTGTTGTGCATTTCGGATTTATGGATATGATTATGTCACCGGTTGCAATTGCTTTACTGAATACTGTATTCCGTGTAGCAACAGTATGTGTTCTTTTCCCGTTCATACCGAAGATCGAGCAGCTGGTGTGCTGGCTTGTAAAAGACAGTGCAGAGGAACTGGAAGATGAAGCAGACTTTGATCTTCTGGAAGAACGTCTTCTGAATTATCCGGCACTTGCTATTGGACAGTGTCATCGTGCCATGAGCGGTATGGCAAGGAAGCTTCGCAAGAATGTCAACCGTGCCATGAACCTTCTGAATGAATATCAGCAGGATAAATTTGATAAGGTACAGAGAAAAGAGAACCTGATCGATAAATACGAAAGCCGTCTTGGGGAATATCTGATGAAGCTCACAAAGCATGAGATGAACAGTGCCCAGACAAGGCAGGCATCCCTTTATCTTCATACCATCAATGACTTTGAGAGAATCGGTGACCATGCATCCTACATTGCCTATATGTCCAGTGAAATGCATGATAATCACACTAATTTCTCACAGGAAGCCTGGGATGAGCTGAATGTAGTAATGGAAGCAGTTCGTGAGGAGATCAATCTTACCTGTCGTGCATTCCTCAATGATGACAAAGAGATGGCTCAGAGAGTTGCACCTCTTGGAATGATTATCACATCCTTATGCAATGAGCTGAAGATGCATCATGTAGAGCGTCTGAGTAATGGCAATTGCGGACTGGAAGAGGGAACTGTATATACAGATATTCTCAACAGCTTTAACCGTATTGCAGCACATTGTGCAAGTGCAATGGTAGCTCTCCTTAAGAGTGGAGACGAGAATCCGGATATGCATATCCATGATTCCAAGATTTACCCATCTGACAGCGTGGAATATTATACATACTTCAAGGAATATCGCCAGAAGTATGAAATCGTAAAGAACGAGGAACACATGCGAAGCATGGAACCGGAAGAGGTAGAATAATACTTTTATACTACAAAGCAATAAATATATATGATATAATGACAGCAGATGATCTGGAAACGGATGTCTGCTGTTTTTTTCGTTATAGTTGCCGTGCATACAGATGGTGGGAATGATTTTTCGAATACGCTCCTGCGTGTGCAGGCTGAGGAGCCAGCAGACAGGATCATTTTTGTAAATCAAATATATTCATTCAGGCAGAGATTCTTCCTGTAGACTGGATCAGTTATAGCAGGCGGAAATTGTGCAAACATAACACCCAAAGGAGGAAGTAATTATGTTATTCGACAGCAGAACAGTTTATCTCGGTGCATCCAGGGACAAATATGAGCAGTATTGTAAAGTATTAGATTCAGAGAAAATCAAATACAAAACAAAGAGAGTCAACCACGAAGAAAAAATGACAGCCCCGGGCAGGGGAACCGTCCGCAGCATGGGTGGGAACTTTGGAACAGATAAAACATTGTATGAAATCATGGTCGGAGAGAAAGATTACGACAATGTAATGGAGATTCTGACAGCACTGAAGTAGACGGAATCTATCCTGAAGAAGAAAGTATGCAAAAAAGTGTGCAAGATAATGTGCAAGATAACGGAAATCCTGGAGGTGTTTTGTGGGAGAATATAAACCGCCATTTACAATAACAAATGAGATATTATCATATGTGTCTTCAATTTCTGAAAAAATAGGGCGAATCACGGCAATCAGAAGTCTGGAAACAAAACCGCACCTGAGAAAGAATAACCGAATTAAATCTATTCATTCATCTTTAAAAATAGAAGCGAATTCTCTTTCTCTGGGGCAGGTTAGGGATGTAATTAATGGCAGGCTTGTACTGGGGGAACAGAAAGAAATACAGGAAGTTAAAAATGCATATGCGGCGTATGAAAGCCTTTCGGAAATTAATCCCTATAGTATAAAAGATTTAAAGAAATTTCATGGGATTATGACAAAATATCTTGTGGAAGAATGTGGGGAGTTTCGCCATGGAGAAGAGGGAGTCTTTAATGGAGATGAATGTATTTTTATGGCACCTCCGGCGCAATTCGTACCGCAGCTTATGGATGAACTGTTTGAATGGATGAAGAAATCAAGGAATAGTGTTCATCCATTGATTATGAGCAGTGTATTTCATTATGAGTTTGTCTTTATTCATCCATTTGCTGATGGTAACGGAAGAATGGCAAGATTATGGCACACTGCGATTTTGTCTAAATGGAAACCTGTATTTGAGTATATTCCAATCGAAAGTCGGATTGAAAAATTTCAGGATGAATATTATGATGCTCAAAAAAAATATGCCGATTATGTAGATACACACGATAATCTGATTCTTCAGAGTGTTCGTACTGAGCAGGAACGTTTGCAAAATGACATGAGCTTAGCCTACCAGGTATATAGTCAAGTAGCTAATCAGTTACAGGTCGCAAGAGCGAAAGTTCAAGAAGAAAAACCCGTATTTGCGGTGGTAGAACCGGCAGTCGTTCCACGATATCCTTCCGGTATGGGAAAGAAATCGTATTTAATCATTTTCTTATTTCTGTCTGTTGTAGCTACAGCCGGGTGGTTGCTATTTGGTAAAGATTATTTGGATAAGATAAGGAAAGAACTTGTATAGGGGGTAAAGGGGAAACAAATATATTATTATGAAAAAAGTAAATAAATTTAAATTACTGGCAGCAGGGCTATTGATAGGAGTTGCTTTTTGGCTGTTAGGATCCGATTTCTTTACATTCATGATATGGTGGGAAATTTTATGGATTCTTGGATTGGTATTTATGCCGATAACGGCTCAGATATTCAAAGGTTTTGATGATAATGGATGGATGTATTCAAAGGTTATAGCAATAGTGATATGCGGATATGGAGTATGGATTTTGACTTCTATAAAAGTGGTTCACTTTACCACATTGAGTTCTGTCGTAATTACTACCTTATGTGGGGGGAGCAGTATTGCTTATGGAATATATGGAAAACAAAGAAAGGTTTTTCCGTGGAAACATATGGAACTTGTTTATTGGGAAGAAGTGATTTTCTTTGTTGTATTTCTTTTGTGGACATATATGGCAGGATTTCATCCGGCAGCTCATGGAACTGAAAAATATATGGATTTTGGTTTTATGAAGTCTATGATGCATAGCACAACACTTCCGTCAGAAGATATGTGGTATGCTGGCAAAGCTTTTAACTACTATTATGGTGGTCAATATTTTGCGGTGTTTCTTACGAAACTTACAGGAACAAAGGTAGAGATTACATACAATCTTATGCGTACCATGATAGCTGCATTTGCGTTTGTATTGCCATTTAGTCTTGTGCGCCAGATGCTTAAGGATAAATTAGGTAAAAGGGGAAGAGCATGGATAACAGATTTTGGAGGTATTTTAGCAGGTTTATCTGTATCCATGAGTGGAAACCTTCATTATATTATATATGGAAAAATTTTTACATTACTGGGGATAAGAGAAGATTACTGGTTTCCAAGCACAACACGATTTATAGGATTTGATCCACCTGTGACAGGGGACGAGACAATTCATGAATTTCCTTCATATTCTTTTGTTCTTGGGGATTTACATGCGCATGTGATTAATGTGTTTTTTGTTTTGGCAGTATTGGGGATTTTATATGCATGGATAAAAAGAAATTCCGGTAAAAGCTGGAAACAGAAAGAGATATTTCTGCTGGGACTGTTCCTTGGAATTTTCCTGTTTTCAAATACATGGGATTTTATGATTTATTATGTTGTAATATGTGGAACACTGTTTTTTGGAAATTTGAAGAGATATCTTAATTTTACAGATATGAAACCTTCAGATATGAGAACCGGTATAAAATGGAGCGTTGTGCAATGGATAGAACTTCTGCTGACTGCGGTGTTGATTTCGTTACCATTCCATTTACAGTTTAAAAGTGTTATGGTACAGGGAATCGGAATTGTGAAAATTCATACGGCGTTTTATCAGTTTTGTGTATTATGGGCTTTTCCATTGCTTATATGTGGATTATTTGTCGTATCTACGCTGATAAAAAATAGAAATTTTACAAATAAAAAAACCAGGAATTTATTTTACAAAATTAATGTTTCTGATTTATACGGAGTTGTACTTTCTCTTTGTGCAATGGGACTAATATTGATTCCGGAAATCGTTTATGTAAGAGATATCTATGAAAAAACAGCACCAAGAGCAAATACTATGTTTAAGCTGACTTATCAGGCATATATACTTTTTGCACTTATGATGTCGTATATTTTGGTATTTTTTGTGGCAGACAGAATAAAAATTTTGCAAGAAACTAAATTGGATAATAGATATGAGAAAAAGGTAAGATTATCAAAAGTGCAGATAACCGTTGGGGGAATGGCAATAATACTTCTTATATCTACCTGTGGATATTTCGTAAATGCTACAACAAATTGGTTTACAGGTTTTCCTCTGAAAAATAAATACCAAACTCTCAATGCAACTGCTTATATAGAAAATGCCATTCCTGAAGATGCGGCAGCAATACGATGGCTGAATAAAAATATAACAGGTCAGCCAACTGTTCTTGAAGCTTGCGGCGACAGTTATAAAGACTATGACAACCGGGTTTCTGCTATGACAGGATTGCCGACGGTATTGGGATGGTATGTTCATGAATGGTTATGGCGAAATAATCTTGATGAAGAAAACAAAAGAAGAACAGACGTGGAAACTATTTATACTTCAACAGATAAAAAAGAAGTACAGGAACTGCTTGATAAATATGAGGTGAATTATATTTTTATTGGAAGCTGTGAATATCAAAAATATGAAGGGGTTAATGTAGCACTTTTAAGTTCATTGGGAGAAATAGTTTTTAAAGAGGAAAATACAATGATTGTGAAGCTGTAATAAAACAGATTTCAAAAAGAAAACAGTCACATATTTGAGTGAATATCTTAATTCATCAGATGTAAGTGACTGTTTCTTTTTATTGCTATTTTTGAGGTAACTGTTTTGGGCAGATGATTACAGCATACTTATACTGTCGCTATTATAACGGCTATATTTAGCTTCCTCATATCTGATCATGCAGATAAAAGCGGGTTCAATATCTTTTACTGTTTGTGCAACATTACAGAAATATTGGAGAGGAATTGTGGCAAAAAACCTTATAAAAAACACACTATGTTTTGAAAAAACGAATTTCGCCAATTTATATATGAATTTCGCTGTTTCATAAAATTTTGCGACGAATGTGTTATCATTTAAATATAAGTAAGAAGAACTGAAATGTATCTGAAGAAAGGAGAAGTATCAAATGAAACATAGCAGAAGCAAAAACGCAGTGTTATTGATGATTATCTTTATTTGTAGTATTTGTTTGAATAATGTGTGGGCTCGTGAAACAGGGACGATGGATCAACTGGAAAAAGAGAATCCGGATGATGTAGATAAAATGAATAAAGTATTATATTATTATAATACTTTATTTTTTGAAAACTATACGGAAGAAGAATTGAAACAGCAGGAGAAATTTCAGAAAAGTATTCATTTATTGAATGAATTATATTTTGAATATGGATCTTTAGAAAATATTCCGATTTTGCCTTTTGACCCGGAAAATATCAGGGAGGGTGATTCATTATTTACGGAAGTTGTTGCTGTGATAAATACAGAAAATAATGAGACATATTTTGTAACGGAAAATGATGATATGAAGTTGTTAAAAAAATGTTTGGAAAAATTACAATATTACAATGGAAACTCTGTTACAAAATCAAATGAAGAGCTAACGGAAGCAATAAAGAACTTTCAGAAAGAAGAAGGGTTAACAATTGATGGAATAGCTGGAAACGAGGTATGGAGGAAAATAGATATTTTGATGCTGAACAAAGTGATTGAAGATGATTGAAAAAGATAATCATATTATGTTGGAGGTGATTCCGATGTTCCTGCATGGAATACGTATTAATTTTTAACGGAATTAAGTAAGTATGTTAGCCCACTTCTTCGGAGAAGCGTTTCTATGGGGAGGATAGAAAGCCCTACAGCGTAAGTATGGCTTCCATGGATACAATGGGTATGAGTATGTTCTCCCCATGAGTAGAATCTACTAAAGAGAATAAAAACCTAAAATTTCGCGTACTGAAGGAGAATATCAAGAAAAATTTGGAACAATTGATGAAGGTGGAAATTTTGTTCCGGCAAAACCAGGTTCTCTGGGATAATTGATAAGTTAAAAGAAAACAGTCACATAACTGAAAGAATATATTGATATTCATTGGATACATGTGACTGTTTCTTTTTATTTTTTATGAGGTGACATCTCGTTCAATGCTAACTGCTGTCTGGTAATTCCTGCAATTGAGGCAGGTAAATCTGATTGATTTGGTTAAATTACAGAGCACTTACTCCGTCATCATCATAACGGTCATATTCAGCTCCCTCATATCCGATCATGCGGATCGTAGCCGGATTGATATCCTTTACTGTCTGCGCAACATCAGCAACCGGGATTGCTTTTCCCTTGCGAATAAACAGTGGAACTTCATTCAGGGCAACTTCTACATAGTGATGTCCTTTTTCAAGAATCTCCTGAGAAATTGTTCCGTCAGGCAGGAATTTTACGAACATCATTTCCTCTGGCAGATATACATAGCGGCCTTTTGCATTCTGTGTATAAACAGGTGCGATCATGATTTCGTTTCCAAGGAGAAGCTGGTCCTCTACCTGAGTTGCGAATGCATCCTCTGTGTAGTCGAATGCCAATGGGCGGAACATCATGTCATCGTTTAATGCAGCTTTCATGTATTCACTGTACAGATATGGAACAAGGCGATATCTGACACCGATCACATGGCGGAAGTCTTCGATATTTTCAAACTGGTAAGCTTCCTGTTCTCTGGTTCCCAGAGCGGAGTGGTTTCTCATAAGAGGTGTGAATACACCAAGTGCCAGCCAGCGCAGTACCAGATCACGTGTGGTATCTGCACCGAAACCGCCCAGATCTGCACCTGTGTAAAGGAAACCGCACATATTCAGGGATGGAAGCATCTTTAAGTTCAGA
>ERZ838827.2340-NODE-2340-length-11108-cov-2.547001_pt1 | contig 11108 bp, 12 predicted proteins | sample MGYA00519881_ERZ838827 | MGnify/ENA primary metagenome ERZ838827 (study PRJEB31850, sample SAMEA3708842) | human gut metagenome | biome: human gut; feature: human-associated habitat; material: faeces | place: China | collected 2014 ...
TTCTTCCTGCTGTTTTATTGCAGATTGTTCATTCTCCTGCACAAAAGATCCGCAAGATATACTTTTGGCAATAAGAGGATACATAGCCCGCTTTAAATACGGCAGTTCCGCATTCGCAAGAATATTTCTGATGATTACCCGATTCTCTTTCATCCACTGCAAAAAGCTGTTTATTGCATACTCCCATGTTACTTCTTCATATATACGGCTTTCATGTACTAATTCATACTCAAATGCCTTTGACATCAATATATATTGTCAAAATGATAATAAAAAGTTTGCCGGTTTACTCCACATTGACCGGCAAGCTTTTGTATCGTGATTTTTGAAAAGGGGCATTTTTTTAATAGTTCCATGAAGGCAACACAAAGCATTGTTTCTGTTTTTTGTCTCATATAATCATTTCCTTAATTCATTAAATCCGCTATTTATAATGATTCTCATAATAATTCAGAGCCATACAGATTCCTGAAAATCCATATGGCAAATATGTTCTGAATCATTAATTATTTTCTTTTAAAGTAATTTTAAGTTTTGTTGTAGCTCCTACTGTAACTCCCTCCACATCTTTGACATGAAGTGATACCTCATGAGTTCCAGGTTCTAATCCATTAATGTCAATCCACGGAACAAAATCTTTAATATCCAGATTTTTTACAGCAGAAGCTGCCCCATCCACAAGAATAGAATAGTCATTATCCTTATCAAAACTTACTTTATAATTATTGGTATTATTCGTTATATTGATATCCTTTTTCGTAAAGGAAAGCTTATGTGAGGTTATTTTTTCAATCGTTGCCTTTACTTTTACATCACTGGTATCATCATTCGCCAAAATTACATTATCAGGGAGTACTGTCTGGGTCAGATCAATATCCTTCTCATAATCTTCCGTAAGCCCCTCAATTGATACACTGTCTAATGTAATGGAATCCAGACTTTCCAGCATATCATCCGGTGCTGCAATCGTAATCTGTTTTGGTTCATAATCAAAAGAAACAAGATGATAATTCTTTGCAGGCTCCCCGGTATAACTTAACTTGACATCTACAGTCTTTGTCTTCCAAAGCTCTATATAAATTCCTATAGACGCTGTATCAAACTCTATCTGATTACTTATAATCTTTTTCCCTTCTTCGTCATACAGCACTGGCTTATCTGTAGCTGTAACATCATGAGATATTCCATCCACACTGACTGTCGCACGAATCTCTTTCGCTGAGGAGAGCAGATTCTCCGGACCGCTTACTTTTATAAGATTAGGAGTACTTGTCACTCTTCCTACAGCATAACCTTCCGCTGGGTCACCCTTCGCTGTAACATTAACAGGAACACTGATCGTCACGACTTCATCTTTTTTAATCTTCATAGTATTGGTTGTTCCAAGTGTAATATCAAGCTGGTCAGAATATTTCTTAGCTGTGACATCAATCGGAACAGCATCTACTTTTGACAATTTTGAAAAGTCCGCAATCGCCTGAAAGTCAGAAATTCCCATGGAACGGACAATACTGCTCTTTCCTTTTACGGTAATGTTTACTTCTTCTCCGTCAAGAATCTCATAGGCGTATCCCCGTTTTGTAAGTGCATCCTCATTCATTACCTTTACAGGAATACTGTAAAATCTCTTCGTAACTACAGGATCATTTGTATTTGCTACAAAAAGCCATATTAAAACTGCTATAACGACAGAAAGTATCTTCATCCACATATTATTTTTCTGACTTTTCATTTCGCAACAAGTCCTTCCATTTTTTAAATACATCTGTATTATTTTCTTCGTCAATCTTTAACTGTTTGAGCTTCTCTAACAGCTCTTCTTTTTTCAAATGCTTATACAGATTTCCATCCTTCGCAAGTGACACAGCACCTGTCTCCTCAGAAACAATAATTGTCAGACTGTCTGAAACCTCGCTGATTCCCACTGCGGCCCTATGTCTTGTTCCCAATTCCTTTCCAATATCCATACTATCTGTCAACGGAAGATAACAGGTTGCTGACACGATACGATTGCCTCTTATAATGACTGCTCCATCATGCAATGGTGTATTATGCTCAAAGATATTGATAAGAAGCTGGCTGCTAACTATTCCGTCAATGGAGATTCCAGTTCGCACGTATTCCCCAAGAGCAACGTTTTGTTCAATTACCATCAATGCACCTGTCTTTACTGCTCCCATCTCATAGGAAGCACGCACAATCTCATTAATTGTCTTCTCTGTCAGGACTGACTGTCTTCCATCATACTCTCCTGTGGAAAATGAAAAAAGATTACTGAAAATCTTTTTTCGTCCCAACTGCTCTAAAGCCCGACGCAGCTCTGGCTGAAATATGATAATTGCTGCAGTAATTCCCACACCAAGAGAATTCGAAAGCAGCCATGATATCGTATTTAACTGAAATATCGCTGCAAATAATGCAAACAACAGCAGCATAATAATTCCTTTAAATAACGTCCATGCCCGAGTCAGCTGTACCCACTTCAACATCTGATAAACAATCACACTGATAATGATTATCTCCAAAATATCGGTAAATCCAATAGATGGCAGAGACAGCCAATATAAATACTTTTCTATTACTTTGTGAAATTGTCCTATACTTATTAACTGCATAATCTGTTATCCAGCCCTTTCACTCTTTCTCTGCTTCCTCCCTATTCCCATCAAACAGGTCGGTTTCTTCTGTTATATCATCGAATAAGATGTCATCCTCATTCTCGCCGGATTTAATATCTGTCACATTCCTATCCTTTTGTGTAACTTTAATCTTAGGAACTGCCTTTACATAATAAAAATATTCGTCATCTTCAAAAGATGCCTTTTCAATTCTTGATACGTCTCCAATTCCTCTGAAAAATCGGTAAATATAACAACATCCTATTCCCAGAATCATCTCAAGGAAGAGGCGCCATATCTTATAATCAAGTTCAAAAATCAATCTTCCAAACAATAATAATAGAATCATCGCTATATGCCCTATAAAAATTGCAAATAGCCACGCTCTCTCATAAAACAAATGACAAAGCAGTGTTGTAATAAAAATAATTAAACTAAATGTAATCAAAAATACAAGCAGCTTTTTATCAATCAACATCAAATTTACAATTCTTTGCAGACCCATTCCAAAACTCGATGATGTGGTAAGCAGCGTGCTTACATCCGTCATATAAACAGACAGAAAATAAACTACCACTCCTGCCGCTGCTGGAAGAATCGCCCCAAATCCGACAATCATTCCAAGCAAAACCGGAAGAAGATATTCTAATTTTAAATAAAACATTACCGCAGTTACTATAAGAATTACTGCGTGTTTTCTATCTACTCTCACAAATGCCAGTGAACATATGATAGAAAAAATAACAAATCCCAGAAAAATATCCATAGACACTTTCCATAGATTTATCATAATTAATATAGATATCATATAATATAAAACTGATATCGGTAAAAATGCCTGCGCGGCAGAAAGTACCAGAAAAATCCCTGGTTTGTTTATTACCATATTATAAGGAAACATTCCCTGAAACATACACATAGTAAAAAAGGCAAATACCAGCTTTAGTACTGGCAAAACCACATCTACATGTTTTTTATAAAAAACAATTAACCATTCTTTAAAATAGACTATTTGTGCCATCATAAAATTATGCCCTGTCCTTCTCTTCCTTTTGAATATACCTTGCAAGACGATACAGATTATAGTCGTACTGCTTTATATCCTCTCTCATCTTATCGTAAACCTTCGTATAATACCTTCTTGTACATACAAAATCAATAATGATTATTATCAGATAAAGAATCATCGCATGAAGAATATATTTCTGATAAGGGAACTTCAATCCCTGTGAAATAATATCTGTGTATATTCCAAAGCAATACAACCCAAGACCTAATAAATAAGCCACTGTTATTGCAATTATACTCTCTAACTGTTTAATATTTACATAGGTTCTCTTGCTATAGCAGTTAATCTTTAAGTCTTTCTTTCCGGGACCTTCTTCATAAACCGCTAACTTGGTCATTAAACGGACCTTTTTCGGATCAATCATAGATGCTCCTCGATTTCTAAATAAAATTTCTTCAATCTTTTTTAGTATAACATGAAGTTTTGACGATGTAAATTCTGTTTTGCACAGCGAAGGAGACGCCACCTGAGAATAAAATAAGCCATATTTGTGGCCTCGGAGCAAGTGTTGGATGCGAGCGTCTAAGCGAACATTCAATATGCCGCGACTAAAGTCACAAATATGGCTTATTTTATTCTTGGTGTTCTTCTCCCTTGCCTGCGGCAAACCAGAATTTTACTTCTTACTCTCTGGAGATTCCAAGAATTTTGTAGCGAGAGAATCCGTCTGGGCTTTCTACCTGAACTGTCTCACCAATCTTAGCACCGATTAATCCTTTTCCTAATGGGGATTCATTAGAAATTAATCCTTTAAGGATATCTGACTCTGTAGAACCAACAATACGGTATTCAAGCTCTTCATCAAATTCTTCATCGTAGAACTTAACTGTGCTTCCGATACTTACTGTATCTTTATCGTAAGCGGACTCATCAATAACTTCAGCGTTCTTGATGATCTTCTCAAGTTCTTCGATTCTTGCTTCCATAGAACGCTGCTCATCTTTGGCCGCATCATACTCTGCATTCTCGGATAAGTCACCCTGTTCTCTGGCTTCTTTTATCTTCTGTGCGATTTCTTTTCTTTTAACTACTTTTAAATCCTGCAGCTCATCTTCTAATGCCTGCATTCCCTGACTTGTAAGGATATGTTTTTTTGCTTCCACCATAATCTACACCTTTCTTTTCTGCTTCACTTAAAGCACCATTATAATCCAAAAAATTTTCGTTGTCAACGCATCAGCAGTTCCTGCAATGCGTCAAAAGTCTCTACCTGATTGACTTTATTGCGAAGAGTTGAGGAACCATGCATCCCTGTGGTATACCAGGCTGTGTGCTTTCGCATCTCGCGGATTCCCATTTTTTCGCCTTTATACTGGACGCTTAACTGTGCATGACGAAGAAGCATGGAAATCACTTCTTCCTCTGTCGGGCGTTCTGGGATTGGCTGCCCGGAAAGTGCTGCTTTCACTTCCCGGAAAATCCACGGATTTCCCTTTGCACCTCTGGCAACCATGATCCCGTCACAGCCGGTATAGTCCCGCATCTTTACAGCATCTTCCCCTTTAAAAATATCACCGTTACCGATAACCGGAATAGAGACTGCATTTTTTACATCACGAATGATGTCCCAGTCTGCCTGTCCTGTATAGTACTGGACTCTTGTCCTTCCGTGAACGGCAACTGCCGCTGCACCATTTTCTTCCATAATCTGAGCAAATTCCGGCGCATTGATATGGTCAGCATCAAAGCCTTTTCTAAACTTTACGGTAACCGGCAGACTCACTGCTTTAGAAACCTCTTTTACGATTCGGCCGGCAAGTTCCGGATTCAGCATTAAGGCAGAGCCTTCTTTATTATTTACAATCTTAGGAACAGGGCATCCCATATTGATATCAATATAAGAAAATCCCTTATCTTCGATTTTATGAGCCATCTCGCCCATTAATTCCGGTTCCGATCCAAAAATCTGTACGCCGATTGGCTTTTCTTCCTCTTCTGTCTGCATAAGGGGCAATGTGTTCTTATTCCCATAAAAAAGAGCTTTGGCACTAATCATTTCTGTGACCATAACATCCGCTCCCTGTTCTTTACAAAGAATACGAAAAGGCAAATCTGTAATGCCCGCCATCGGCGCGAGAATTATTGGAAAATCTGTTCCATATATCTCTTTAACCGTCATTACTTAACCCTGCTTCTGCTTATCATAAATAATCTGCAGTCCCTTTAAAGTAAGATTTGCATCATAATAATTGATAAAGCTTGTTTCCTGTGCGATCATTTTTCCAAGACCGCCTGTAGCTACTACATTAATCTTTCCCAAACCGCTCTCTTCTTTCATTTTACGAATAATGTATTCAGTCTGTCCAATGTAACCATAAACAAGACCACCTTGCATACTTGTTACCGTATCTTTTGCCAGAATATACTGCGGCTTTCTGATTTCGATTTCAGGAAGCTTTGCTGCCTGCTGCCAAAGAGCATTCGCAGAAGTACGGATTCCCGGAGAAGTTACACCTCCAACAAATCTTCCATCTTCTGTAACCAGATCATATGTTGTTGCTGTTCCAAAATCAACGACAATAACCGGTCCTCCATAAAGCTCATATCCTGCAACGGCATCTACAATGCGGTCTGCACCTGTTTCTTTCGGATTTGTTGTCGCAATACGGATTCCTGTGCGGATTCCCGGCCCAACAATAATCGGAGTTAATCCAAAATATTTAATAATTGCACTGTTAAATGAATGCATTACAGCCGGAACAACAGATGCAATAATTACATCTTCCACATCCTTTGTGTCATATCCTTTGTACTGAAGAGTGTTTAATATAAACACACCATATTCATCAGAAGTACGGTTAATCTTTGTTCTCATCCGAAAGGTATCACACAGCTTTTTCCCCTGAAAGACTCCTATCGTAAAATCTGTATTTCCAATATCAATCGCTAATAACATCTTGTCCCTCCTGTAAGAAAAATACTCTGAAATATGTTTCCATATTCTCCAGAAGCTCTCTCTTTTCTGCACGAAGCTGCTTTATCTTAAGAACACTTCCTATTTCGTCAAAGAAGAAATCATCTTCCTTTGATTCCACAGTCAGATTAAGATTTCCCTTTTCATCAAATTCTAAGCGGAGAATTCCACCTACATCTTCTGTAAAAAGAACACACATAATCTGGAGTTCATCCTTTATCTGCTTTGGAAGTGAATCAAACTCCGGATTAAAGTAAAAAATCTTTTCATAACTGCTTGAACCACATAATATCACTTTATCATCAAACATAATAACGGCCTCCTATACATATCCGTAAATACCGCGGACAGATACCTCTCCAGAAAAAATATGCTCTGTATTTCCCTCGGCATCCTGAACGATCAGCTCGCCTCTGTCGTTAATTCCAATGGCTGTACGAATTATTTCCTCACCCTTTTTTATAATCTTTACTTCCCGTCCTACATTCACAAGCTTCTGATTATAACTTTCCAAAAATGGTGATAAATCCTGCTTTTCTAAAAACAGTTTATAATCTCTGAAAAAAGCAGAAAGAATTTCCGAAAGTAATTCAGCTCTTTCTATACTATGACCACTTTCCTTTTTTAGAGAAGTTGCCGTTTCCGCAATATCTTCCCTAAATTCCATTCGATTGACATTAATTCCAACACCAACAACAACATAAGCAATACTGTCAATTTCCATGTTCATTTCTGTGAGAATACCGCAGACTTTCTTCCGATTAAGAACAATATCATTCGGCCATTTAATCTGACACTCCTGTCCTGTAACCTTATCAACTGCTTCCGCCACAGCAGAAGCCGCTACTAAAGTAAGCATAGATACACTATTTAAAGGCAGATCTGGTCTCAGTAATATCGTGAAAAAAATATCCTCCCCAGATGGAGACAGCCATGTTCTTCCTCTTCGGCCTTTACCGTTAGTCTGATTGTCTGCCACATAGATACTTCCATCTGGCGCACCAGCTTCTCCACGACGTTTTGCCTCCTCATTCGTAGAATCAATGCTTTCAAAGCAGCATAACTCACCTGGTATTTCTCCCTTTTTTATACAGGAAAGCACTGCTTCCCTCGTAAGCAGGTCTGGACTTTGTAAAAGCCGATAACCCTTTCGGGTCACCGACTCTATCTCATATCCTTCTTTTTTCAGACTGTTCATATACTTCCACACAGCAGTTCTTGATACACCCAGCTCGTCACAGATGCGCTGACCGGAGATAAATCCCTCCTGCTGCTTTAGAAATTCTAAAATCTTTTCTTTCATTATTAAACCGTCTTTCCGGATAAACTATCTTCCGAGAGTTGCCACCATTACAGCCTTGATTGTATGCATTCTGTTCTCTGCCTCATCAAATACAACTGAATTCTCTGAACGGAATACTTCATCTTCTACTTCTCTGATATCAAGACCAAGACGGTCTCTCATATCCTTTGCCACACTTGTCTCAAAATCATGGTAAGATGGCAGACAGTGCATAAACAGACACTTGTCATTGCCTGTGTCCTTCATCATCTTTGTAGTTACTTTATATGGAGATAACGCTTTTACACGCACTGGATATAATTCCTCGGACTCACCCATACTTACCCAGATATCTGTATAAATAACATCAGAACCTTTTACATCTTCTGGATCATGGGAAATAGTAATTGTAGCTCCGCTTTTCTTAGCAAGTTCCTGTGATACTTCAAGAACCTTAGGGTCACATACTGTCTCTTCTGGTCCTACTGCCTTAAAGTCAACACCCATGATAGCACTTCCATACATCAGAGCATACATTACATTATCAGATAAATCACCTACAAAAGTAAGCTTCATCTCATCTAACTTCTTATCAATATGCTCTTCCATTGTCAGGAAGTCTGCTAAAACCTGTGTAGGGTGGTCTACATCTGTAAGGCCATTCCATACAGGAACACCAGAGTACTTCTGTAAATCTTCTACGATATCCTGTCCAAATCCACGATACTCGATCGCATCATACATTCTTCCGAAAACCTTAGCAGTATCTTCAATAGATTCCTTTTTATTCATATGAGAGTTTGTAAGATAAGTTACATGTGCTCCCTCATCCATCGCTGCAACTTCAAAAGAACAGCGTGTTCTTGTAGAAGATTTATCAAAGACAAGAACGATATTCTTACCTTTCAGTTCTTCTCCAAGAATACCTTTCTTCTTCTTAGCTTTCAGTTCATGCGCTAAATCCAGCATGTAACGAATCTCTTCTTTATTAAAATCAAGTAAAGTTAAAAAACTGCGTCCTTTTAAATCCATCTTTTATTCCTCCAGATTAAAGCAATTACTGCTTATAAATATTGCTTACATAGTAAAAGTATTAACAAAATTTATACTACATGTCGCGAATAAAGTCAATATTTATGGGTTAATTCATTGATAAACAGGCCACCAGACGAACACTGGAAGAGAGAAGATAGCCTATCAATGAGTTATATAATTAGCTATCAGATTATTATCCAGAACTTCCTTGCAAGTGTCTATGAGACTCTGAGCACGGTCGGAATATTTCTGGCAGAGTTTTTCGTTGATATTTTTCCGGCTGCCATCCAGGAGAGACATTAAACGCCCACTTGCTACAGTTCCGTCTTTTCCTATTGTAAATAGCATGTTATCATCGCTTGTGATAAAGGAGCCTTCTCCTACATAGGATATCTGAGCTACAAATCCCTCGTCTGCATTCAATAAATCATGTCCGAATACATAGGGCTGTTTTGTATCTAAATCCATAAGATTTGCAATTGTTGGCATAATGTCTACTTCGCCACCAACAGTGTCTGCCACCTTACTTTCATTTAATCCTGGAATATGAATGATGAACGGAACATTCAGCATCTCATCATAGTCGTATTCTTTTCCGAGGAAATCTGTCATTTTCCATTGAACGGACGGGGTTTCTTTATTCATTCCCTGATGATCGCCGTAAATAGCGATTACTGTATTATCGTACATATCATTTTTTTTAAGATATTCTATCAACTTTCCAAAGGCTTCATCCGTATATCTGACGGTCTGAAGGTAATTACCAAAAGTACTTCCCACATCACTGTCTTTTAGTTTAAGGCTTGCCAGCGACTGATCCAATTCATATGGAATATGGTTTGTGAGTGTAATCATAAAGCTGAAAAATGGCTGTTGCTTTGTTTTTAAGATATCAACTGCCTGGCGGAACATCTCCTTGTCGGTAATTCCAAAGCCAGAAATCTGAGTCTGTTCCAGTTCTTCTTCCGAATAATAATGCTGAAACCCCTGATTCTTGTATGCCTCGCTTCGATTCCAGAACGTCTTTACATAACCATGAAACGCCATTGCACTGTATCCCTTTTCCCGGAACATCCACGGAAGACCGTTATATGTATTATCCACATACATTCGGTAACACTCTCTGATGTCATTCGGATATAAACTGTTTAACGCTGAAAATTCTGCATCACATGTATTTCCCACACCGGTTGTTGAATAAAAATGGTTGAAATAAATAGTATCTTTTTTCAATAATTTATTCAGATTCGGGGTAATTTCCTGACCGTTATATGTTGCCCCAATAACAAAGTTATTAAAAGATTCTGTCTGTATCAATATCAGATTCTTTCCCTTTGCCACACCTTTATAGGCTGTCCCAGATGACTTTGGCACAATGCTCTTCATCTTCTTTTGAATGGCTTTCTCGTCAACAGAACTTCTTTTTAACTTGCCGACTACATTTACTACTATATCATTCGTATGGTAGGTAAAAAATTCAATGTGGTTTACCTGCTGAACTGAGCGAAGATTCTGTGGATTCAATCCATAGTAATACCACGCACAGATTGCCACAATGTAAATAATGATATGCAATGCACTCTTTATCAGAGATAACATAAATTTCTTTTCTTTCCACACATTTTTAAAATGAAACTTTTCCGGCCAGCACTTTGCCAGTTCATCAAGCATTCCTTTTTTACCTTTATTGCGCAGGTGATACCAATATAAAACAAAAGGATAGTCAATCAAAGTCAGTAAACACCACGGACTTACACTCGCTCCAATCACATCTCCATCTCCTGCAATCTGTCCAAGGCTTGTAATCTGATAAAGCTGGTTGACAGATACATATTTTCCAAAATAGCTGCTATACGCTGCATCTGCCAGCATAATTAACGTAATTAATGTGTATACAATATAAAATCCATATCGTCTGGGTTTACTTTCTTTAAAAGAAAATGCCTCAAATACACAAAATAAAAATAACAGACTTAATAATGGCACATCATAAATACTAAGCATATCCAGCCGCTTCGTCTGCCAATAATATATAAACATCTTTAAAATTAATACTGGATACACTAACCAGTAGTGAGCCAGTAGCTTTTTGATTATTGTTTTCATAGTTTTTTCCCAATTTTTTAAAATTTATTCCACTGTATTATTCATATTTTATCTCAGTCGAGAAGACTCCCACCTCTTCAGGTG
>ERZ838827.2343-NODE-2343-length-11104-cov-5.390895_pt1 | contig 11104 bp, 10 predicted proteins | sample MGYA00519881_ERZ838827 | MGnify/ENA primary metagenome ERZ838827 (study PRJEB31850, sample SAMEA3708842) | human gut metagenome | biome: human gut; feature: human-associated habitat; material: faeces | place: China | collected 2014 ...
ATCAAATTGATGATTTAATGGAAGAAATCCAGCTTCGTATCGAAAAAAGCGAACGTGTGCTTGTCACTACTCTCACCAAACGTATGGCTGAAGAACTGACCGAATATCTCCTTAATAATAATGTAAGATGCAATTATATCCACAGTGATGTCGACACTTTGGAGCGTGTGAAGATTATGGATGATCTCCGGCAAGGTATATACGATGTACTGATTGGCGTCAACCTGCTTCGTGAGGGGCTTGACCTTCCGGAAGTATCACTTGTTGCTATCCTTGATGCGGATAAGGAAGGATTCCTCCGTTCACACCGTTCCCTGACACAGACCGCCGGACGTGCTGCCCGTAATGTCAATGGAAAAGTTATCATGTATGCCGACAGAATGACGGACAGTATGAAACTCACCATCGACGAGACTAACCGCCGCCGCGAAAAACAGTTGGCTTACAATGAAGCAAACGGAATCACTCCCCAACAGATTAAAAAGGCTCGAAATCTATCAGTATTCGGAAATGCAAACTCGGAAACAGAAGAACTGCTGAAAGAAAAGCACGCTTATGTTGAACCTTCTACTCCGAATATTGCAGCAGATCCGGTGGTACAGTATATGAGCAAAGCGCAAATGGAAAAGAGCATCGAACGTACCCGCAAACTAATGCAAGAGGCAGCCAAGAAACTGGAATTTATCGAAGCTGCGCAATATCGCGATGAATTATTGAAACTGGAAGACCTGATGAAGGAGAAATGGGGATAAACTTTCCTCATTCTCCACATACTATATTCTGGGTATTAAGGGCTATAAATTCTTAACAAGTCTATAATACAAACATCCATTTTTTAATTAGTGTTATAAAAACACCTTTTATCTGCTGTTAATTTGCAGATATGGCAAAACAACGTATCTTTGCAGTGTGTTTTTCATAGTATTAGATTTAAGGTTAACAAAGGTTGGAGCAAGGCGTTGCTCCTTTTTTTATGCCCATACGCCAGGTGGACTTCCTAATATAATATTACTTGTGATCCGGGCTCTACGCTTATACAATCCTCCTTAAATTTTCTCCTGAAAGTCGGGTTGCCCCGACTTCATTATAAATAAATTAAAGCGCCTTATCTATTGCACTTTTAATCAACGGCTCCATTATATCATATCCCTCACTCGTCGGATGAACTCCGTCTTTTGTATATTGAGGATTCAATGCCTGATTTTCATCAACCACCATTACCTTATAATAATTCACGAACGGAATTTTATTAGCCTTCGCATAAGCCTCTATACGAGCATTTAATGCTTGAATCTTCTGTGGCGCATCTTTGATTTCCATTCTCCACTTAAAGGCGGCGGCAGGAAGAACGGAAGTTAATATCACCTTAATCTTATTCGCTTTAGCCAACTCTACCATAGAAACGATGTTACCAAAGGTTTGATCTTCATTGTAAACATTTGTATTTTCCGCTACATCGTTCGTTCCTGCATTAATAACGACCAAAGCCGGAGAAAGATTTATCACATCTTCCCGAAAACGCAACAAAAACTGATAAGAAGTCTGCCCACTGATACCACGACTAATATATCCGTTTGACTTAAAGAAATCAGGATGAGTCCTTATCCAACCTTCCGTTATCGAATTACCCATAAAAACAACTCTTTTTTCCTTCTTTGACGGCTTCGGCAATGCCGCATTCTCTTTAGCAAAACGAGCAGAGTTCGCAAAATCTCTTTCCTGTGCAAACGTCTCTCCTACTGAGAAACTCAGACAAACAACAGCCAACATGATCCACTGGCTTATTCTTTTCTCCTTCATGTTTATATTTTAAGTATTAGTGAAATATTAATTGCATGCAAAGATAAAGAATCTTGCTACATTTTACTACTCAATCAGCGAATAACCGTTAACATGGAAGTACATTTTCTTAATCTATGTTATATAACATATTGTTTTTCTTGAATTATTTGCTAATGTCGCAAAAGTCCGTACCTTTGCAATGTGTTTTTCATAGTATTAGATTTAAGGTTAACAAAGGTTGGAGCAAGGCGTTGCTCCTTTTTTTATGTCCATACATTTGATTTCCTGAAAAAGAGTCGTATTTTTGTACACTATTCATATAAAAGGAAAATGAAACGAAAATTACTCTATATCACTTTAATAATAACCATTCTATGTGTAATTAGCATTATTATATGCAACCGGCGAATCAAGAAGAATGCATCTCAAAAATTATATACTGAAATTACAGAAACACCTAAAAACAATGTAGGGCTATTGCTTGGTACTTCTCCCAAACTAAAAAACGGGAATAACAATTTATATTTTGACTACCGTATTTTTGCAACTCTTGAATTATACAAAGCCGGAAAGATAAATTATATCCTTATCAGTGGCGACAATCGTAAAGAAAATTATAATGAACCGGAAGAGATGAAGAAAGCACTTATGCAAAGAGGAGTCCCGGAAAAATACATTTATCTGGATTATGCAGGATTTCGCACACTCGATTCCGTTGTTCGTGCCAAAGAAGTGTTCGGACAAAGCCGACTAACAATTATTTCTCAACGTTTTCACAATGAACGAGCTATTTATTTAGCAGAAAAGAATGGAATAAACGCTATCGGTTACAACGCCAAAGACGTGAATGCTTATTCAGGACTGAAAACTAATATTCGAGAATTATTTGCAAGAGTCAAAATGTTTATTGACTTGGCAATAAACAAACAACCTCATTTTTTAGGAGACAAGATTATTATCGGAAAATAAAAACAATTATGGAACAACAAATTCAACTCAACGACCACAACAAACAGGAGTATCCTCCTATGCACACTGCGGAGCATTTATTGAATGCCACTATGGTGAAGACATTCGGTTGTCCACGCTCACGTAATGCCCATATAGAAAGGAAAAAAAGTAAATGTGACTATATTCTTTCCTCTTCTCCGACAGCGGAACAAATTCAAGCGATCGAAAATAAGGTGAACGAAGTAATCAACCAGAACTTGCCCGTAACAATTGAATTCATGACACACGAACAGGCAAAAAATATTGTAGATCTTAGCAAGTTGCCGGAAGATGCCAGCGAAACACTTCGCATCATACGTATAGGAGATTATGACGCTTGCGCTTGTATCGGGGCACACGTCTCCCATACCTCCGAAGTGGGCACTTTCAAAATCATTAGCTATGATTATGACGAAGCAAGACAAACTCTACGATTAAGATTCAAACTGGTTTAAAAGGGAAGCACAGTTTATGCAAAGAGTTTCAAACGGATTTGGAACACATTGTTTCAACCCTACTTGAAACAATGTGTTTCCTTACGGAAAAGAGTGTAGTTCGTTTTAATCTTTTATAAATCAGCGATTAAAAGTGTTTTTATAAAGATGCAAGTAACGATATAGTAGTGGAAGTCCAGCTACACATTGCATTGCTCTGCATAATTTCAAATATCTCTCTACGACAAAGATAGTCAATGTTGTTAATAGTTACAAGTTAATCAAAACTTATTTTAGTTTGTAATTGGTTGTTTAATGCTTCAAGAATAAGCCTTATAGCGATAAATTAACAACTAATAATGTCTAAATACTTATTCTCATCTCTTCCCAAAAGTATATAGTAATTACGTAAATACCACATAAGGATTCATGCAAGTTATTTTCCAAAGTTTATCATCTTCGTCATAATCAAAGTAAATTCCATTAATATTACTGACTTTAGAAAAGTCAATATCTGATTCACCTATTTCATTTATAACACTAAAATTCGGACTAACTAAATATTGCTTATCATTAATTATTCTTGCCATTAACCTTTTTGTTCTTTTATGTACTTTTCCATATCTGAAGTTAGGAACTTTTTTAATTTTTATAAATTTTCTCTTCGAAAATCTTACTAATAAATCGATCCATAATGCTGCATTTTCTGATACTTGGTTTTTATAGTAATCAGCATGGTCTATTAAATCTTGTTTATATGTTCTAATGCTTTTTTCCCAAAGATCATCATCATATAAGTTGGCAATTTCATAGGCAGAAATCCTTGAGCGAATTCCTGCTTGATAGATTTTAACTGATTTTATGTTAGGTAATCCTAATTCTACAAGAATAGCCAATTCTTCGATAGTATCCGCTTCTTCAATTAAATTCTGTTTCTTCATTTTCTTTGAAATACCATTGAGAACCCAAGGCATATTGAAAGAATAATGTTGAGTTACTATATTAACTGCATTTTCATGTTGAACGATATCTGACATGGATATTCCACTTAACCACTTTTTTCGTATCTCTTTTATATCAACACTATCTTCAAATTTTTCTTTATATATATTCACATCTCTAATGACGTCTTCTATATTTTCAAGAAGTGAAATGCGTTCTTCTAATGTTTTATCACTTACTATATAGCTTTGAACAATACTAATAATCTCGCTAAGCTTCTCATCTATTTGCAAATCTGAATTGATTGGAATACCAGAAGATACAATACTTTCCCAAATACTTTTTTCTATCCCTACCTTTTTTGTTATACCTTTAATTCTAGCCTTTATAAAATCGAGAACTTCATCGCCAGTAATATCTTCATAATATTGAGCTTGTATATAGGCTAAGGATTTAGTAAAATAACTATCAATCCATTCCAATGTGTTTCCTTCAAAATTATTCGAATTATGCAATGATAATAATCCGTCATCAATCAAATCAAGAAGATCATTAACTTCATCTAAAGACTCATCAATTTCATTAATACGATTTTCAGCAAGTAAATTAATTAAGTTATCAAATGCTATTCCGTTAAGTTGAGCCACTGTTTTAAGTGTCCTTATTAGTTCCAAACAACCACTCTCTGCTCTATCTATATTACTCTTATTAAGATATGCAGAAATCATTTTTCTTTCCCAATTTATTTTATTCTCGTCTTTTTTGGTTATATCATGAGCAACTAAAATTTTGCCTTCATGATCTACAAAAGCACGCCCCGCTCTACCAGCAATATTCCAAAAATCTCTTTTCGTAATAGGATTACCTGATTGATACAAAGTTGAGAAAATTACAGTAGAAACTCCAAGATTAACTCCTTGTCCTAATGTTGAAGTCGCTATAATAACTCTTGGCTTCTCACTTCTCATTAATCTTTCTAAGGGAATTCGCACATCTGAGATCAAATCTGCATTATGACAGAAAATTCCTTGTTTAGCAAACTTAACCCATTCCGTATCTTCACCATAAGATTCTATGCAAGCCAGTTTAAAGGCTCTCCAATTGGCCTTGTTTCTAAATCTAAACTTCTGTTCTTCAGGCTGAATACATTTTTCATACTCTCTTGCAATGGCAAAAACAGATTTCTTGATTCCAACGAATATTAAAACAGGACCAAACTTCCTTAGTTTATATGCAGTAGAAGCTATGGCTTGGTTCTTATTTTCAGGAAAGTAATGCATTATCCTTTCTTTAGGCTTCTTAGGCAACTTTTGTCGCATAATAAAATTAGGATTAAATGAATTTCTTTCTGCATCAGTGCTTTTCCAATTTAAATTCACAGAAACTCCATTCCATTCCATTATTCCGATTCTTTCATCAGAAGGTCGCCAATTCTCTTTGTAAACATTATCAGTAGAATCCGTTAGCCATTCAGATAGATCTTCTGCATTGGGTAAAACGGCAGATAATAACAAGAATCTTCCACCATTAGCTTTTACATGATACTTTAATTCCTCATAAAACATTTCATTAACTATGAGTCTTTTATCAGTTCCCAATAAATGTCCTTCATCTATAATTACAAGTTTGATACATGATAAAATATCCTCATTGCTTCTAAAGAGTGCTTTGGCCTTTTCTGGTGTTGCTACAATTACGGATGATTCGTCTATAATTCTTTCATCAAGCTTACTAAATAAACTTCCACCATATAGATGTGAGACTGAAACATCAAGATTGCTAAAAATCTCATCAAACGAATTTTCTATTTCGTAAGCTAGTGATCTATAAGGGGCTATAAAAAGAATTTTCGCTTTAGGTTCATTTAATAGACAGTTTAAAATCGCAATTTCACCAATTCTTGTTTTTCCACTACTTGTAGGAATGCTAACAATACTCCCCTGCTTATTATTCAAAACCTTTGGTAAAGAGTTTCTTTGAGTAAGAAACAATTCTGTTATACTGCCATTTTTATAAACTAATGATTGTATATACTTTAACGGAAGTTTATCTTCCGTATTAAAATAATTTCCTAATACATACCATAATGAGGATTCTTTAAATCCATCTATAATGAGAAGTAATAATCGAATAACCCACCAAACATCAGGTTCACCTCTCATTGCGGCTACTTCTTGAAGATTTACAAGATCCTTTTTTGCAATTTCTAAAAAATCTTTGTTTCCTGTCTGATAAAATTGCACATAATAATTTAATGATTTTGCTATAATTATCTCATAAATTTTTGTAGCATTATCTTCTTCAAAATGTTCAGCCAGATATTCATCCCCATAACTGGAGTTTGTAATAAGTTTATCGATTTCACTTAATAACTGATCAAATTTTCTATTAAGAAATAGAGATACTAAACTTGAAATCATTGTATCACTCTCAAGTTTGCCTATAAGTATAAATGCCTTAGAGTATTGAAAACAAACGTAATAAGAAAGAGCGGAGATTAGACAAAATAGTTTCTTATTTTTTGTCTGAATATGAATAGAACCGTGTATATACTCAAGTATTAAAGCTCCTTTTTCTAGAGAATGAGATGCTTTTAGATAATTATGTTCACTAAAATAATTACATCCAATATTTAGATATTTGAAAGCTAAGATATTTAGCTGCTCATCTTTAATTGTATATCGAGGAAAATTTTCTTTAGATTCTTCCGTATTATATAGGATATATCTAGCGTTAGCTTGAGCTATTAAGTTTTGCAAAGTAGAATCTGATTCTAATTCTTGGTAGCTTTTTTCAACATGCTCTATATTCATAATAAATCAGGGTTAGATATTAGTTCTTCTGCTTTTTCAAATATGGATTTAATAAACTCTTCTGGCTGACCAATTCCAATAGAAATGAAAACCAAATTTGAATTATCACTATTCAAATGTTTTTCAACTGTTTCTGAAGTCTTGGTATTACTTAGTAACAAACCAACATAAATAAGGTCGCCTCTATCTTTTATATCTTGCACTATATAATCATCCAGCTTTCGAGCAAGTAATTCATCTGATTTTGCTATTTCTTCTACTAAGAAAGTGTACGATAAAGGCAAAGTATCTTTGTTTAAAGATTTGGTAATATCTTCAACTACATTCTTTTGAGGAGTAGTGCGAAATTTCGATTCTCCCAAATAAATTTTGATTTTCTCATTACCATTTTCTTCAAATAAATCAACCATCAAAGTGTCATCTCCTTTAATGGCTTGATCAACATTTGGATTATATTTCAATTTATATACCTTGATAAATTCTTTTTTTTGTGATGCTTGAATATAATCAGTAAGTAATATTTCCGTAGCATTACCTTTTTTCACCTTATCCGTAATAGGTAATTTTCTATGCTGCTCTGCATATTTAGCAAAGCCTAAACTTTTATATTTTTCTTTTAACCTAGATATTCTAAACTGAGTATAATGGTGATTAATTATTTTTTTTGCCATCCATTCTATTAACTCATCATCTACAGCTGTAATTTCAGTAAGTTCCCTGTGGCATTTCATATAGGAATCTGGCAAATCATTTGCAGCAAGCCATTTCCCATAAGGATGTGAATTATCTGGATGCTTCCCAATTAACAGTTCTTGTTTCGTCATAATTTTTAGTTTAAAACAAAGGAAAAATCATTTTACTGCTTTAAAACTGGCAGAAACAGTATTGTAGTAGCGCAATCCAGCTACATATTCTGTTGCTCTGTACAATTTCAAGTATTACTCTAACACAAATGTAATTAATGTTTTTGACGGTTACAAGTTAATCTGAATTTATTAGAAGGCTTGGTATTAATTGGAGGGTACTAAAAAACTTTTTATAGAAAATTACCCCTCTACTGATAGTTCTGAGAAGAGTAAAATCTGATTTTTGGGGTGCCCTTCATTATATTGTTTACCTATAAATATCTTTTTGAAAAGAATGGTAACTACTGCTATTTTTCTTTCTACCTTAAAGGAAGAAAAAAAGCATTCTGTAAATCGACATTGATACTAAGTAAGTTACAAAGAAAATATGGGGCTGGCGGTTACCGTCAGCCCTATTTTTTCATGCCCAATTTTGAAAACTTTGCAACCGAAGAAAGAAAAATAACCCATTGGAACAAAGGAATATTTTATGGAAGAGAACAGAAATGATATTGAGATACTCAAAGCAATGATAAAGGAAAACTTTGAGGAACAACGAAAACTGATTGCCAAGCTGGAAACGGCTCTGGAAGCAGTAACCAGTTTCAACGGCAAGCAAATGCTGGACAGCCGGGATATGCGCCTGATGCTGAAAGTATGCGACCGGACACTGATCCGCTGGCGTAATTCCGGCAAACTCCCATTTTTCAAACTCAGCGGCAAGATTTACTTCTGGGCTTCTGACGTATATAAATTCCTGAGAGAAGAATGTCTAAACGAAGATTTCATATCCGATTCTATTAACTCATAAATAAAAATTCACATGGAAAATCAAGCTAAAGTAATCGTCATAGAACGAAACAAATTCGCATCACTTGTCAAATCACACCGCAAATGTCTTCAGATGCTGAACATCCTGACCTACATCTACACAGTTAAGGAAGTAAGCCTGACCCTGACCTTGCAGGAAATCTGTGAAGTCCTGCACATGACTCCCGAGGAAGTGGAGATACAGCGACAGAAAGGATATATCCGCTTCACGACACAGAAAGGGATGACCGTCTATGAAATCACGGACCTGCTCCGATTGGAGAATATGCTGGAGATGGGGAGTGTCTATCGTAAGATCGACAAAAAAGTAATGAATCTCGAACCTCTAAATAATGAATAAACAATGAAAGAAGAAGAGCAAGACAAGAAACAGCGGAAGCGTCTGGTACACGCTTCTCTGTTTAGTGGATTCGGCGCCCCAGACCTGGCTGCCGAATGAATGGGATGGCAGAATGCCTTCCATTGTGAGATAGACGATTTTTGTAATACCATTTTAAATTACTGGTTTAAAGATGCAAAAAGTTATACAGATGTCGCAACGACAGATTTCAGAGAATGGAGAGGAAAAATCAATGTCCTTACAGGAGGTTTTCCTTGTCAACCATTCTCTGTCGCAGGCCAAAGAAAAGGAGCGGATGATAACCGTTACCTCTGGCCTCATATGCTCAGGGCCATACATGAGATCAGGCCCGATTGGGTCATTGGTGAGAACGTTGCTGGCATCCTCACGATGGTACAGCCCGGCCAGGAGACTGAAGTGGGAAGTCAGTCCACTCTATTCGGAGAGAGTGAGCCTGTATTTAAAAGACGGCAGCAATATGTTGTTGAAACCATTTGCCGTGATCTTGAACGTGAAGGATATTCCGTCCAGCCGGTACTTATACCGGCTTGTGCCGTCGGAGCTCCCCACCGCCGGGACCGGGTATGGTTTATTGCCCACCGTGACAGCCCAGGATTACAAGCGCAGGGGACCGAACAGCCGCCAGCAGGGATTGCCGGAGATGATCCATGAAATACTCCTTCCCACTCCATTGGCTACGGAGATACACCATCCGGAAAGGGTTCACAAATGGAAACAGGCCCATGCTCCATCCCTGCACAGCCAGCTCAAAGGGGAGAAGAAACCCAACGGATTGAGCGACTTTCTGGACTTTTACGGGATGCTGCTGCCCACCCCGGTAGCCAGCGATGCCGGTGTGGGTGCGGTAATGGGGAAAAACGACAAGATCATAGTGACACCGAAAGGAAAGGTGAGAAAGATCAATCAGAAAGGCCATGTCTGGAGTGTAGGGCTTGGGAGGATGGCGGAGCTTCTGCCCACTCCGACAGCGAGGGACTGGAAGGGCGCGGCAAGCCCGGAAAGTCTGGAGAAGAGAGGCCGGATACCGGAAAAGAACAGCCTGCCCGATTTCTTCGCCCGGACTGGAAAGAGTTTCCAGCTGAATCCCCTGTTTGTAGCCGAGATGATGGGCTTCCCCCCCGACTGGACGGTATCTCCTTTTCTCGGTGAAGACAGGCATCCATTAAAGGATACGGGAACGCTATCGTCCCCCAGGTAGTCTACGAGATATTTAAAGCAATAGAAGAAACCTATAAATTAAACAGTCATGAATAAAGTATCAATATTTGAACATCCTGAGTTCGGACGCATCCGGACACTGGAAATTGACGGGAAAATATGGTTCTGCGCCTCAGATGTTGCCGCCGCACTTGGCTACTCCAATCCGAGAGATGCCGTCGTAAGACATTGTAAACCAATGGGCGTCGTGGTTTACGACACCCCTACACGCAGTGCCGTCCAGAAAATCAAGTACATCAGCGAAGGGAACGTATACCGGCTGATTGCCGGTAGCAAGCTGCCTTCCGCTGAGAAATTCGAAAGCTGGATATTTGATGAACTGGTTCCCGAAACACTAAAGAACGGTGGCTATCTTCTTAAGAAGAATGGCGAAACGGATAATGAACTACTTGCGCGTGCCATATTGCTCGCACAGAACCGTATAAAAGAGCGAGACAGCCGTATTTCAGCATTGGAGAAGGAGAACAACTATGCTATCCTGAAACTCAAGCTACAGGCCCCAAAAGTTCAGTATTATGACAAAGTCCTCCAATCCCAAAGCACCTACACGACCACACAGATAGCGAAAGAATTGGGAATGACTGCCGGTATGCTGAACAAACGGCTTCGATGGGCAGGCATCCAGTTCCGTCAATCCGGTCAATGGCTGCTCAAAGCTCCTTATCAGAATCAAGGCTATACGGCAACCCGGACCCATGTATGGGAAAGCCGCACAGGAGAAACCGGCACGGCCATGTTGACCGTTTGGACGGAAAAGGGTCGGTTATTCATACATTATCTTTTTGAGGCTTATCTGGTATAGCCGGAATATAAGACTGGGATAAATAAAAAAGTGTAATAGTCAAGACTTGTTCTGACATTTGTTTTACTATCGGACAAAAAAACTGT
>ERZ838827.2373-NODE-2373-length-10983-cov-2.721083_pt1 | contig 10983 bp, 5 predicted proteins | sample MGYA00519881_ERZ838827 | MGnify/ENA primary metagenome ERZ838827 (study PRJEB31850, sample SAMEA3708842) | human gut metagenome | biome: human gut; feature: human-associated habitat; material: faeces | place: China | collected 2014 ...
CACGCTTCCCTCGCCGACCGTCACGCCTGCGCCGAGCACAGAACTATGTACTTCCCCGTAAATCTCCGTGCCGTTGCTGATGATACAACGGTCGACAACTGCCCTGTCCGAAATATACTGCGGGGGCAGGTTCGCGCTGTTGGTATAGATCTTCCAGAATTCTTCGTAGAGGTTGAACTCCGGAATGATATCGATCAGTTCCATGTTCGCTTCCCAATAAGAACTGAGCGTTCCCACATCTTTCCAATAGCCGTTGTACTCATAGGCAAACAGCCTGTCCCCTTTGCTGTGGCAGTACGGAATGATATGCTTTCCGAAATCGCAGTTCGGCTGGTCTTTCAGCCGGATCAGCGCATCTTTCAAAACCGGCCAGCTGAAAATGTAAATCCCCATCGATGCCAGATTACTGCTCGGATGCTCCGGCTTCTCCTCAAATTCACTGATCTTGCTGTCAGAATCCGTCACGACGATCCCGAACCGACTGGCTTCCTCGATCGGAACCGGCATCGCCGCGATCGTGACATCCGCTTTATTTGCTTTATGGAAATCAAGCATTACCTCGTAATCCATCTTATAAATATGATCTCCCGACAGGATCAGCACATAATCCGGATTATACTGTTCCATATAATCCAGATTCTGATAGATCGCATTCGCCGTTCCGGTGTACCATTCGCTGTTGGAGCTTTTCTCGTACGGCGGAAGAATCGAAACACCTCCCACATTCCGGTCCAGATCCCACGGGATCCCGATTCCGATATGCGTATTCAGACGCAATGGCTGATACTGTGTCAGAACGCCTACGGTATCGATCCCCGAGTTGATACAGTTGCTGAGCGGGAAATCAATGATCCGATACTTCCCGCCAAATGCAACCGCCGGCTTCGCCACCTTTGCTGTCAAAACTCCGAGCCGGCTGCCTTGTCCTCCTGCGAGAAGCATGGCAATCATCTCTTTCTTCATCATGTTGTCACCCCATTTCAAGTTAATTGCTTACATTATACCATACTTTTTCTTTTTGTGAACATTTTTCACAATTTTTAACATAGATTTTTCTTCTTTTTGTTGACTATGAACAAAAAGATTCACTTTTATTTTTTTCTATATATAGTATAATATAAAGGAATAAGCCAATTTATGACTTATCTATAAAAAAAGAAGGGATTTATTCATGTATAAGATTGATTTCAACAAACCAATCCATATCCATTTCATCGGGATCGGGGGCATCAGCATGAGCGGACTCGCCGAGATCCTGCTGGAAGAAGGATTCACGGTTTCCGGATCAGACGCAAAAGAATCACCTCTGACAAAGAAACTCGAAGAAATGGGCGCCCACATTTTTTATGGGCAGAAAGCTTCCAATATTATTGATGGTATCGACTGTGTCGTTTATACTGCCGCGATCCGCCGCGACAACGCGGAACTGATCGAAGCGGTTGCCAAGAAGATTCCGATGCTGACCCGTGCCGAACTGCTCGGTCAGCTGATGAAGAATTACGATACACCGATCGCCGTTTCCGGTACGCATGGAAAGACGACCACAACCTCTATGATCTCCCATGTGCTTCTGGAGGGCGATCTGGATCCGACCATTTCCGTCGGAGGTATCTTAAAAGCGATCGGCGGAAATATCCGCGTGGGAAAATCAGAAACATTCATTACCGAAGCATGTGAATATACGAACAGCTTTTTGAACTTCTTCCCGAAGATCGGGATCATTCTGAATATCGAAGCGGATCATCTGGATTTTTTCAAAGACTTGGAGGACATTCGTCATTCGTTCCATCAGTTTGCAGCCCTGCTTCCTGACGACGGAACGCTGGTGATCAACGGAGAGATCGACAACTATCCGGAAATTTATAACGGACTTTCCTGTCGTATCATAACCTATGGTTTTTCCAAGGATTTCGATTACAGCGCTGAAAATATCGCGTTCGATGAGAAAGGCTGCGCGTCATTCGACCTGCTGCGCCGCGGAGAGCCTGCCGGACATATCACACTATCCGTTCCGGGCAGACACAATGTTTCCAATGCACTGGCATCGATCGCTACGGCAGATCTTCTCGAGATCCCGCTTGAGACGACCCGGAAAGGGCTGCTCTCCTTCACCGGAACCGACCGTCGTTTCGAATATAAAGGAACAAAGGACGGCGTGATCATCATTGACGATTATGCCCACCACCCGACGGAGATCGCCGCTACACTGCAGGCTGCCAAACACTATCCGCACAACGAACTATGGTGTGTATTCCAGCCACATACTTACACCCGGACAAAAGCATTTTTCCATGAGTTCGCCGAAGCGCTTTCCCATGCCGACCATCTTGTTCTGGCAGATATTTTCGCAGCGCGCGAGACGGATACGCTTGGGATCTCCTCCAAAGATCTTGCCGAGGAAGCTGCCCGTCTCGGAACCGACGCACACTATTTTTCCAGCTTCGAGGAGATCGAACACTTCCTTTGCGAGCGATGTGCTTCAGGAGATTTGTTGATAACTATGGGAGCCGGAGATGTTGTAAACATTGGGGAAGATCTTCTTAAATAGAAGTTATCCACACTTTCCACATAGAGTTATCTACAAAAAAACCGCCCGTTCCCCGAAAAAATGCTTTTTCCCTTTCGTTTTCGGTGCTATAATACGTTTACGCCAAAGGGGATTTTAAGAGTATTAAGTGGGGAAGATCACATGAAGACATTGATTTTAAAGAATAAATACCAAGTCAACGCGACGTTGGTCGCCAATGATTTTATCGACCATTATATGAGTAAAGCGAACGGAGAATTTGTGAAAGTCTATCTCTTTTTATTAAGACATCTGGACGATCCATATTCCCAGCTTACGATCTCAGCGATTGCGGACAGCTTGGACAATACGGAAAAGGACATCTTAAGGGCCTTCAGATATTGGGAATCTGAAGGGCTTTTAAGTCTGGAAAAGGATGCAGACGACCAGATCATCGGTCTTTCTCTTGAGAAGACGATCTGTGTGCCGCTCTCTCATCCGACACCACCGGACACGCCGACTACACCGGGACCGGGAGGCGGAAAGAGCTTAGAGAGTCTGCCGGGCGAGGAGATTTCCTCCGCTGCAGCATTTATGCCGGATGTTTCCGCATCGGACGCCCCGATTTCAGACATGGCTGCTCCGAGCGCTGCCGTTTCGGCAGCTCCCGTACAGACTCCGGTTGCCCAGCCGATTCCGCTGGATTCTTTCCGTGCACAGAAAGAACTGAAATCTCTGCTCTTCATTGCGGAACAATATTTAGGAAAGACATTGACCAAGACCGACATGGATGCGATCACCTATTTCTATGACACGCTCGGAATGTCCGCAGATCTGATCGAATATCTGATCGAATCCTGTGTAGAGAACGGGCATAAGAGCATCCGCTACATCCAGAAAGTCGCTCTTTCCTGGTTTGATGACGGAGTCCGCACTGTCGCAGAAGCACGGCAACGTTCTGTAAACTATAACAAGAACTGTTATGCTGTCATGAACGCTTTCGGTCTGAAGAACCGTGCTCCGGGAGAAGCGGAACTTGCCTATATCAAGAAGTGGTCCGAAGAATTCGGTTTCACACTCGACATTATTCTGGAAGCCTGCAATCGTACGATCTCTGCGACACATCAGCCGAGTTTCGAGTATACAGACTCGATCCTGCAGAAATGGCGCAGCCGGCAGGTGAGGAAGATCCAGGACATCGCAGCTCTGGATGCTGCATTCCAGAAAGAACGCAGCCGAAGCGCCGCTGTTTCCCGTGTAAAACCGGCAGCGCGGAATCTGAACAACTTTGACCGCCGCTCTTATGATATGGATTCATTGGAAGAACGTTTATTAAACAGCAATTAAAGGAGTATTTTCGTGGGATTGAAGAATTCACAATATCAGGCAATCATGAGAAGTTATGAGCAAAAACAACTGAGAAGTCATGATCTTCTGAACAGTCATTATGAAGAAGTCTGTCGGGTGCTTCCGGAATTTCGTACTTTGGACGAATCAATCTCCGATCTGTCCATCCGGCGCGGAAAACAGCTTTTAAACGGAGATGACCATGCGGTGGATTCACTCCACGAAGAGCTAGCGATCCTTAGGGAACGTAAGAAAGCGCTTCTGAAATCTGCAGGATTTCCTGATGATTATCTGGAACCGCAGTATGAATGCAACCTCTGCAAAGATACAGGCTACATTGATAACAAGAAGTGCCGCTGCTTCAAAAAAGCGGTCTCCGATCTGCTTTACAGTCAGTCGAATCTGGCAGGAGTTCTCCGCTATGAGAATTTCGATACATTCTCTCTGGATTATTATTCCGAGAACTTCAAAGACCCGCGTTCCGGTCGTTCTGCCAGAGATGTGATGCGCGAAGCACACCGGATCTGTCTTAATTTTGTAAAGACTTTTGAAACAGAACACAAAAACCTGTTCCTCTATGGAGATGTGGGTGTAGGAAAGACATTTCTCTCCAACTGTATTGCCCGCGATCTGATCGAACAAGGTTTTTCTGTCCTGTATTTTTCTGCGCCATCCTTTTTTAACACACTGGCGCATCATACATTTGACAAAAATGATGTCGATGCACAGAATATGTACGAGTCTATTTTTGACTGCGACCTGCTGATCATCGACGATCTGGGAACCGAATATACGAATGCGTTTATCGCATCCCAGCTTTTCTCCTGCCTCAACGAACGGCTGTTAAGCAGGAGATCAACGGTTATCTCAACCAATTTATCTCTGGACTCACTGGCTGATCTTTACACGGAGCGGTCATTTTCCAGAATCACAAGCAACTATATCATGCTGAAGATCATCGGAGATGATATTCGGATCAAGAAAAAACTTTTACACAAGGAGGAGCAATAATGCTGCGAAGAAGCGATCGAAACTTGGAGAATATTCCGGTAGGAGCACTGGGACTGATCCCGCTCACAGGATGTGAGAAACTGGGAGCGAAGGTAAATGATTACCTCGTAAAATGGAGACAGGAAAGTGCACATCAATACAAGGACGATGTAGCTTTCAACGGTTATGTAAAGGACAACTATATTATCGGAGCGAAAGTTCCGCGTTTCGGTTCCGGTGAGGCAAAAGGTATTCTCACGGAATCTGTCCGCGGAAAAGATTTATATCTTTTGGTGGATGTACTCAATTACAGCGTAACTTATCAAATGACAGGCAATACCAACCATATGTCACCGGATGATCACTTCCAGAATCTGAAGCGTATCATCGCCTCTGTCGGAGGAAAGGGACGCCGTATCAATGTGATCATGCCATTTTTATACGAAAGCCGTCAGCACAAACGCAGCAGCCGTGAATCACTCGACTGTGCACTGGCGCTTCAGGAACTGGTCCGTATGGGCGTTGACAACATCATCACTTTTGACGCCCATGACCCGCGTGTCCAGAATGCGATCCCGCTGAGCGGATTTGAGACGGTCTCCCCGGCTTACCAGTTTACCCGCGGACTGATGCGTACCTACAAAGATCTTCAGTTTGACAGCGAGCACATGATGGTGATCAGCCCGGATGAGGGGGCGACCGCGCGTGCGATCTACCTGGCAAACGTCCTCGGACTGGATATGGGTATGTTCTACAAACGTCGTGATTACACACGCATCGTCAACGGAAGAAACCCGATCGTTGCCCACGAATTCCTCGGAACTTCCGTAGATGGAAAAGATGTGATCATCATCGACGATATGATCTCTTCCGGAGAAAGTATCCTTGATGTTGCCAAACAGCTGAAAAAGCGCAAAGCGAAACGTATCTTCGCTGCCGCTACATTCGGTCTGTTCACGAACGGTATGGATCAGTTTGATCAGGCGTACGAGGATGGTATCATCGACGGTATCCTGACAACCAACCTGATCTACCAGACGCCGGATCTTTTGTCGAAACCTTACTATATCAACTGTGATATGAGCAAATATATCGCACTTCTGATCGACACTCTGAATCACGACGGATCGATCAGCAGCATTCTGAATCCGAGCGAACGTATTCAGAACGTCCTCAATCGCTACAAAAACGGCAAGGAAGTTTAAAGACTAAAGACTTCTATAACTCAGAGCATGGGCTTTATTCCTTGCTCTGAGTTTTTTATTGTCATATTTTCTAACAAAAAGGAAACTGCCGCTTCACGATTGTTTTACGAATCGTGAAAGCGACAGTTCTTCCTTTTTCTGGGAGAAGATTTTCTCCTCCCGTATGCACTTAGTTCAATTACTACCGATATTTTACAGAAGTCCTCCGATTGAAAGGAACAGCGGTGCAAATACCAGTGAAACGATTGTCATTAATTTGATCAGGATGTTGATCGACGGTCCCGAGGTATCTTTAAACGGATCTCCGACCGTATCTCCTACAACGGCAGCTTTGTGAGCTTCGCTTCCTTTTCCGCCGTGTGCTCCTGTCTCGATATATTTCTTCGCATTATCCCATGCTCCGCCTGCGTTGGACATAAAGATCGCCATCAGAACTCCTGTTACGAGTGCGCCTGCAAGCAGACCGCCCAAAGCATCTACGCCGAGTACCACTCCGACAAGCACCGGAACGATCACTGCCATCAGACCCGGAAGCAGCATTTCATGAAGCGCTGCAGTTGTAGAGATGGCTACACAGGATGTATAATCCGGTTTCTCAGTACCCTTCATGATGCCCGGTTTCTCACGGAACTGACGTCTTACTTCCTCGATCATCTTATAAGCTGCTTTGGACACAGAATCCATTGTGAATGCAGAGAATAAAAATGTCAGCATACCGCCGATGAAAATACCGATGATCACTTTGTAATCCAGCAGATTGATCGCATCCAGATCTACCGCTTCCGCATAAGATACGAATAACGCCAGTGCAGTCAATGCTGCAGAACCAATCGCGAATCCTTTTCCCATCGCTGCGGTTGTGTTTCCTACGGAGTCCAGTTTATCTGTGATCTCACGAACCGAGTCATCCAGTCCTGACATCTCTGCGATACCGCCCGCATTATCTGCGATCGGTCCATATGCATCAACTGCAACGGTAATGCCAGTCGTGGAGAGCATACCAACGGCCGCAAGTGCGATTCCGTACAGGCCATTTGCCTGAAATGCGATAAAGATTCCCACACAGATCAGAAGCAGCGGGATTGCTGTGGACTGCATACCAACGGCAATACCACTGATGATCGTCGTCGCCGGTCCGGTCTCGGACTGCGCGCCGATCTTCTTAACCGGTTTGTAATCTGCAGATGTATAATACTCTGTTACATTTCCGATGATCACACCGACTACCAGTCCCGCGATCACCGCGATCGCAGCTCTCATATCGCCGAATAATACCTGACTCAGTACGATCGACGCGATGATCACAAGACCTGCGGATACATAGCTTCCCTTTGTCAATGCTTTCTGCGGATTTGCGTTCTCTCCGCCTTTTACGAAAAATGTTGCGATGATCGATGCGATCAGACCGATCGCTGCGATCGCCAGCGGATAGAGCACGCCTGAAACAGCCGCACCGACTGCACCGAGAGTCAATGCAGATACCAAAGAACCTACATAAGACTCAAACAAGTCTGCCCCCATACCGGCAACGTCCCCTACGTTGTCTCCTACGTTATCTGCGATAACAGCCGGATTACGCGGATCATCTTCCGGGATCCCTGCTTCTACTTTACCTACCAGGTCAGCCCCTACGTCCGCTGCTTTTGTATAAATACCTCCGCCTACACGAGCAAACAGCGCGATAGAAGAAGCTCCCAGGCTGAATCCGGAAAGAACGTCTACATTCTTCGTCAATATGTATACAAGGCTCACACCAAGCGCTCCGAGACCGGCTACACACATTCCCATAACCGCTCCGCCGGAAAATGCAATCGAAAGCGCTTTATTCATTCCGCTCTCTCTTGCCGCATTCGCTGTTCTGACATTCGCCTTTGTTGCCACTGTCATACCACAGTATCCCGCGATCGTTGAAAACAATGCGCCGACCACAAAACAAACCGCCGTTACCCAGCTTCCGATCCCGACTCCGATCAGTACGAACAATACTGCAACAAAGATAACCAGAATCTTGTACTCTGCTGTCAGAAATGCCCGCGCACCCTCGGCGATCGCACCTGAAATCTCTTTCATTCTGTCTGTTCCTACACTCTGGCGGCTGACTTTGTTCGCCAGATACACGGCGAACAACAATGCGATCACTGCCGCCGCCGGAACAAGAAACATCCACTTTTCCATGTTTCCATCCTCCTAAATTGTAAAAAATAATCCCACTGTATGAATCTTTCATACAAGTGCCGAAAAAAGCTCAGTCGTCAGACCAAGCTTCCTCAACTGCTTCTTATTATACCTTTTGTCTTTTCATTTTGCAAGTAGTTATTTTATTTCTTGCATTTATTCTTCTCTCTTCTTCCTTTATATTTTATCTATGCTTTATTTTCTTGGTTTTGTCTCTTTATCTAAATATTTTTTAGGTATTCTAATGAATGTTTAGATACACATCTTATTCAGCGAGTTTATTTTTTGATATGAAAATGTCCAAAACTTCCGCAACTTTCAACCATTTTTTTATGCGCACGCACAAACCGTACCGGTGTTTCCCATTGATTTGTACTTTTGTCCCATTCCCGTTTTTTACATAAAAACGGACGCTGCCATCGGTGATCTCACCGTTGGAACAACGCCCGTACTTTCCCGACTGATACTGCCGGAAAATTTATTCTTCTGTCACAGTCTCCTCTGCGTCGGCTTCTTCGTCCGCGCTGACTGTTTCCAATTCTGCTTCGGCTGTTTTTGCTTCTTCCACTGCCTCTTCCAGTTCTCCCTGCTCCATATCTAATGCAAGAAGATCTTCTTCGTCCAGTTCCGCCTCTTCTTCTGTCTTCAGTTCGGTATTCAGATGTACGTCGCGGTACTTCTTCATACCGGTACCTGCCGGAATATGTTTTCCGATCAGGACATTTTCTTTCAGACCGATCAGGTGATCGACTTTTCCTTTGATCGCAGCTTCTGTCAGAACCTTTGTCGTCTCCTGGAAAGATGCTGCGGAAAGGAAGGAATCAGTAGCAAGTGCGGCTTTCGTGATACCGAGCATGATCTGCTCTCCGGTTGCCGGCTCTTTGCCCTCTTCTTCAAGCATTTCATTGACCTCGTTGAATTCCAGCACGTTTGCCATGCTGCCCGGAAGAAATTCGCTGTCTCCCTTTTCTTCGATACGGATCTTCTTCAGCATCTGACGTACAATGACCTCGATATGCTTATCGTTGATCTCAACACCCTGCAGGCGGTATACACGCTGTACTTCTCTGAGCAGGTAATCCTGTGCGGCGCGAAGCCCTTTGATCTTCAGGATGTCGTGCGGATTTACACTACCCTCTGTCAGCTCGTCTCCGGCTTCCAGCACCTGTCCGTCACGGACTTTGATTCTGGAACCATATGGGATCAGATAAGCTTTGGACTCGCCTGTCTGGTCATTTGTCACGATCACTTCTCGTTTCTTCTTTGTATCGCTCAGAGTCGCAGTTCCTGCAAATTCTGTGATGATCGCAAGTCCTTTCGGCTTTCTCGCCTCAAACAACTCCTCGACACGAGGAAGACCCTGTGTGATATCGTCACCGGCAACTCCACCGGTATGGAACGTACGCATGGTAAGCTGTGTACCCGGCTCTCCGATGGACTGTGCGGCAATGATTCCGACAGCCTCTCCGACCTGAACCGCTTCTCCGGTCGCCATGTTGGCGCCGTAGCACTTGGAGCATACGCCGTTTTTACATTTACAGGTCAGGATCGTACGGATCTTCACTTTCTCAAGCGGATTTCCGTTCTCGTCCACACCATTCTTCATCACTTTCTCAGCACGCTTCGGTGTGATCATATGATTTGCTTTGACAATAACATTGCCCTCTTTATCTTTGATGTCCTCGCAGGAGAAACGTCCTGTGATACGCTCCTGCAGACTCTCGATTTCTTCATTTCCGTCCATGAATGCTTTGACATACATGCCCGGGATCTCTTTGCCGGTACCCTCCACGCAGTCGCTGTCATGGATGATCAGTTCCTGTGATACGTCTACAAGACGTCTTGTCAGGTAACCGGAATCGGCGGTACGAAGCGCGGTATCGGACAGACCTTTACGCGCTCCATGAGCAGACATGAAGTACTCCAATACATCCAGACCCTCACGGAAGTTGGACTTGATCGGCAGCTCGATCGTACGGCCGGCTGTATCGGCCATCAAACCACGCATACCTGCAAGCTGTTTGATCTGCTTGTCAGAACCACGGGCTCCGGAATCTGCCATCATGAAGATGTTGTTGTATTTGTCCAGACCGGAAAGCAGCGCCTCTGTCAGCTTATCATCGGTGTTCTTCCATGTCTCTACAACTTCTTTATAACGCTCTTCCTCTGTGATCAGACCACGTTTGTAGTTCTTTGTGATCTTATCCACAGTATCCTGCGCTTCCTGGATCATCTGCGGTTTCTGCGGCGGCACGGTCATATCGGAAATAGATACGGTCATCGCAGCTCTTGTGGAATATTTATATCCGATCGCTTTGACGTCATCCAGAACTTCCGCTGTCTGTGTTGCGCCGTGTGTATTGATTACTTTTTCAAGGATCTGTTTTAACTGTTTCTTTCCGACATGGAAATCTACTTCCAGTTTCAGTTCATTGCCCTCGATCTCACGATCCACAAATCCAAGATCCTGCGGAATGATCTCATTGAACAAGAGACGTCCTAATGTTGCGTCGATCGTTCCTGTCTTCTCACTTCCGTCCGGCATCGTCTTTGTCACGCGGACTTTGATCTTAGAGTGCAGTGTGATAAATCCGTTCTCATAAGCAAGGATCGCTTCGCTTACGCTCTTGAAGAACATTCCCTCGCCTATGACTCCCGGTCTTTCCTGCGTCAGGTAGTAGATACCAAGTACCATATCCTGAGACGGAACAGCTACCGGACCACCGTCAGACGGTTTCAGTAAGTTGTTCGGAGATAACA
>ERZ838827.2385-NODE-2385-length-10940-cov-2.619017_pt1 | contig 10940 bp, 11 predicted proteins | sample MGYA00519881_ERZ838827 | MGnify/ENA primary metagenome ERZ838827 (study PRJEB31850, sample SAMEA3708842) | human gut metagenome | biome: human gut; feature: human-associated habitat; material: faeces | place: China | collected 2014 ...
GCTCTTCATAGCTGGCCTCGCCAAAGCCCCCGGCCACCTTGAAGACGATTTTGCGGCTCTGCGGCTCCACACAATACGCGCCCATTTTCAGGGACTGGAAATAATCGGACGCGATGAAGGCTTCATTGCGCTTTTCGCTGTCCAGTTCCTCTGATGTTTCGGTTCTGGGCACATACTGCATGGGCGGCAGGCATTGGAGGCGCTTTTCAATCTCCTGCCCAAGGTCAATGTCCGCCGACGCCACACAGTTGAGCGAGTCCTGAAACATGCCGCCGGAATACACCATGTTGCCGATGATCTGGCCGGGCAGTTCGGCAAAATACTTATTGATGACAGCCGGGCGAGTGCCGCCTTCTTTCAGGTCTTCTGCTTCCACCGTGGCCGTCTGCACCCAATCGGTACTGCGGATGCGCGGGCCGTCATGCTTGCGGAAAAAAAGAATGTCCGTGGTCACGTCCGTGAGCGCATTCTGCCGAAATGCCGTTTCCGGCAGGCGCACGGCCCCCAGAAGGTCGGCTGATTCCGCAATGTGTGCCCGTGCGGTCGGGTCAGCCGCATCCATGAAGAAACGACTGACCACAAAGGCCCCAATGCCGCCGGGGCGCAGCAGGCTCAGGGATTTTGCCAGAAAGTAATTGTGGATGGAGAAATTGCGCAGCTCAGGGAAGTTGGGATCGTAGAGGGTCTGCTTGCCGAAAGGCGGATTGCCGACAACCAGGTCGAAACGCGCCCCCTGAAGCTCGACATTCTGAAAGCCGTTATTGAGATGCCGGGCCTTGGGGTAGAGATAATTGGAGATTGCCGCCGTGGTGGGATCAAGCTCCACAGCAAGAAATTGGGCGTTGTAGCCTTCCGGCATCAGTCCCATAAAATTGCCGATGCCCGCCGAAGGTTCCAAAACGCGCAGAGGCCCGCCTTCGCGCAAGCCCAGAGTGTTCAGCCCCTGATAAATGCCTCGAATGACGGTTTCAGAGGTGAAGTGGGCATCCTGCGTAGAACGGCGAGCCTTGGCGTATTCGTCTGGGGCAAGTAGGCTTTGTAGTGTTTGATATTCCGCAGCCCACTTTTCGTTGCGGGCGTCAAAGGCTTGAGGCAGACCGCCCCAGCCCACATAACGCACCAGAATTTTCTTTTCGTCAGGACTAACTCCATATTGGGCCACATCCACCTTGCGCTCCTGCAAATCCTTGAGCAGGCGGATAGCGGCAATATTGTCAGCAAACTTTGTTTTTGCCCCACCGTGGCCAAGCCGGTCATCCGGGTCTATATGGTAATTTGCAGGCTCGTATCTATCCCGGCGTTCTGCAAAATCTCCCAGTCGCTCATCCCCTGCTGGCGAGCTTCCCAGGCCGAATCGCTGTTCAGCACGTTCGCTTCCCGCGTCGCTTGCTGATCCAGCGTCACCATGAACGATATTTCCCCCCGTTCCTCCAGACGGCGCAGGTCGTCCGGCTGGTTCAGCGCCCATCTGTCCAAAATCAAATAGGCTGAATTGGTGAACGCCGCGCTGCGTACCTCGCGGATGGTTTCCTGTCGCAACACTGTGCGGGCTATTTCCAACGGAGCTGTTTGTCTGTCGAGCATTATGGGCCTCCTTTGTGTCAGCGTAAGCACTCTCACGCCGTAGTTCTTCGATTTGGTCTGCCACCACGTCAAAATTAAACGTCAACTGTCTGGGGTCGTAGGTCTTTTTGCGTGACCGGGCCATAGGACTTACCTTTTATCGGCCACAGCCTCCCCTCCCTGATTAAAGGTCAAAGCCGCAGCATTCAGTATGCGGACGCCCCCACTTGGGTGATCGTCTTCAATAAAGACAACCTTGTCGCCCTGTTCCAGCTTGAGTTGTTTGCGAACCGCCACGGGGATGGTGATTTGCCCCTTGGAGGTCATGGTGGCCACTTCCATTTTCATGCCTTGCCCCTTTGTTAATTTTCTTACTTTCCTTGTATTCCTTACCAAGTAAAAAGCAAGCGAAAAAGGGGGCAGCCGTGCTCAAAGTAACTGTTCGTTCGTCAATCCATTGGTAATGATGGAAATAATTTGCCCTATGGCGTCCTTGTCACCCGCACGGGCTTTCTTGGCCAGTTCCAGTGCCTTGGGAAGCTTGTCCGCTGTGAAGTCGCAGGCCGGAAAGCGAATCCCGGCCAGAATGTAAGTGGGGGTGGAGGTAATGCGTCCAAGCCCCGCCAGAATATCCGCGTTGACTCTATGGGCTGCGCCTTCGGTGAGTGCCTCCCCAAAGGCTTCAGGGGCAATGACCGCTTCCTGAAAGGCCAGCATGAGCGATGCTTCATAGGGCGTGGGAATGCCCAGGGCCGTTTGAGGCAACACCTTGTCCCAGAAGAGATTGGCCGCGTTGGCCGAAAACTGCTTCAGTGCCTCGTAGCTCAGGGCCTTTTTGAGTGATTCGCCATACTGATCCGAAGGTCGGTGCCGCACCACGATGCACATGCCGCTGTTGGCTCTTTGGGCTTGCAACGGTTCACGAATGCCGCAGTACGAGCATTCGAGGTTGACCCAATATTCCACCAGATCGCCGTCAAAATCCTTTACTGGCCTTCCGTCGAGACAATGCCGGTCTGCCAGTGCCTCACCAGGGTTATAGGGAAGCGCCAGGTCTTTGCCCACGTCAGCCCGCACCTTGGCCTCCACAGCCACACGATCCGACATGGGTGTTCCGGCATGGGCCGGGGGGAATGCCATCAGGACAAACAAAAGAAGAGTCGGAAATATCAACTGTAAGTGACGCATGGAAAGCCTCCGATTGTGTTTGCGTGTGCTATAAATATGGCAAATAAGGCAGTTATACTGTCATCAGGCAGCCGCGTCATAGCCTGCCTCCTGTCCCAACTGAATGAGCTGCGGCACACGAAGTTGCGCCTTCTTGAGTGAGGGATTGGCGTAGAACATGTCGCCGCGCACCACCTGCCCTGAGAAAATGAAATGCGCCTCGCCCTCGATTTGTTCTTGAAGATCGCGTAAATCCACGCGGTCTTCTTTTTCTATGGTGGTATTCATGGTATCGGCGTAGGTGGACCCGGACTTGTCGTTGACCGAAAAACCGGAACTGCGCACCACCGTACCTTGCCCAGCCTGTCCGCGTATCAATTCCCAGGTCTTTTCCGCATCCTGCATCTTCATGAAGATTTTGATGCTAGTGTTGGCCACCATTTGCTGTGCGCCCTTTTTGTCGGCCTCCAGAATGCCCGCGTAATCCTGACTGGCCACAATGGCCGCAATGCCCAGGCCTCGACCTTGGGTGAGCACCACTTCAAAGCCCGGCGTCACAATGGCCGCGTATTCATCCACGATGCACAGATACGGGCCGATGCCGATGGCATCCGTGGGCAGGGCTTCCAGCACATCAGCGGCGTCACCTTCTATCTGTGCGCCAAGACCTACGGCGCAAGCATTGCGAATGGCCGACAAGCTGATCTTGCCAAGGCTCGCCAGCTCTGCCGGGGCTTTTTCCAGCGAAGGCAAGAGCACCACAAGAATACGCCGCTGCATGATGGCGTCCGCAAAATCCACCTCGCCGTCTTCCACGCCGTAAATATGGCTGTAGGTGTCTGTCAGGCTTGATAAAGCCTTGCCGAAATACGATTGGGCATACCCGAATTGTTCAGCAAATGACGGAGGTTGATCCTTCAACTCTCTCCCGGCAATCCAGCCGGACGTGCCCAGAGCCGCCTTGATGGACGCGCTGGATTCCGCGTCCAGTTCCGGGTGCAGGGCCAGCTCCACGCACTTTTCCAGAGCCAGGGCGTCACGAATCACCGAGGTGGAAAGTTTGAGAAAGCCCTTGTCGCGCAAATCCACCAGCGCGTACATGACACCGGAAATGAGGGCCTGCGCCTTGTCCGCAAAGATGCTGTTGGCCCCATCCGATGCGGGCATGAGTGATACCAGTAACTGCGTGAGTGATTCGGCGCTGCCGAAAGTGAAGGGATTATTGGTATTGGAGAGACGGCGCGGCGACTTGCCCTTGGTTTTGCCGGACGTGCCGTAATTGAGTACACGAAAATCATCATCACGGCCCAAAAAGCGGGCCATTTGCCAAATCTGTACGGCCAACTTGGGCGAAGCCTTGGGGTCGATGTAGAATAGCCCGCTGCCGGTGGCCAACGCATTGTACGAAAGCGACACCAGTGTTTCCGTTTTACCGGAGCCGGTGGTGCCGAAAAGCAGCGTGTGGGTCAGCACGTCCTTGGCTTTGAGCCACAGTTCCTTGCTGTCCTGCAAACGGTTGCCGAGAAAGAAAATACCCTCCGGTTTGGCAAAGCCCCTCCTGCCGGGCAGAGGGTCGCCCTTGTCCGTACCGGAAAGACCGAGGGGCACACGGAAGGGAAGGCGTTCATTTTTCACGCAGAGACAGCGCAGCAGGAAAAAGAACAGCCCAAGCCCGAAGAGCGGCGTAGCCGCCACAGGAAAGGCAAACAGACACCCCCCCGCCCCAAACACGCCGCAGGTCTGCACCGTGCCGTTTTTGAGCGCATCCACCACTTGATGCACGGGAGAGCGCACGTCACGCAATAAGGCTTTGCGTTCTTGGGCTTCTCTGTCTTCCAGACCGCGAACTTTTCTCTCTGTCATGATTTACCTCACAGGGGCCTCAATATTCTTTCAATAAATCCGCATCACTATTGGCGTCATACTCGCCATTTTCTTCTGCCGCTGCGAACACCACATCCTTGTCCAGATGAAGCCCTGTCGGTTCAAAGAGTTTGGGCATCTCCGTAAGCCAGCCCTGAGCCGCCAGCGTATCCTTGAGCCTCTGCACTGCGTGGGCAGTGCGGGCTTCGGGAAGTGACGTACCGGCCTTTTCTTCCGCAGCGTATTGTGCCCAGGCTGCAAAGCCTTCAGCCCAGGCCGCCCGGCCTCCACACTGGTTGAGCGCGTACCAGAGCGAACGATCCAAAGGCCGCAGCCACAGAAATTGCGAAGAGGCCAGCACACCCTTTTTGCGGGCCAGCGTAAGCATGGCCATGAAGAGAGGAAGCTCAAAGGCCGCATGGCGCTTGAGAAAAGGCTCGTTCAGCAGCTTTTTGTGAGCATTCCACAGACCCACCACCCGCTTCTGAAAAGCAGAATCTTCCAGCACGGGGCAGGTCGGGGGCTGCTTTTCTCCTTCCGTATAGGAGGCAGACACTGCATCCAGCAGGCGCACACAGTCTTGCTTGTCGCCCACGGCATAGGCCAGAAAGGCGCTTGCCAGTGCTTTGCGCTCGTTGCTCATGGCTCCGAATCCGCTGAACGTTCTGCCGAGCTGCTCTTGCAGCACGGTGGCGGCTTTGTCTTCGTCCAGATGCGCATGGCCATAGGCCGGAAGGTCAACATGGGGCAGGCCGCGCCGCAGAGCCTGTTCCGCTGTAAAGGCTTGCCCGTCCTTATCCAGCAGCAGGCCGTGCTCCAGAGCGAACTGCAACGGAGTACGGGCAATGCGCCAGGGGCCAGTGTCGTAGGATTCCGGGGAAAGGAGGTATTTGCCGCGCCCCACAATGGGGCGCAGGCAGGCGAAGGATTCCGCATTGTGCATGAGCAGACTGTCCATATTCAGGCGTCTGACAAGGCCGGCCGTGCGGCCCATGAAAATGGCAGCAACCCCCAACGCCGCCAGCACGACAACATAGGGCCAGCGTATCCACTTGCCGCTGTAGCGCAGCACGTTCATCATCTGATCCCAGGAGAGCGCGGCGGGTTCGGCCTGTGCCATCAAGCCCAGAGCCTGATGCGCTTCATCCGAGAATGCCGTGAAGCCCATGATCTGCGCTTTGGCAAGTTCCAACAGCGAACCGTTGATATACCCCGCTCTGGAGGCGTACCACGCGGGCAGCACAAACAGCACACCGATCATGAGGCAGATCAGGATGAAGAAGGCGTTGCCGGAGTCTTCCTTGTGCCCGTTCATCGCCCAGCTCCTCTGGGCGATGAGTTCTGAGGGAGCAGGCCCGCCAGTCCCGTGTGTGACAGCTTTATCAGATGTTTTCTCACCCGCCCCAGATAGGCGTCGCGGAAGTGCGGGGTGCGAGAATGGTACGCACCCACGGCATCCCAGATATTGCGGGTACGTTCGTATTCCTTGCGCAGAATGAAAGCTGCCGCGTAGGCGTTGGCGCAGCCGTCCTGCAAAATGACCTCCGGGGCCATGCCTGCCTGAAGCAGCTCGTTGACGTGGCAGGTGTTGATCTGAAACGGCCCCATATCCCAAGTGCCGTTGGTATTACTGAGGGCTTCGCCCGTCTTGCCGCCCTCGGTGGCCAGAATGCCCACCATTGCCGCCAGCGGCAGATTGTACTGAGCTGCCGCATCCACCACACACTCCCAGGAGAGCGGACGTGTTTCCGGCAGCGCGATCCTGTCCCGACCGCCAGCCTGGGCTGTGCCGGGCAGGATGCAGAGCATTGCAGCAATATATAAATATATTTTTCTATTGAACATATATTTATACCCTAAAATTACTTAATTTTTCCAATGATTCCGCTCACAATTCCGCTACTACTGCCGGAAACCTGAAAGGGATTGTTCTGGCCGATGCCGCCGATGGAAGAACGCGCTTCGCTCAAGGCTTCATTCATCTTGCTCTGGATTTCGGAGTTCACCCTGTTGCACATGCCCGAAATAATCTGATCCATGCTGGGCAGGCTCACCCCCAGAGAAAAGGCGTCGCCGATGCTGGATACGCTGTCCAAACAACTGGAGAGTGCCCCCCGATCCTCTTCCGGGTCGGGCATGGTGGTGTTGTGGCTTTCCCGCACCGCAGAGTTGCGTTCCTTGATGGCGTTGCTGGCCGCGCTCTGCGTGTCGCTGCACGAGCCAGCAAACGAAGGGGCCGCGCAAAGCACGAGGGAGAGTGTCAAAAGCAGTGTTCTCATTGTTTTGCTCCCTTTTTGGCCGTGAAATCAGGCTTGCCGTCTTCGCCCACCTGATAAATTTTTTTGCAGCCGGGATAGCCGGAGCAGCCGAAGAACGGGCCTTTTGCGCTTTCACGGCGCACCAGCGACTTGCCGCAGGTTTTGCATTTGAACTTGGTGGCTTCGGGCTTTTTGCGGGCCTCGCCGGGCTTGCCGTTCACATTGGGATAGCTGGCATTGCAGTCACGGTCGGAGCAGGAGAAGAAATCGTACTCGCCGGAACCGTCTTTGCGCTGCCCCTTCATGTGGACGAGAGGCTTGCCGCAAATGGCACAGACAAACTCCGTGGCTTCAGGAGCGGCATGCTCTTGCCCCGGATACCTTGCGGTGAAGGCGGTCACTTCGCGCACGAGTTGGGCATGGGCCTTGTTCATCACCTCACGGTACGCAGCCTTGCCCCCGGCAATGGCGTCCAGAGAGTCCTCCATTGTCCTGGTGAACTCGAAATCAAGGAAGGAAAAAGCCCCGGTGAGCAAGCCCACCACCTGCTCACCGAGCGGCGTAGGCACGAGAAAACGCTTTTCAACGCGGACGTATTCGCGCTTCATGATGGTATCCACAATGGCGGCGAAGGTGGCCGGGCGACCGATGCCCCTGTTCTCCAGTTCGCGCACCAGACTGGCTTCGGAGAAGCGCGTCGGAGGCTTGGTCTTTTTGCTCAGGAGCTTGCCGCCGGAGGCGGTGACGCTTTGCCCCTCAGCCAGCATGGGTACGGGATTTTCGGCGGTATCCGCGTCTGCCTCTTCATCCTGCATGGCCGCGTCGGTGGCAGTCAGCACCTTCCAGCCGGGTTCGCGCAACACGCGCCCTCTGGCCTCGAAGATGGCCTGGGTACCGTCCAACTCAGCGCAAAGGCGCAGAGTGCGCACGTCATACACGGCATCGGCCAGTTGCGAGGCCAGCGTTCGTAAACGGATGAGACGATACAGGGCCTGTTCTTCCGCTGTCTCCCCGGCGTCTTCCACCTCGATGTGTGTGGGCCGCACGGCCTCGTGCGCTTCCTGAGCACCATCCTTGGATTTCCATGTGCGCGGCTTTTCTACCAGCGGCCAGCCCTGACTTTCGCAAAAAGCCCGGATTTCGGTCACGGCCTCTGCCGACAGATTGGGCGAATCCGTGCGCATGTAGGTTATCTGACCGCCTTCATAGAGCTTTTGCGCCAGTTGCATGGTTTGCTTGGGCGTGAACTTGAGGGCATTGGAGGCGGCCTGCTGCAAGCTGGAGGTGGTGAAGGGGGCAGGCGGTGCTGTACGGCTTTCAGATTCTTTGCAATCCAGAACGGTCAGGGAACGCAACGCGGCAGCCTGTTCTGCCAGTGCCCTGTTCAGGAGGTATTCCTGACCATCTTCCAGCCAGGGCCTGGTGAGCCACGTTGCGCTCCAACCCTCGGCAAATGCCAGTTCCGCACCGTAGTGGGTCACGCTCACGAAGTTTCTGATGTTCTGTTCGCGTTCCACCACCAGCCGCGCCGCAGGACTTTGCACCCGACCGGCAGAAAGACGTGCCCCCGCCGCACGGGACAAAGGCCCGCTGACAAGATAGCCGCAGAAGCGATCCAGAACGCGCCTGGCCTCCTGAGCGGAAACCAGCGCCATGTCCAGAGAGCGTGGAGCCTTGATAGCCGCCAGAATGGCAGACTCTGTGATTTCTCCATAGGTGACGCGCCTGGGATTTTTCAAGCGCAGCGCATCGGCCAGATGCCAGGCAATGGCCTCGCCCTCGCGGTCGGGGTCTGTGGCCAAATAGACGGCAGAAGCCGAAGCGGCCAGTCCCTTCAGGCGGCCCAGCACTTCCTTGCCGCGCTCCGTGGGCGTGTAGCTGGGGGTAAAGTTGGGCAGGGCAATGCCCAGCTCCCGCTCCGGCAAATCACGCACATGCCCCACCGAAGCTACAACCTTCCAGTCACCACCGAGGATTGATTGTACTTTCTTGACCTTGCCGGGGGATTCCAAAATGAGCAGATTCATAGTTATGACCTCATGCGGGCAGCAGGCACAGTGTTTTGGGGATGTTGCGGCGCAGATGCGCTTTGTTTTTCGTCCAGTTCCATGCTCAGGGTTTGCGAAAAAGAAGCGCACAAGTCAGCCAATGACCGGGCCATTTCGCTATCCTGCTTGAGCGCCATGTTGAGGAACTCAGGGTTCTGAAGAATGATGCGGGCCTTGGCCACGGGATCATCAGCCTCGTTGAAGGCCGTTGCTGAAGCAGCAAAAGAGGACGGTGCAGGCCGGGGCATGGGATCATCCGTGCTTCTGGCTGCAACCTGGGCAGGCTCGTGCAGATGAACGCCGGTGGCGGCATCGCGCTGTGTTTGCATGGCCATGAGTTCGGGCCAGTTTTCACTGCGCGGAAACCATGCGGCCTTGGGCTGTTCGCCCATTTCAAACTGGTTCATGGTGGTCAGAACCTTGGCCGCTTCTGCCGCTGCCTGAAACACTACCTTTGCTTCACCGCCGGAAAACTTCTGATTCCAGTGCGCAATGTAGGCAGCAGAGTTATTCTCCGGCATGGGCAGGTTGAACCGTGCCCCGACCAGCATGGAGAACATTTCAGCCCGCATTTCTTCAAAGGCAAAATTTTTCAGATTCTCCCTGGGCTTTTCCTTGCGGTGCTCCCGTGTTTCATGGCCAGTAGCATGGTATGTTTCATGAAGCTTGGTGGCGTAGTATTCTTCTGAACTGACAAAGCGTTCGGGAAAGGGCATTTTCACCACATCGGCCTGGGGTTCGTAGTAGGCGTCTCCTGTGTGGTGCTCCACGGGAATGCCTGTGCAGGCGATGAAGCGCTCCACAAATTCGTTACGCGCCACGGCGGTCATGGCGTGGGATTGCTGCTCCTTGGGTGGAAAACCTTCGATCTGCGCGGCATTGAACACCGTAAAAGGATAGAACAGCGTCATACGCTGTACGTCTGGAACCTCCAGCCCCTGCTCTTTCCGGGCAGCAAAGTCCTTGAGCTGCTTGTCCGTGAGGTATTCCCACTTGCCGTCTTCCTTGACGATGAAGGCAATTTCTTCGGGCCGCAGGAGTTTCACACCCTTGGCCCCCTTTTTCACCTTCATTTCTCGCGCCGGATGGTCGGCCTGGATTTGCTGAAATTGTTTGAAAGTTACCCATCTGTCGTCTTGGTAGCCTTTGACGATACCGGAGAGCATGAGCTTGACCATGTTGCCCCCGCCGTACTCGCGCCCCGTGGCAGCACAAAAAGGCATCCCCATCGGGGCGTCAGCCGTCCACGGCTTTTGCCATTTACCTGCCGTTTCGGCCAAGGCGAGCATGTTTTCCGCTACGCTGTTGACGAAATCCTCTTGCACCTCGCGGCTGATCTGAAACCGATTTTTCTTTTCCGCAGGCTGTTCCTGGCTCATACATCCTCCCGCACATCCACAATCACGGTGTCCGGCTCGTCATGCGGGCTGAGAAAACCCGCTGCTATGGCCTCTTTCCGACTCATGAAGAAGGCCCCCGCGTCCAACTGACGTTCAATGTCTTCCCGCGAGAGCGGGATGCGCTCTTTCTCCGACAAGCGAAGGGGTGCGTCGAACAGGCCGTAGCTATTGTGTTTTTCTGCGTTCATAAAACCTCCATAAGATACTTTTTTTATATATTTCATAGAGAAATATATTTATATGAAACACTCATGCGTCCCAGCGGCAGCGTTGCCGCCACTGTATTTCGTGCTGCCGCGTCTCACGCCGTCTGCCCATAAAGGCCACACGCAAAGCCCGAAAGCAGGCCAGCGGGGTCATGCCCGTGCGCTGCACCAAAAAGAGAAGAACGATTCCGGCCACAGCCACACAGGCCGTCCACCACGCCCAATGGAAAAGCCACAATCCCAAAGGAAAGACGGCGCGGGCATCCAGAATGAAGATTTTGGGCGTGAGGGCGGTATCCCGCCAGAGTAGCTTGTGGTTCATAGTGCCTCCCTGTGAGGCTCTTTCCGTTCAGCCAATATGGCCAGATAATTGTCCTTGGCGATTTTTCCCGCTGCAAAAGCCCGCTCCGCTGCGTCCTGGATGCGCTGCCCGTG
>ERZ838827.2386-NODE-2386-length-10938-cov-2.319122_pt1 | contig 10938 bp, 9 predicted proteins | sample MGYA00519881_ERZ838827 | MGnify/ENA primary metagenome ERZ838827 (study PRJEB31850, sample SAMEA3708842) | human gut metagenome | biome: human gut; feature: human-associated habitat; material: faeces | place: China | collected 2014 ...
GACTCATCCGGATATTATCCGTTATTTCATGACGATTCCGGAAGCAGTCAGCCTTGTTCTGCAGGCAGGAACGTATGCGCATGGTGGGGAAATCTTCGTATTGGATATGGGAAGTCCGGTGAAGATCGATACTTTAGCAAGAAACCTGATCAAGCTGTCCGGACTGAAACCGGATGTGGATATCAAGGTGGAATATACGGGATTAAGACCGGGAGAAAAGCTCTATGAAGAGAAACTGATGGCAGAAGAAGGACTGAAGAAGACGAGGAACGAACTGATCCATATCGGATGTCCGATTCCGTTCGAAGTCGAAACATTTTTAAAAGAGCTGGAGACATTAATGGGTATGGCATACATCAATGCAGACAATATCCGGGAAAAAGTAGCTGAGATCGTGACAACGTACCACCCAGCAGGAGAACATGGAAGCGAGAAAAAGGGAGAAGTGTATGAACGATTGCTGGGGGAAGAGAGTGTGTAAAAAGACAATATAGGAGTAGGGCATATGTCAATTGATAAAAAGAAGATTGGAAAAATATTGAAAGTGACAGCAATTGGCACAGGAGTCACTTTTTTGGGGTTGAATATGATTGCAAAAAAGAAAAAAGGGGATTCCGTTTTTGAAAAAGAAAAAGATCAGAAAAATCCTTTTGCTGGGAAAAAAGTTGTTTTTGTAGAAGATGAAAGTGATGAAGAGAATGCAGATGGTGTCAGAGGTCATTTGGAAGCAGTTGGAGAAACTAAAAAAAGTAAAGGAATTTATGACAGATACATTAAGAGAGCCATAGATGTTGTGCTCTCTTTTGGTGGATTAGTGGTCTTATCTCCTATTTATGCGGGAATTGCAATTGCAATTAAAATAGATGATCCAGGACCTGTATTCTTTACGCAGAAAAGAGTAGGGCAGAATAAAGAATTTTTCAAAATACATAAATTCCGTAGTATGAAAATGAGTACGCCACATGATGTGCCAACTCATATGTTAGGAGATCCGGATCAGTACATTACAAGAGTTGGAAAATTTTTAAGAAAACACAGTTTGGATGAGCTTCCGCAGATTTGGGACATTTTTATCGGAAATATGTCTGTCATTGGTCCTCGTCCGGCTCTTTGGAATCAGGATGTGCTGATCGCAGAACGTGAGAAATACAATGCAAATGATGTAAAGCCGGGACTGACAGGCTGGGCGCAGATTAACGGAAGAGATGAGCTGGAAATTCCGGTGAAAGCGAAGTTAGATGGAGAATATGTGGAAAAAGAAAGCTTATTCTTTGATATTAAGTGCTTTTTGGGAACGATTGGTAAAGTGGCAAAAGATGACAGTGTAGTTGAAGGTGGAACTGGGGAGATGGGCAAACAAGAAATTTCAGAAGAAATAAAAGAAAACGAAAAAAAAAAGATTCTTGTGATTTGCCAATATTATAAACCAGAGCCGTTTAGAATTTCTGATATTTGCGAAGAATTGGTTCACAGAGGACATGAAGTTCATGTTGTTACAGGATATCCTAATTATCCTGAAGGTGTTTTATATGAAGGATATGGAAAAGGTAAGCATATTGATGAAGTAATTAATGGTGTAAAGATTCATCGTTGTTATACAGTTCCAAGGCAAACTGGGATTATAAAAAGATTTTTGAATTATTATAGTTATGCTATTTTTTCTACAAAATATGTGCTGTCTAAGAAATGTGTAGCATCAGATGGAAGAACATTTGATGTTGTGTACTGTAATCAATTATCACCGGTTATGATGGCACATGCTGCTATTGCATATAAGAAAAAGTATAAAGTACCTGTAGTTATGTATTGCTTGGATTTATGGCCGGAAAGTTTGATAGCTGGTGGGGTGAGAAGAGACTCCATACTGTATAAATACTATCATCATGTAAGTAAAGAGATGTATCAAAAAATGGATAAAATATTGATTACGTCACGCATGTTTTCAGAATATTTTCAGCGAGAATTTGGTTTTCAAAATAAAAAAACAGAATATCTTCCGCAATATGCAGAAGGCATTTTTGAACAGATTCCTCCAAGGACAGAAGATGGAACTTTCAACTTTATGTTTGCAGGAAATATTGGGGCGGTTCAGTCGGTGGAAACAATAATCAAGGCAGCAGAAGATTTAAAAGCTGAACCTGTGAAATTCCATATTGTTGGTGGCGGCACTGATTTAGAACGACTTCAGAAAATGGGAGAAAATACGAAGAATGTTGTCTTTTATGGACGTAGACCGATTGAGGAAATGCCTGAGTTTTATGCAAAGGCAGATGCAATGTTGATTACGCTAGCAGCAGATCCGGTTTTGAGCTTAACTCTTCCTGGAAAGGTGCAGTCATATATGGCTGTTGGAAAGCCGATTATTGGTGCAATTGATGGCGAGACAAAGACTGTCATTGAAGAAGCTCAGTGTGGTTTTTGTGGTAGGGCTGAAGATGTAGATGAACTGGTAGAGAACATAAGAAGATTTATCAGTGATAATACGGATAGATTTCTAATGGGAGAAAATGCTAGAGAATTTTATGTGAATAATTTTCGGGAACTTATGTTTATGGATAAATTGGAGAAATATTTGAATGAAGGTTTTAATGATTAATGTTGTGTGTGGTATCCGAAGTACTGGGCGAATTTGCACAGATTTGGCTATTGCATTAGAGAAACAAGGGCATGAAGTGAGAATTGCATATGGTCGGGAAACTGTACCGGAGCAGTTTCAGAAATATGCCGTGCGAATTGGAACAGATTTGGATGTGAAACTTCATGGAATAAAAGCAAGATTATTTGATAGAGCAGGTTTTGGTAGTAGGAAAGCTACTGAGAAATTTATAGAGTGGGTAAAAAAATATGATCCAGATATCATCCATCTACATAATATTCATGGATATTACATAGATGTAGAAAGACTTTTTAAGTATTTAAGAACCTGTGGGAAGAAAATTATTTGGACGTTACATGATTGCTGGAGTTTTACCGGACATTGTGTGTATTTTGATTATATTGTTTGTGATAAATGGAAAAATGGTTGTTTTAATTGTCCTCAAAAAAAGGAATATCCAGCAAGAATTGGTCCTGACATGTCGAGGACAAATTATATTAAAAAGAGACAAATATTTACCGGCATACCAAATATGACACTTGTAACCCCTTCTCAATGGCTGTCAGATTTACTTCGTGACTCTTTCATGAAAGAATATGATGTAACTGTGATTCATAATGGAGTTGATACAGAAATTTTCAGACCAATGGAGAGCAAAGTAAAAGAACGATATGCCTGTACAGATAAAAGAATAATTCTTGGAGTTGCTGCTGTATGGGATAAAAGGAAAGGATTGTCTTCATTTATAGAATTGTCGAAGAAACTAGATGATACATACAGAATTATTTTGGTAGGACTTACTCAGGAACAGATAAAAAGTCTTCCAACGAATATAATAGGAATTGAGCATACGAATAGTGTAAAAGAATTAGTGGAGTTATATTCAGCAGCAGAGATTTTTGTAAATCCGACATTGGAGGATAACTATCCAACAACGAACATAGAGGCAATTGCTTGTGGAATTCCAGTTGTTACTTACGATACAGGAGGTAGTCCGGAAAGCGCAAAAATGTATGGAACATGTGTGCCGAAAAGAGATGTTCAAGCGCTGATGAGGGTAATAGAGGATGCTGGAACTCTTAAACCAATAAATGTAGATGTTAATTATCAAACTTCTGTACAAAAGTACATGAGGTTGTATGAGAGAAAAATATAGGATTTCATTGGAAATCCTAAAAATCATTAAGAAAAATTAATATGATGTAAGTTTAATGAATATAGTTCTCTAATACCTGTGTTGGCAATCGGCTATATGCATATGAATAGAATTAAATATGCGTTTGTATGTGATGGAATATTGCTAAGTAAAGAATCAGTAATAAAATATTTGATAAAGACGTTTGTAATCAATGGTGCGGATTTTGTGCTAAGTTCTGATGAATCAGTAATTAAGCATGGTGCCAAAAAGAAGATAATATACTGGCATTCATTTATTTCAATCTCCGAAGATGATGTGATTATGAAATTTTACAATAAAAAGAAATTTAAAGAGAAAATAGGTTGTCCTACAGGAAAATGATTTTTTATGTAGGACAGGTAATGGACAGAAAAGGAATTGATATTTTGATGGAAGCTTATAAGAAATGTAATATGCCGGATACTCAATTTTATATAGTTGGAGGGATAAATAAGTAATAGATAATATAGTATTTGTTGAGTTTAAAACGAAAGAAGATTTGGCTGATTATTATCGTGCTGCAGATTTGTTATACTTCTTCCTAAATAAGAAATTGGGGATTGGTGGTTAATGAAGCTATGGCTATTGGCACACAGGTAATTTGAGTTTCCTATAATCTTCTTTCAATTGTGGAGGATGGATTATGAACATAGTAATTTATACAAATATATTGACACCTTACAGAAAATATTTTTATGATTTGTTTTATGAGTGTTGCTCAGAAATTGGACATGAATTTAATGTTTTGGTAATGGCTGAAACGGAAGATAATCGTACATGGAAATATACAGACTTAGAATCTTCTTATACTACTTTGCTTGATAGTCGAACAATTAGTAAAGGAGAAACATATATTCATATCAATAGTAATTTGATGGAAAGAATACGCTTACTGCAACCAGATATTGTAGTTGTAGCAGGGAGTTATCTTTGCCCAGGTGCATGGGAAATTGCTAGGAATAAAAAGAAATATGGATATAAGTGTTTATTTTGGAGTGAGTCGCACTTACATGAACAAAAAAGAAATAGCAATATAAAAAATACTATTCGAGAAATGGTTCGCAAGAAATTTTACAAAAAATATGATGGTTTTTGGTATGCAGGAGAATTATCCAAAGAGTTTATTATGAAATATGCGATTAAGGATGCAAAATATTGCTTTGTACCTAACTTAATTGATGAACGTGTTTATCAAAATTCCTATCATATGTCGAAGGCACAAAAACAAGATATTAGGCAATTACTGCAGATTGAAAACAATAAGAAAATTCTTTTTTGCCCAGCTAGATTAAGCCCGGTAAAAGGTATATTAGAATTTTTGGATATTCTTGAAAAATTGAATCAAAAGCAAAATGTTGTATTTCTTGTTGCTGGAGAAGGGGAATTAAAAGAATATATTGAAAATAAAGCAAAGGAAAAAAAGTTGGATGTTAGGCTGCTTGGAAATAAGAGTCAAGAAGAAATAGTAAGGTTATATGGCATTGCAGATATTTTTGTGCTTCCCTCTCTTTCAGATCCTAATCCATTGACTTGCATCGAAGCACTTTGGGCTGGATTGCCTTTATTTATATCGGAGCATTGTGGAAATTATCCGGAAGTTATTGATTCAGGGAAGAACGGATTTGTGTTTACTTATAAGAATGTAGAGGTAGCTTCTGAATTATTGGAAAAATTGTTATCTCAAAGTGAGTTAATGAGAGAACAGTCCGTATATAAGGCAATAAATCAATATAATTCAAAAGCTGTAACAAAGCGAATAATAGGAGAATGTTTGTATCTGTGCGAGAAGTAAAAGGATGTTTATTTATCTAGCAAGTATGTATAACAAACAATATGGAAAGTGCAATATGCGTATTATCTGTGTTATTTAAAATAGGAGTTTAAGTAAAAGATGAAGAATAGAAATCTAATATCTTTAATAATTGTTTGGGCTACGGTATTTGCAATTATTTTTTGTAATGGCCTGATATTAGAAGATATATATATATATAATTTGTGGGTAGATATATTTAGTTTGGCGATTGTGCTAATTATGTTAGTACAATATCGGGGGAAAGGATGCTTTGAACCAATTTATTTTATTACTGCAATATATGCCATGATGTTTTTTGTGACTCCGATTTATGATATTTTGACTGGCGAGTTTGATTGGTATGGATATTATCTGTTTGAATATGGAATTAAAACTACGCTTATGGCATTAGCTGGTTATTTTGTTTTTTATGCATTATATGTGAAATCCTTCAGATTTGGTCATAAATGGAATTATATCAAAAAAGGAAAACGAAAAGTTGTATCGCAAAAGTATACTGTACCTGTAATTATAATCATGTATGTAGTGTGTTTTGCTGCTAATGCATATTATTTATTGCATAGTGGGTATGGAAGTTTGTTGTATATTTTGTCATTAGGATTATTGGACAATTCCAGCAGTTCCTATACCACATATAGTAATATAGGATTTGTTTCGATGTTGTCATATTCTTTGCCCACTGTGGTCTTATTGTATTGGGAGTTTGGAAATAGTAGATTTTTGAAGTGGGTATTATTTGTTCCGATGTTAATGATGCAAGTTGCTCGTGGCTTTCGTTTTTTTGTGATTCAGATTTTTATAACTTTTGTTTGTTATTATTTTATTCGAAAAAATAAAAAAGTGAAAATAGTTCATTTGATTACTATTTTAGGTGCTATGATGGTTTTTGTGCTATTGATGACTACTTTTAGAGTTGCTATTAGAAGTGGTTCTGGAATAGATACAGGGATTATAAATAGAGATACGATAAAGGATTCTTTTGATTCTGCTTTTTGGGATAATCTAAGAATATATAGAAATGTTTATGGTATGGTTCCGGTAATACCATCTCAATATGATTATGTTTGGGGTAGGCAAATTGTTATTGGAACAATTGTGATGATGATTCCAAGAGCATTATGGCCAGGAAAAATATCTTCATATGGTGGTGAGGGGCTTACAACTTTGATAGGGCCTAATATTGCGTCTGGACAGGCTTATCCTGCATTGGGGGAATATTATTATGCAGCAGGTTTTTGGGGAATTCTGTTTTTTATGGGACTTTATGGTCATTGGGCTAAAAAGCTGAAGAATAAGTATATGAATAATGTAAATTCTTTGGATTTAATTTATTTTTCAGTTTTGTTGGGGTGCAACCTTCAACTTATAATAAGGGGGTATTTTCCAAGTAATTTTTGGTATTTAGTTTTTGCTATTATTCCAATTTGGGTAGTACGAAAGTTTTTTGTAAAGGAGGTTGTATCTGAGTGAAAATTACGGTTATACATTTTGTGCACACGTTATATGGAGGAGTTGCAAGTGTAGCAGCTAATATAATTAATGATATGCAAAAAAATGGAAATAAGTGTGTGATAGCATACAGTGTTTATGATCCAGCTATTGAAAACATGATTGATACACCATGCGAAATGATTAAAGTTGATGCGATGAATTTTCCGGGAAGTTATATGATTTTTGGGATGGAAATTCGTAAGACATATAGATATTATTGTCAGAAGCATAAAGATGAAAAAGTTATATGCCATGTTCATAACATTCAAGCGTTAGGAAGTTGTGGTAATTGGAGTGATATACCGTTGATTTGTACGTTACATTCATTATGCGGAGATGAACAGAATGTGCGTCTGAAAATATCAAATATGTTATATACATTTGCTTTAAAACGTTTGATTAGATATAACAAAAAAATAACATCTGTAAGTAAAGCAATCGTTGATTATTATGCTAATAGTATAGATAAGAGGAAAATAGAAGTGATTTATAACGGGTGCTTTATTAACATAAACAAGCGAAGCAAACAGAAAAAATTTACTATTGGTCATGTTGGGAACTTGAGCATGGCAAAAGGGTGGGATACTCTGTTTAATGCGTTTATTCTGTTGCCTGATAATCAGAAGAAAGAGATGCGATTGATGGCAGCAGGAAAAGAAACAGAGATATTTTCGTATGAGAAAATGGAACAATTAATTTCCGAAAATAATCTATGTGGGTTAGTGGAATGTTTGGGGTATATTAGTTGTGCGAAGGATACTTTTATTCCACAGTTGGATATTTTGGTTTTGGCATCTCGTAATGAAGGTCTAGGGTTAGTTCAGGTTGAAGCGATGGGATATGGAATTCCAGTATTAGGAAGAGATGTGGGTGGAATAACAGAGATTTTAGAGAATGGATACAATGGTTTCGTTATTGAAGATGAATATGATTTAGCTCAAAAAATCAGTTTACTTGCTACTGATAGAGAACTTTATAAAAGATTGAGTGCAAATGCTAGAGAAACATATGAAAGTAAATTTACGTTAGAAAAGATGTGTGATGCGTATAAAAAGTTGTACTATGAGATTCTCTGATATTTTAGATTAGTAATATTGAAAGAAGGAGTTTCCTGTATACTTTAAAGAGTAAAAGGAATTGACCCAAAAGAATACCTCAAGTAAATTTAGATTATTACTGATTTGACCGTTAGTAAAATCTAAAAGCACAAGAGATTTTAAAACTGGATGAGCAGCTTGCAGATAGTGAAGGTGTTTGACATAAGAAATGCAAGGAAATACCTTATGCAGAAAACATACTGGCAATCAATGGTGTAGGTGAAAATATATTGGCTGGAATTCTGGCAGAAATGGGAGATATCAGCAGATTTGATGGTGTGAAGGAAATCCAGAAATTAAGTGGAATGGGTAGGTAACATACAGTTTCTGCAAGAACAAAAGACAGATAAAAATCGGCCACAGAGTACGCAGAAGACGGAGGTACTGGCTGCTTCAGGCGGGAAAATCAGTGGTTTCCCATGCGGACGAATTCAAAGAACTGCATGTGTATTACACAACTAGAGTCTGCAATCAACTGAAAAAGATGCAGTCATTGATTGTGATAGCCTGCAAGATACTAAGAAGTAGAATTGGTTCAATGTTCATATGATGTACTTTATGATAATGGGAATTCCCATATTGCACCGAATCTTCGACAGGGGATGATTCTTGGGAATAATGAGGTATTATCTGCATACTTATTGGGAGAGATAAAACAGTCGTGTTGGTGTAAGCTATATAGAAAAGATGTAATAGGTGAAATTCGCTTTGACACGGCGTACTTGGTAGGAGAAGATTCGAAATTTGTTTATGAATTTTGCAAGAAATGTAAGGGGGCCATATTAATTCCTGATGCTATGTATTATTATTTTCAACGAGAAAGTTCAGTAATGCGTAAAGGATTAAATGAGCACACTTTTGAAGCATTAAACTTAGTGGATTTGATTACAGCAATCAATATTGAAAATAAGTTTTTTGATGGATTGCCTGAATTAAGATGTCGGGTGGTATCAAAGTGGTTTTACATTATTTTTTCAAAAATATATAGCATGAAATTTAAAGTAGGAGTTATTTTATTAGCATTTATGCCTTCAATTTTTTATAGATTATTTACGGCAACACGTTTGAAAGGCAATTAAAATATATTTAGAACAAATCAACATAAAATTGCTACCAATGTATGATACAACAAAATTCTAAGTAAATATTTTGTCTGTGTAGTTGTTAAAATTTGCTAAAAATTTAGAAAAGGTACAGAAATGTGGAAAAGGAGTATTTAGATTGAGAAATCAAAGAAAAATAGGAATAATTCTATCATACATATACACAGCAACCCATGTCGTAGTGAATCTACTCTATGTACCGTTGCTTCTTAGAACAATTGGACAAAGTGAATACGGACTATACCAGTTAGTGGGGTCTTTAATAGCTTATATAAGTATAATGGAATCGTTATTATCGGCAGGAGTAGTACGGTATTATTGTAAATACAAGAATGAGAACAATCAAGAAAAGATGGAAAATGTTCTTGCTATATCTCAAAGAATATACAGCTTTTTTGCATTAATTGTATGTGTATGCGGCGTAGTATTAATTTTTGTATTCAAATCCGTATATTCTTCGTCACTAACTCCATTTGAAATGCAAGAATCTATTATAATGTTGATTTTTCTTATTGCAAATATCATAATCAACATTATGAATTATGTATATGTTGCTGTCATAACTGCGAATGAAAAATTTATTTTTTTGAAAGTAATATCAATACTTTCTACCATTGTGCAGCCAGCAATAGTTTTTCTTTTGATAAAAAAATATCCATATGCAATTGTAATTGTTATAAGTGTCGTTCTTATAAATCTTATTGTTGCATTTGCGAGGAGAATATATGCAACAAAGGTCTTGAATGCGACAATACATTACCATGGTCAAGATAGAGGGTTTGTGAAAGGTCTCTTTCAATTATCATCTGCAATATTATTTGCTCTTATAGCCGATCAGATATTTTGGAAGGCCGATCAACTTGTTATAGGAAAAATGCTAAATACAAGTGCTGTGGCGGTATACTCAGTTGGTTCTCAGATTTATATGAACTATACCCCATTGGGGACAGCAATTTCTAGTGTATTTATGTCGAAATTATCAAAATTATATGATGTGGAAAAGGATATACAGTCAATTTCGGAATTGTTTATTAAAGTAGGAAGAATTGCTTTCTTATTTTTGGGGCTTGTTTTGTGCGGTTTCATTTTATTTGGACAGGAATTTATTTTACTTTGGGCAGGTGAAGGATACAAAGAGGCATACTATGTAGCTGTAATTATTATGATTCCACTTACTGTTGATGCAATGCAAAATTTGGGATTAACCATCTTGCAGGTAATGAACAAGTATGGTTTTAGAGGTAAGGTGTATTTTATAATTGCTATTATAAACATTATAACTACAGTCTTTTTAGTAAAAACCGTCGGAATAGTAGGTGCAGCAATATCAACAGCTATTTCAATGGCTATTGGAAATGGTGTGATAATGAATCTCTATTATAATAAATTAGGACTGAATATACGTAAATTTTGGAAGGAAATCATAAAGCTTTTGCCAGCAGTAGTGATTGCATTGATTTGTGGTGTATTTCTACAAAAAATTTGTTTTACAAATGCTGCAGCTAGTTTATTATTTCATATTGTTTTCTTTGTTATCATTTATGTGTTTTCTATATTTGTCTTTGCTCTTACAAGGAAAGAAAAGTCGTTGGTAATAAAAAAAATGATCAGACTCATAATTAGATAAGGGAGTAGTATTTATATGGATAGAAAAGAGACTA
>ERZ838827.2392-NODE-2392-length-10914-cov-2.338429_pt1 | contig 10914 bp, 10 predicted proteins | sample MGYA00519881_ERZ838827 | MGnify/ENA primary metagenome ERZ838827 (study PRJEB31850, sample SAMEA3708842) | human gut metagenome | biome: human gut; feature: human-associated habitat; material: faeces | place: China | collected 2014 ...
CTTCTCCGCGAACTCCGTTAGCTTCTTTGTCAAGTGTAACTCCAAGGTATCCAAGATAGCTTACAACTTTCTCACGTACAGGAATAGCATTCTCGCCGATACCTGCTGTAAATACGATGGCATCTACACCGTTCATAGCTGCAACATATCCGCCAACGAATTTAGCGATACCATAGCAGAGAACGTCGATTGCGTTAGCTGCATCTTCGTTTCCGCTCTGAGCTGCATCGTTCAGGTCACGGAAGTCACTGGATAATCCGCCGGATAATCCAAGAAGACCGGATTTCTTATTGAGAACATTCATCATACCTGCGATGTCAAGGTTCTCTTTCTTAGCAATGAATTCCATGATAGCAGGATCAATGTTACCGGAACGTGTTCCCATAACAACACCTTCAAGTGGAGTAAGACCCATTGTTGTGTCTACACACTGTCCGTTTACTACAGCACTGATGGAAGAACCGTTTCCAAGGTGGCAGACGATAACTTTGGAGTTGTCTTTGTCAAGACCAAGGAATTCAACAGCACGTTTGGAAACGAAGCTGTGGGATGTTCCGTGGAAGCCATATCTTCTTACTTTGTAGTTCTTGTAATATTCGATCGGAAGACCATAGAGATATGCTTTTGCAGGCATTGTCTGATGGAAAGCTGTATCGAATACTGCTACCTGAGGTACACCCGGCATAAGCTCGGAGCATACACGGATACCGATCAGGTTTGCAGGGTTATGAAGTGGTGCAAGGTCATTGCATTCTTCTACTGCTGAGATTACTTCATCTGTGATCACTACAGATTTGGCAAATTTCTCACCACCATGTACAACACGATGTCCAACAGCATTTACTTCTTTCAGGCTTCCGATTGCGCCTGTTTTATCATTTGTGAGGGCATCCAGTACCATCTGGATTGCTTCTTTATGTGTAGGCATTGCAGCTTCTGTGATCTCTTTGTCACAGCCTGTTTTCTGATATACTAATCTTCCATCGATACCGATTCTCTCGCAGAGACCTTTTGCAAGAACTGCTTCTGAATCAGAGTTGATCAGCTGATATTTAAGGGATGAACTTCCACAGTTGATTACTAATACGTTCATTTTCATATTCTGCCGGCAGCAAATTTCGAATACTGTCCATAATCCTGACACAAGTCTTCGAATATTTCTGTCAGCTTTTCCTTTCATATTATAATATTATTCTCATCATTTCCAGGGAAATATGAGTAATGATATCAAAGGCATCAGAATCAGAAATATCTCCTCCGATGCCTTTAACATTATGTAGTCAATGAAATAATTCTCAGTCCGTTTTACGGTCTGACTGAAATCTTATTTATTGTCGTCAGCCTGGCACTGTACTGCTGTGATAGCTACCACACCAACGATATCGTCTGCAGAGCATCCACGGGACAGGTCATTTACAGGTTTAGCGATACCCTGGGTTACAGGTCCGTAAGCTTCTGCTTTTGCAAGACGCTGTACAAGTTTGTATCCGATGTTACCTGCATCAAGGTCTGGGAATACAAGTACGTTAGCTTTACCTGCAACTTCGCTTCCAGGAGCTTTAGAAGCGCCTACGCTTGGAACGATAGCTGCATCAAGCTGGAATTCTCCGTCAAGTGCAAGTTCCGGATTCTGCTCTTTTGCGATCTTTGTAGCTTCTACTACTTTATCTACGTCAGCATGTTTTGCACTGCCTTTAGTGGAGTGTGAAAGCATTGCAACGATTGGTTTCTCCTGAACAAGAAGTTCAAAGGATTCTGCAGAAGATGCTGCGATTGCTGCAAGCTCTTCTGAAGTCGGGTTCTGGTTCAGACCGGAATCAGCAAATACAAATGCGCCGTTTGCGCCATATTCGCAGTTCGGAACTACCATTAAGAAGAATGCAGATACAAGTTTTGTACCTGGTTTTGTTTTCAGGATCTGAAGACATGGTCTTAATGTATCAGCTGTAGAGTGACATGCACCGGATACCATACCGTCTGCATCGCCCATTTTTACCATCATTACACCATAGTACAGATACTGGTTAAGAAGAATCTCTTTAGCCTGATCCGGTGTCATGCCTTTTTTCTGTCTTAATTCTACTAACTTGTCAATGTATCCCTGTGTTTTCTCTGATGTAGCAGGATCTACGATCTGTGCGCCGGAAATGTCATATCCGTCTTCAGCTGCACTCTTTTTAACAGCTTCTTCGTTACCAACAAGGATAACCTTTGCAATTCCTTCTTTTAAAATTTTCTCTGTAGCTGCCAGAGTTCTCTTATCTTCTGTCTCCGGAAGTACGATTGTTTTTACGTTTGCTTTTGCTCTCTCTTTGAGTGTGTCAATAAATCCCATGATTAAAATGGCTCCTTTCATATAGCAGTTCTGATATCACAATATCTGTATACCAGATGTCATTACCATTCACCGAATATATACAGTGAACAGTAATCTGTTTTCTGCGCTGTCTTCATTATACCTCCTGAAGCCTTGTATTTCAAGCATCTGAATGGTAGAATATGACATAAAAAAGTTTTTTTTAAGATGCAATATGGTTAAAAAAAGAGAACTCTACAAAATTTCAGGAAGGAGCATCTGTGTAAATTTATGAAAACAGCAGGAATTATTGCAGAATATAATCCTTTTCACAAAGGACATGAATATCAGATCCGGTATACAAAAGAAAAGCTAAAAGCAGACTACGTTATCGTTGCCATGAGCGGAGATTATGTGCAGCGCGGCACTCCTGCTCTCATCTCCAAACACGCACGTGCAGAAATGGCTCTGCGGTGTGGTGCTGACCTTGTACTTGAAATACCGGTATCTGTCTCTACTGCAAGTGCGGAAGCCTTCGCAATGGGAGGTGTTTCCCTGTTGGACGGTCTTGGCGTTGTTGATATGCTCTGCTTTGGAAGTGAATCCGGGGAGATCAGCGCACTGAAAGAACTGGCTGAGATCCTTGTAGAAGAACCTGAAGAATATAAGAAACTGTTGAAAAGCTTTTTAAGCGAAGGGCTGACTTTTCCGGCTGCCAGAAGTCAGGCACTGACAGAATATTTTAAGAATCCGCGCAACTTCAATGGTGACGATTTTGACGGAGTCCTTACTCCTCTGTTAAATGAAGTTACACAGATCCTGAATACACCGAATAATATTCTGGGGATCGAATACTGCAAGGCACTTCTCCGTCTGAACAGCCGGATCTGCCCTGTCACGATCCGCAGGGAAGGAATGGGCTATCATGAAACCACTGTCCCTGAAGGAGATTTTGCAAGCTCCTCCCCTGATTTACAGTCATCTACTGATTTCTTTGCATCTGCAACTGCTATACGCAGTCTTATTCAGAATCCGGAAGGTGACCATTCAAAGGCAATCTCAGACATAAATAATCCAGTCAGGAATCCGGATACCAAATCTGATTCTTCAGAATTCCCCTAATCCGGATGCCCTGACCTCCCAGATTCCAGAACCGGCTTTTCCTGTTTTCCAAAAAGCTGTGAATTCCGGTGAATTTCTCACAGAAAATTCTCTGGACTCTATCCTCTCCTACTGCCTTATGAAGGAGAATGTGAAAAGCCTTTCTTCCTATATGGATGTTTCCGAGGATCTCGCCCGACGGATCATAAATCAGCAAAATCTTCTGTTGTCCTTTTCCCAGTCTGTATCTGTTTTAAAAACCAGAGAGCTGACTCAGACAAGGATACAGAGGGCATTGCTTCATATTATATTAAATATCCACACTGCACCCACTCAGATTCCCTTTGCCAGGGTTCTTGGTTTCCGCAAAGAAAGCAGTGAACTGCTAAGCCGGATCAAGCAGCACAGCCGAATTCCTCTTATCACCAAGCTTGCGGACGCCCAAAATCTTTTGGACAGTGAAGGTAATCAGATTTTATCTGAAACTGTTTTTTCTTCCAATTTATATGAAAAACTCCTTTGTCTGAAAACCGGCAGAAAATTCTGCCACGAGTCCCAGAAACAGCTTATTATCCTATAATTCTTGTTGTTTGGATGCACTTATGTTAAAATACAAACAGTGAGGATAAGGATATAAAATAAGGAAGGAGGAAAAGAAAAATGAAAGCTAATTCAGGTTTAAAAAAGAACAGAACAAAGATTCAGATGGTGCTTACCGCCCTGGTAATCTTATCTGTTGTACGTCAGTTTTTCCTGGGAAATTACCACAATATGTTTCTGGGAATCCTGACATTGATCCTTTTTATGGTTCCCCAGTTTCTGGACAGGAAACTGAACGTCACAATACCACCGGGACTGGAAACAGTCATTCTAATCTTTATCTTTTCAGCAGAAATTCTTGGCGAAATCAATGCCTTTTATGTAAAAATCCCTATCTGGGATACCATTTTACATACTACTAACGGTTTTCTGATGGCTGCCATCGGATTTGCACTGATTGATCTTTTTAACCGCAGTGACAGGTTTTCCATTAAAATGTCACCGTATTTTGTAGCTTTTTTTGCATTCTGTTTTTCAATGACTGTTGGTGTTATGTGGGAATTCTTTGAATTCAGCATGGACTGGTTTTTTGGAATGGATATGCAGAAAGACTGGATCGTACCGGCCATCAACTCTGTGAAGCTGAATCCTACCGGCGCAAATGTTCCGATCCATGTAGATGTTCAGTCTCTGGTCGTTAACGGCGAGACCTGGGATCTGGGAGGCTATCTTGATATTGGTATTGTTGATACCATGAAAGATCTGATCGTAAACTTTATCGGTGCAGTAGTATTTTCTATCATCGGTATTCTGTATCTGCGAAACCGCGGAAAAGGAAAGCTGGCAGCTTCTCTGATCCCGCAGGTACGCAGCAAGCAGGAAGAAGAACTTTCTTCCAAAGATCAGTAAAATCCACAGCTACCGAAACTGGCGCACTTTTCTGGAAATATTCTCCAGTTCTTCTCTGGAAAGCTCAGGAAGTCTTTCCAGCTGATCCATAAACATGGCAAGTGTCTCTTTTCGCTGCATTTCCACCATCTGGGTGTAGAAATTGACCACTACCCCGGTGGCGATGGCAACTACAAAAAGCGAATAGATTGTCAGAAGAACAGAACACATTTTTCCAATAAAAGTAACCGCAACCACATCGCCAAATCCGGCAGTGGAGATCACCGCATAGCAATACCACAGTGCATCTCCGTATCGGTTAATGTCCGGTTCCGCCAGCTGAATCACTGCTGCGATAGCAAAAATAAACACAATAAAACCAATGATAATTTTATCTGCGCGAGTCCGTTTTAATACACTGCCTAATACTTTAATTCTTTTCATACACCTGTCCTCCAATGAAATAATCTATTATCTGAAATTAATTGAAGTATAGTATAAAACGGTTTCACTTGCAACACAAAAGCTTTGTGACATATAAAGGAGAATCCTCGTATGAAAGACAACAAAACGTTAAAAATCATCATCCTGATCACAGGAATTTTAACTGTATTATTAGGCATCTATACTCTTGTAAGACCAATGAGAACCTTTCTCTCTATCGGTTGGATCCTGGGAATCCTTCTGTTTGTAAATGGTATTGAACTTGTAGCTCTCTCTTTATCTAAAGAAAAGAAAGAAATCGGCGCATGTATCCTCGGTGTTCTCGAAGGACTTGCAGGTCTTGTTTTACTTTTCAGCGGTATCCAGAGATTCATTACAGATGTAATGGCAGCTTATATGGTCGGTGCAATCATTCTGATCTACGGTATTTTCCAGATTGCCGGCGGCACAAAGGTATATAAAACATCTAAAGGAAAAGGTATCCTGAGTATTGTGTGCGGTGTTTTATCCGTAATTGTCAGCATCATTTCATTTACCCATCCTGTACTTACCATGATCTCTGCAGGATATATGATCGCTTTTTCTGTTTTAATGCAGGGTATCAATATGATCGTACTTGGAATCAATTTCGGAAAGACCGAAAACTAACAAAAAGGTTATGACTGTATGAATAACACAAAAAGCCCCAAAAACGTATCTTTAAAAAATCAGCTTGAATTGTGGCTGTTCTGTGCACTCATTGGTGCTGTTGCTGGTGCACTGGTATGGATCCTGCTGAAAATAATGGCAGTGGGAACTGAATTTCTGTGGAAATGGTTTCCCGGAAAAACCTCTGTTCCCTATTATACGATTCTTATCTGTGTAGCCGGTGCGGCAATTATCGGTATTTTCCGAAAAATATTCGGAGACTATCCCGAAGATCTTGAAACCGTTATGGAAAAAGTCAGAGCAGAAAAAAGATACGAATACAAAAACATGCTTGTAATGATGGTGGCAGCACTGCTGCCATTACTCATAGGAAGCAGTGTAGGTCCCGAAGCCGGACTTACCGGTATTATCGTAGGTTTATGCTACTGGGCCGGAGACAATCTGAAGTTTGCCAAACAGAATACCAGAAATTATTCGCAGATCGGTGCCGCAGTCTCCATGAGTGTGCTGTTTCATGCACCTCTGTTCGGCATTTTCGAAGTAGAAGAAACCTCTGAGGAAGACCTTGCAGCCTTAACAAAGGGTTCTAAATTATTTATTTACGGAATCGCGCTGGCTGCAGGCACTGGTATTTATGCAGGTTTATCTGCACTTTTTGGTGCAGGGCTTTCCGGATTTCCATCCTTTGATATGGTGGAAATCCAGAGAAAAGACTATCTGCTTATGATTCTGTATATTTTGTGCGGTCTTATCCTGGCATACTTCTATCAGGCAACACACAAGCTGACCGGAAATATTTCTAACAGATTCCCGGCAGTTGTAAAAGAGATTTTTGCAGGTTTATGCCTTGGAATCACAGGTTTATTCTTACCTGTACTTATGTTTTCCGGAGAAGAGCAGATGGGAACACTTATGAAAACTTACACCTCCTATCTGCCGCTGGCACTTATTGCTATCGCGTTTTTCAAACTTCTGCTGACAAATCTGTGTATTCAGTTCGGTTTAAAGGGAGGACATTTCTTCCCTGTCATCTTTGCCGGAGTATGTATGGGATACGGCGTGGCAATGCTGACCTGCGGGCCAGACGGGGGACATGTGGTATTTGGAGCTGCAATCGTTACTGCGTCACTTCTGGGCGGAATCATGAAAAAGCCACTGGCAGTAACCATGCTTCTCTTCCTCTGCTTCCCGGTTAAAATGTTTATCTGGATATTCATCGCAGCAGCGGTTGGGAGCAAACTTATCACACTCAAACCAGAGCAGGAACCTTCTGCAAATTACAGCAAGCAATAGAGTCGCTACCAGACAAAAAGAACCATTATATCAGAAAACATGGCTGTATGCTTCAGGCAACAACTATAACTTCTGTATATAATGGTTCTTTCATTTACAATTACATGTTATTTTTATAATTACTTTTCTCCGGAAAGAAGAATACGGTCATTATCCAGCATCTTACCGGCACCTGTCTTAAACTTCTCCAGAAGTCCTTCCACTGTCAGGCCTTTCTTTTCTTCTTCATGGATATCCAGCACAATATCTCCGGAATCCATCATCAGAATACGATTTCCCAGATCAAGGGCCGACTGCATATTGTGGGTGATCATCAGACAGGTAAGCTGATGTTCCTCTACAATTCGTTTCGTAAGATTCAGCACCTTCTCTGCTGTGCCCGGGTCAAGGGCTGCTGTATGCTCATCCAGAAGCAGAAGCTTGGGCGGATTCATGGTTGCCATGAGAAGTGTCAGCGCCTGTCTCTGTCCACCGGAGAGAAGTCCTACCGGCTGAGTCATACGCTTCTCAAGTCCGATATCCAGAAGCTTCAGTTCTTCATGGAATCGTTCTTTCTCCTGTCTGGACACATGGGAAAGCCATCCGCCTTTCCCTGCTGCAAGCGCCAGATTCTCTTCTATGGTCATTCCAGGTGCAGTTCCCCTCATAGGATCCTGATACAGGCGACCGATAGTCTTTGCACGTACATGCTGGGGCATAAAAGTAATATCCTGTCCATCCAGCATGATCACACCGGAATCTGTAAAAAAATCTCCACAGATTGCATTAAACAGAGTGGATTTACCAGCTCCATTGGAACCGATGATCGTTGCAAAATCGCCCTTCTCCAGATTCAGGGATAAATCTCTGATGGCCTGTTTCTCGTTTACCGTACCCGGATTAAAAGTCTTGGAAATATGTTCTATCTTCAGCATAAATCACTGTACTCCCTTCCTGTGAGTCATTCTTCTCTTAATCTGCGGCCACTGTTTTTTCAAATATGGACCTGAAATAGCCAGCACAACGATCACAGAAGATACCAGTTTCAGCATAAATGCCGGCATATTGAATCTCAGTGCAACGGTATATACCAGACGGAAAATAAAAGATCCAAGTACCATGCCAACAGCTCTCACGAAAATTCCACCTCTGCCAAGAATCGTACCACCGATCAGCAGGGAAGCCAGCGCAATGGTAACCATTCCCTGTCCGATATTGATATCTACAGATTTCTGTGACTGAGACAGAAGACATCCGGAAAGTGCTGTGAAGGAGTTGGCAACACAGAGACCTACAATCGTAGTAAATACCGGATTAATAGATGAGGATTTTACCATATCTGCATTATTTCCTGTTGCCCTGATTGCCAGACCAAGTCTTGTCCTTAAGAAAAATACAAGGAAGGCAATCACAATGGCTACTGCAATGAAAGCAACTACAATATCTCCTCTTCCTTTCAGCGGTGTACTTTTCAATGTTTCTTTCATCATGGAAAATACCGTCTCTGTTCTGTTCATATTGATCAGGGAGGAACCTCCCATCACTGCAATATTCACAGAATAAAGAGCCGTATTAACGATAATTCCTGCAAGAAGACTGTCAACACCCAGCTTTGTCTGAAGTATGGCTGTCACAAAGCCCGAGCATATACCTGCAGCCATAGCTGCAAAAATTGATAAAAAAGGATGTCCGCTGACTGCCACTGCTGCTCCCACTGCTGCTCCCAGTGTGAAACAGCCATCAGTGGAAAGGTCACAGACATTCAGCATGGAATAACTGAGAAACAGGGCAAGAACTGTCAATGAACAGATCAGGCCAAGTTTCAGCGCGGTCTCTCCAAGAGAGAGTATAGTCGCAATAGTCACGATGATTTCCTCCAGTTTGTATTTATTTTATTACATTCAATGAACAGCAACAGAAAATATCTGCTGCTGTTCATTTTAATCCAGAAAATATATCAGTCTTTTCAACCGGCACAATGGATTCCATAAACCCAGAACTTATTCTGAATTTATTCAAAATGCTGTCCGAATATCCTTATTATTTCTCTACATCATCAAAGCTCTCTGCTGTAACGATCTCATTTACCTGTGTGCATAATGGCTCGAAATCTTTTTTAACAGTTTCAAGATCAAGTCCAAGTCCCTCGCAGGTTTCTGTGTTTACTGTTGCAGTACCATTATCAAAAGTTTCAACAGATGTTGTTGCAGGATCTGCATCATTCATAAGGATGTCTGCGATCATATCTGCTGTCTTCTGTCCAAGGTTTGCATAATCAACACCATATCCGACAAATGCACCGTTTAGTGCAAAGGAGTCAGCTCCTGTATACTGTGGGATACCTGCATCAATGAATTTCTCATAGATAGAAAGCTCTGCTGTCATAATTGTGTTGTCAGTTGGTGTGAATACTGCATCTACGCCATCTGCCACCAGTGCATCTGCTGCAAGCTGTACCTCATCTGTTGTGGTACCTGTACGCTCTACATATTCGATGCCTTCTTTATCCAGATAATCCTTGGCTTCCTGGATGGCTGTTGTAGAAGAATCCTGTCCGATATCGTATAAAAGTCCGATTTTCTTTACATCCGGGTTCACTGCCTGGATCAGTTTCATGATGGATGCTGTATCCAGATAATCGCTTGTACCTGTAATGTTTGCTCCAGGTGCATCCAAATCCTCTACAAGACCGCTTCCTACAGGATCAGACACTGCGGAAAATACAACCGGTGTATCAGTTCCTTCTGTTGCGGACTGCATACGCATTGCTACAGGTGTTGCAATACCTACCATCAAATCTACATTATCAGCCTGAAAATCAGAAATGATCTGTTCCATAACATTAGCATCTGCATTACAGTTATCATAGGACACATCAAAATTTACGTCTTTTTCCTTGCCGATTTCTTCCAGACGGGACTGGATGTTGTCTACGATCTGATTCAAGGAAGCGTCATCTACATAATTGCAGATACCGATCTTGAAATCCTGTGCCATAACCGGTGATGCCATCATCATAGTTGCCATTGCTGTTGCTGCGATTGCTAATACTCTTTTTTTCATAGTCTTTTTTCCTCTCTCTACATCTTATTTAGCAGTTCATGTTTTTTTAACTGCCATAGTCTCAGGGATGTTTGCCAATCCCTTGTTACTGTCTGTGAGAAAGAACTCCCCGGATTCCTCTTTTTCCCGGATGTGTCAACTGCTGTGATACCCACCTGCCATCAGCAGATTTTCCTGCATTACAGGGGGTGCCATATAACAGATTCTCTTTATATATAAAAAAATCCGCCACAAGCTATCTGTTGCTTGAGACGGTAATAAGAATCTTATTATCGCGGTACCACTCAAATTGACGAATTGTCCACTTTCTCATGTACAAACATACACTCCTGATTTATAACGGGTTCGGTTCCCGTCGGTGCCTACTCTCACGCTTATCAAGATTTCGGGCCGCCCTCGAAAGGCCATTCAACAATCAGTTTCATACGGCTTCCCACCAATTTCCGTTCTCTGGAATGATTCTTGGTTGTTTACTCTTCTTTCTCATCGGTTTTGATGTGTTTACTTTACCACGCTAATGCAGATATGTCAAGAGGTTTATTTTTTATTTTTTTCCATTAATTTTTTCAAAAGGGACGTGAAGGAGTTACTGTTCACTGGTAGTATTCCGCGAGGTGTTTTTTGTGAGCGAAGGTCACAGAAAACCCGAGACATACCGCGCG
>ERZ838827.2398-NODE-2398-length-10883-cov-2.293406_pt1 | contig 10883 bp, 9 predicted proteins | sample MGYA00519881_ERZ838827 | MGnify/ENA primary metagenome ERZ838827 (study PRJEB31850, sample SAMEA3708842) | human gut metagenome | biome: human gut; feature: human-associated habitat; material: faeces | place: China | collected 2014 ...
CGGATTGACTCCCGCCATCGCATCTGCCGCTGCCTGCATAGCAGTCTGCGTATATCCTTCCGAGCTGCGGACAGTATCCAGCCATCCTGTCATCGCCGGGCCAAACTGCCCTGACTGATAGATTACTTCGGAAATACTGTTCGGATACACACCACTTCTGACACGGTTCATGATCACTGCTCCGACCGCAACCTGTCCTTCATAAGGCTGATTTCCTGCCTCACAGAAGATGATCGATGCCAGAAGTTTCTGATCTTCTGCAGCGATCTGTGCCCGTGCAGCTTCTTCTGCCGCTTTTCTCGCAGCTTCTTCCTCCGCTTTTCGTTTTGCTTCTGCTTCTGCCTGCTCTCTGGCTTCCTGCGCTTTCTGCGCCTCGGCTTTGGTAAGTTCTACTGCCTCTGCCGGAATACTCTCCATCGCAGCAGCAATCGCCCCTGCCCCTGTTGTATATTTGCTATTTTTTTCCTGAATCATCTCGGAACCAGAAACGGATGCCTGACTCGTGAAACCTGCTGCAAATAACAACGCTATTGTCCATACAGTAAGTACTGCCATCCATCGTTTTCTCTGTTTCATAAATAAATAACCTCCTGATTATTGCAATATTATTACGTAGTTCTTGTAAATTATATGAACTAAATTTCGTAAATATTACAAATATTACAAAAATGTTACGTTTTGTATTCTAATATAAAACAGAAAAACTGTCAACCGGAAATTTTTCCCGTAAAATTCTCATATTTTTCTCTATGGATTAAAACCGGTTTGTTTCTGTAAGATGTATATTCCTTGACAAAATCAGGATGTACCTTTATGATTTCAAATGAAAAATAAGAATGCAGAAAGGATAAAAACATGAAGAAAAAAAGCGGACTGATTGCAGGAATTGTCATCTTAATCCTGCTGTGCATTGGAGCCGGGGTTTTATATCAGAACATGAAGCCTGCAGCCAGTGAAGGAGAAAAACATATTACGGTGACCGTCATCCACGGAGACCAGACAGAGAATGTCTTCGAATTTGACACAGATGCAAAATATCTTGGAGAAGTTTTAGAAAGCGAGAATCTCGTGGACGGTGAGTCTGGAGAATATGGTCTGTTTATTACAACTGTGGATGAAGAAACAGCGGATGATTCCAAACAACAATGGTGGTGTATCACAAAAGGCGGAGAACAGGTCAACACTTCCGCAGATCAGACACCAGTTTCTGACGGAGATGCATTTGAGCTTACATTGAAAGAAGGATATTGATGAAAACACGGGAAATTGTAATATACGGTATCCTGAGCGCAGTCCTTCTGGCTGCTCAGGTTTCCCTTGGTTTCCTGCCCAATATTGAGATCGTCACCCTTTTGATCCTTGTGTATACACTTGTGTTTCGAAAGAAAGTATTCTTCATCATTTACATCTTTGTTTTTCTGGAAGGTCTGATCTATGGATTTGGACTCTGGTGGATAAACTACCTGTATGTCTGGAGCATACAGGCACTCATCACTCTCCTTTTCCGGAAAAATGATTCCGTATGGTTCTGGAGTATCCTCTCCGGGATCTATGGTATTACATTCGGAGCACTCTGTACCATCCCCTACTTTGCAATCGGCGGGATTTCCGGTGCATTTGCATATTGGACGTCAGGACTTCTATTCGATATCATACACTGTATCAGCAATTTCATTGTATGTCTCGTATTGTTCAAACCGATCCGCTATGTTTTGGAGAAATGTATACAGCAGATCAAATAATATTTCACACATAACACAAGAGAGCAGCTGTGAGCCTGCTCTCTATTTTTATACCTATAAAAGCTTCAGCAGCTCTCCCATATGCAAAATAACCGCATCTGCACCTGCCTTCTGAAATCTCTGACGTACTTCTTCAATCTTTTCTTCCTTTTTCTCCTGTGTCAGAGCGTCATATTCTTCTTCTGTCAGCCCCATCTCGGAACTTCCTTCCACAACACCAACTGTAAAAACTCCGGCATGTTTTCCTTCCAAAATATCTGACACAGTATCTCCAACTTTCACTACATGTTCTACGGATGATACGTGAAGCGCTTCCATATTTTGGAAGATCATATACGGATACGGTCGTCCCACATGTCCCACACTGTCCGGACTAAACCAGGTATCTGGCTCATATCCAGCTTCCTTTGCCTTCGGTACGACCACTGCCATCATATCATCCGTATATCCGGTTGTAGAACCAATCTTGATTCCACGGGCACGCAGCTCCTTTACCACTTCCAGAACATATGGCTTTGGCTGTGCAAACCTGTCCAGAATGCTCATCAGCTTTTCTTCAAACAAACCATACAATTTTTCCACATCTTCTTCTGTGGAAGCCTGTCCGTACTTTTCTTCCCAGAGTTTCTGAATTCTCGGCATGTGCAGCATAGTACGGATATGATCGATTTTCAGCATCCCCATCGGTTCTCTTACCTCCTGCATCGTCGGCTCGATTCCGAAATGCTTAAATACCTCCACAAATGCCTGCACCGGTGCAAAGCATCCATAATCTACTGTTGTTCCCGCCCAGTCAAAAATTACTGCTTCTACGTTTCTCATGTTGTTTCTTTCCTTTCCCGTTCTATGCTTGTTCCATATAAGACTTCATAATCTCTGTCAGTCTCAAAACATCTTCCTCGTAGATCTCACCGATCACTCCGATCCGGAAGGTGTCTGCATCCGTCAGTTTTCCCGGATAGGTCGCATACCCTCTCTCTTTAATATAAGCATACATCTCCTGGAAATCAAAATGCTTTCCTTCCGGATAGAGGAATGTCGCAATGATCGGTCCCTGCCACGCTTTGTCTACATACAGCCTGAATCCCAGATTTTCAAAGTTTTCCACCAGTGTGTCCATGTTTTTCTGATATCTTGCATGCCTGGCTTTGATTCCGCCTTCCTGCTCCAGCTCTTTCATTGCCTGCTCAAATGCCAGCACCACATGAGTCGGAGAAGTATATCTCCATTTTCCGTCTTTCTCCATTCCCGCCCACTGATCGTACAGATCCAGACAAAGACTTCTCGCACGTCCTTTGGATTCCATTAAAAGTACTCTGTTTGCAATGATGAAAGAAAATCCCGGAACACCCTGAATACATTTGTTTGCGGAACTGATCAGGAAATCAATGTACCAGTCTTTTACCGGAATCTCCACTCCCGCAAAGCTGGACATGGCATCCACGATGAATACTTTCCCATATGCCTCTGCCAGCTTTCCAATACTCTCGATATCATTTAAAATTCCGCTTGTCGTCTCACTGTGGATCATCATAATGTGGGTGATCTCCGGATGTGTTTTCAACAGTTCTTCCGCCTCGTTTGCATCCGGTGTCTTATTGTAATCCTGTTTCACATGGATACACGGGATTTCATAATAGCTGCACATTTTTGCAGCACGTTCTCCATATGCTCCATTGCTCAAAAGTAGGACACATCCGTCTTTTGGAACTACACTTCCAAGCACGCTCTCCACACCGAATGAACCCGATCCCTGCATGAGGACTGTCGTATATTCAGTCTCCTCCACCTGCGCCAGCTTCAGAAGATCTCTGCGGATCTTCTGCGTGATTTCTTTGTAATCATCGTCCCATGTACAGTGATCAAACAACATCACCTCTTTTACTGTCTCTGTTGTAGTCAATGGGCCCGGTGTCAGTAATTTATATCCTGCAGTTCCTAAATTTTTCATTTTTCTTTTCCTCATTTCTTCTTTCTATTTTTTACAGCTTTCTGATAATTCCTGGTGTTTTTTCAAAAGATCAACGGTCAGTTTTTCCGGGAATGTCTTTGGATTACCGGATTTTTCTGTTTCCGGCACAGACTCTCCCTCATACAACGGAATCGGATAACTTTTCAGCAGTTCTTCCCTTCCGTTTTTGATGATACACTCTGCCATTTCCATTGCTTTTGCATTCTTTTCTTCACTTTTATTGACAACCGCTACAGATTCTGTCAGTGTGAAATTTCCTTCTTCCGGATCAATATAGTCCACCGGAAGGCCTTTTTCTTTATCTGCCACTGCCTGCTGACGAAGTCCAAATCCAATGGCAACCTCACCTGCACGCACCAGTTTTAAAGGTCCTGAACCAGACTCTTCCAGATGATCTCCTGCATTTGCATAAATATCTGTGAGAATTTCTTTTGCTTCCTCTTCTCCATATTCTGAAATCAATCCCTGGATCAAAAGCCATGCAGTGGAAGAGGACGTAATATCTGTAACAGCAATCTTGCCCTTATATTCCGGATTTGCCAGATCTTTGATGGACTTTGGCATATCAAGATTTTCTGCCTCCATCTGTTCGGTATTCACAATCAGCGTACCTTCCTGCGCGGTGATCAGTGCACTTCCATATGCGGCCAGTGTTCCGAAAACAGCTGTCAAAAGTGCCACATACAGCGAGTTTTTGTATACTCCCATCAAACCTGCATCCTGAAATACAGCCCGGAAATGCTCCATGGAAAATCCAGTCTGATACGGCCAGTCCTGCACAAACGGCACAATAAAGATGACTGCGAATATGGATAACACACCGAGGATGATCAGCCCGCTTCCAATCCCGCACAGCCAGTCTCTTCCACGATTTTTCGGAAGCTCCATCACGGATATTTTCTGATAGCGCACATTGTATTTTTCCAGATAACGAAGCAGTGCGATACTGACGATGGACGGAAGCAGCATCATCACTGCAACCACGCTTCCTTTATGAAAGTCCGGGACACTCCCCAGCATCTGACTATATAAAACACTCGCAATGACCTCGAATTTTCCGCCCACAGATGCAGGAATACCAAAATCTGTGAAGCAAAGAAAAAACGACTGGATGAACGAGGCCATCAGCGTTCCTGCCAAAGGGCGGAAAATTGTCATCATAAAAGTAGAAACTCGATTGTCTCCCATGATCCTGGAAACGATCATGAATTTTTTATCAATATATCCCATTGTGTTATGGATCAGCAGAAAAGACACTGGCAGCGTATAGATGATATAGCCGATCAGCAGTCCGTTAAATCCATAGATATCAAACAACTGTCTGCCAAATAGCTTTGTCAGAAACCCCTGCTTTCCAAAGGAATAAATAATCGCAAATCCATATGTCAATGTGGGAAGGAACATCGGAAGCACAGCCGCTTTCTCAATTCCTTTTTTGAATTTTGCATTGATATTTGTATAATGAATGGTGTAGGCCAGAAAAAATGCCAGTCCTGTTGTCAGAAGCGCGCTGACTCCCGCGATCAGAAAACTGTTTCCCAGCGCCTTTAAAAACCCTTTCTGCGTCAGCACCGAATGATAAAATTCCATTGTCATTCCATTCTCTGAAAGAATTGATTTTAACAAAAGTCTTACTGTCGGATACACAAGGAACAGCGCAAACAGTGCTCCTGTCACCATAAAAATAATCTTTAATTCCCGATTTTTCGTTTTCATCTCTTTTTCCTATGACACCTGTACCAGTTCTTCCCGCCCTGTCAGTATCTCCTGTACCTTTCCGGCTGCGACGCCCGGAATATTTTTTGGCACTGTAAACAGAGAGTAGATATTATTTTTCTTGATCTCCAGCTGTTTTAAAATAAACTCTCTGACAAATCCATTTCCCGGATTTTTAATAATTTCTTCCGGTGTATCGTACTGTGCGATTTTTCCTTCCTGAATGATCAGTACGTGATCAGATAATGTCAGCGCTTCTTCCGGATCATGTGTCACAATGATCGTTGTCAGATGAAATTCTTTTGCGATCGTCTTGATCTTCTCTTTTATGGATTCTTTGATCACGCCGTCCAGCGCACTAAGAGGCTCATCCAGGAGCAGGATTTTCGGCTTCATGACCAATGTTCTGGCAAGTGCCACTCTTTGCTTCTGCCCGCCTGAGAGCTGGTCGATCTTCTTATTCAAATGTTCTTTCAGTCCCAGCAGCTCAATCAGTTCTTCCACTTCTTTCTCCGTGGAGATCCCCGGTCTGTTTTTCAGTCCGTAAACAATATTCTTATATACATTCAGATTCGGAAATAATGCGTAGTCCTGAAACACGATATTGAATCCTCTTTTTTCCATTGCAAGATTCGTAATATCTTCTCCGTTAAACCAGATCTTTCCGCTGTCTGCTTCCGTAATCCCTAAAATCAGATTCAGCAGTGTTGTCTTTCCGCATCCGGAAGGGCCTACAAATACTATAAATTCCCCTTTCTTTATTTCCATGTCCATATCCTTAACAGCATGAACATCACCAGGATACCATTTATTCACTTTGCTTATCTGCAGATCGCCTGCAAAATTCCTGTTTTCCATATATTAATCCCCTGTGTTAATCTTTCATTCCGGAAGATATAATGCCCTGCTCCAGATATTTCTGACCGGACAGGAATATCAGAAGAGGAGGCATCAGCGTAATCAGTGACGCGATTAATGATACCCCGGCGTTATCCGCTGTGATGTTTGGCATATACAATGACAGCGGCCAGAGCGCCTGGTTTTTTAAGAATGCCTGAGGCGCTTCTATTGCGTTCCAGTATTCCAAGAAGCCCAATACCACAGCCGAGAGAATGCCCGGCGCTCCCAGCGGAAGCCCAAATCGTAAAAAAGTCTGAAATGAGGAAGCCCCATCCACGGCTGCCGCCTCCATGACCGCCTCCGGTATGTCCATGAAAAAACGTGTCATGATGAATACCGGAAGTGTTGATGCCGCACCGGGCAGTATGACTGCCCACACGGTATCAATCAGGCCCAGTTTGTTCAGGACAAGATAGCTGGAAACCATGGTCACCTGAAATGGCATCAGCATCAGGACAATATACAAGGTATAGAGTATCTTTTTCCCGCGAAAATGAAACTTTGCAAATGCCCATGCCGCAGGTGCGCCCAAAAGGACATGGCCAAGTATGATTGGAAAAACCTGCCTGCAGGAATTCCAGAATACCGTAAAGAACTGGGGCGTATCCAATAATAGTTCCACATATGCCGCCAGAGTCGGATAACGCGCCATTACAGGCCATACAGCCGTTCCTCCCCTGCCCTCCAGGACAGGCGCAAGATTTTCAGACAGCTCTGCCCCTCCCATAAAGGTACCGGATATCAGCATCCAAAGAGGCAGCCATATAAAGACCGAAATCAATACAAGGGGCAAGCCAAGAAGCCATTTTTTCATATCCTCTCTCATATCCTATCTCCTCTGTCCATGATTTTTTGCAGCAGTAGTATTAAAATAAATACCAGAATTGCCATCATCACAGCTCCGGCACACATTTTATCCACATCCAGATTGCCGTACCAGTTATTGAATAAATGCTGAAGCATGTAAATACTGTCATCCGGATAACCTCCCGCAATCAGATAAGCCTCCCTGAACACCTTAAAGGAATTGAGCAGCGACAGCACGGTAATGGTAAATAATGTGGGCATAAGATTGGGAAGCGTAATCCTCACAAACCGCTGGAGGCTTCCGGCGCCGTCTATCTGGGCCGCCTCATATAATGCCGGATTTATGGCGCTGAGTCCTGACAGCCACAGCACCATATCATATCCGAAATTCTTCCACAGATAAGCAAACACCAACACGCCAAAGGCTGCCTTACTTCCAATCCAGTCAACCGGAACCAAACCCCAAAGTGCAGTAAATGCATTGAGAAGTCCATTTTTATGAAAAATCACACGCCACAAAAGAACAATCGAAGCAACGGGAACCGCCATGGGCACAAGAAACGAGGTCTTAAAAATGCCGCGTTTTTCCCTGAAGGAGGCCAGCATCAGGGAAACAGCCAGGGAAAAGAGTAACAGAAGCGGTATGCAGACTAAGATAAATCTTGCTGTATTAGCTGCCGCCAGCTGAAACGCATGGTTCCTCAAGACTGACAGATAATTTTGAAATCCCACAAACCGGTCACCGGCAGCCAGGAAAAAGGAACGGCGCAGAGCGTCCAGCATAGGAATCAGCACCATAATGCTCACGAACAGCAGGCTCGGCAGCAAAAACAGCCATGGTACCATTTGTTCCCGGATCGGAACACTGTATTCACGTTTTTTCCTCATCCAAAATCCTCCCTTCACGAACATCGGCGGCAAGTGTTTCTTTCAGACAGTAAAAGAGAAAATCCACACATATCCAAAGACATGGCAGAAGATACATTGCTTTACAAAAGGTCATATTGTGAGCAGAGGCTATCTTGAATGAAATCAGGCAAAGTGTCAGTGTATATGCCGCACAATAGAACATCATTCTTTTGTAAGAGCGTATGGATACCAGCATTGCTGCGGCTGCCGTAAAGGCAGAGGCGCAAACAGAAAGCAGCACTGCCATAAATGACGAGATCCAAAGCTCCATATCCCGAAAGACAGGCCCGGCCGCCAGCCAGGAGACCATATTTTTCCCCTGCTCCTGAAACAGATTTCCCCAGAACTCAAAATCAGACCACATTGTGGGGACAAACTCGGAAGGAAACTCAGGCAGATCCATACAAAACCATAATACGGCCAATATACCGAAAGCGATTAAAAAATAAACAGCCAGCAGTAGGGGATAACGGAAAAGCCTTTTTCCATGCCTGGTCACGCGCCCAAGGATACCAATTGCCAGAATGATCGCAGGGAGCCGGAGTATCATGCCAAGTACCCATGCAAATAATGTCAGGTCAAGGATCCGTCCCTCCGGAAAACCTGCCGATGAGAGATACTGACCGGCCCTCTCCCCTGCTCCCGGACCTGTAAACGTCAGCTGCATATTGGATAAGGGTTCTTTCGATTCCGCCTGCGCCTGTAAGAATAACCTTGGTTCTTCCTCCTCAAATATGCCGCGGACATAGAACTGCTTTCCTTCCGCCTTTACCGGCAACCCAATCACATTAATACTCCCCCACAGGGAGAATGCCAGACCGGTACTGACGGCACAGCCAGAGGCATCCGATCTGGCCGGATAAGCGCCGTCAGCCGGCATGGAGGAGACCACATCCCCGCAGTCTCCAAAGGCGGCAACTATATCCGCCTTCATCTCCTTTTTATCTGAAGCCATTATCTCCTGTTCCGGGTATATCTGCCATAAGGTGACCTCCGGCTGGTTTCCTGCTCCATCCTGCCTTGCATACGTCTGCTGCCTGATAAGCTCTGAGGGGCTGACACCGCCCTTTTCCCATTTAATGCCAACACTGGTGCAGTGACTGATGGCCGTACTATAGAAAGAACAAGCGAAACTCCAAAGAACCGCTGCCAGTATTGCTGATATTGTCAACGCCCGGTAATGGGCAAACCTGTTATTTTTCAATACGGACCCTGTCTCCTTCCGATATGATCTTATTTGAGCTTATAACTACCTGATCCGAATACGTAAGCGCGCCGTCAACATACATCATCTGACTGTCTCTTTCCTTTACTGTTATATCTACCCTTGCAATGACCCATTCTGTTCCCAGTACGGAGCTTTGTCTGCGGAGTACGAATACGTGATCTCCGGCGGAATCACTTCTGAGTGCGGTAAGAGGCAGACAATTTTGATACGTCTCGCTCTTTCTGCTTAGAAAAAGCTGTGCCGGCATACCGGAAGTATAACCTCCCTCCGGCAGAACCGCAGTTACTAAAACCTGGTCCGACTCGTCCGGCGTGCTGATGGAATGAATCTCCACATCTGCTTTTTGTGTGCTTCCATCCAATTTGTAATGAAGCTCTCCTTTGTCCCCGGCTGAAAAGCGGCGTGCTGAATCTTTATCCAGTTTTCCTTCAAAAACAAATCCTCTGTCAGCAGAGGAAAGAATGACTGCATCTTCCCCCTCCTTTGTTTTATCCCCGCGTTCCAGCGTCCTCACCACCGTTCCAGGGGCCGGAGCCAAAAGGCATCCCCCATTATCCAAAATTTCCTGTAATGCAGCACGCGATTTCTCTTTATCTGACCGCTCAGATTCACAGGTAATTCTGTCAATCTCACCTTCCTTCTGCAATACCTCAGCCTGTCTCCGGGCATCTTCCAATGCTGCCTGCGCGGTCTCAACTGCCCTTCCCGCAGCATAAAGTTCTTCCTCCTCAGAATATTGGTTATCCTCTGACTCACGCCGGGCACGGTTTAACGCTTCTCTTGCAGCATCAATGGCAGCCTGGGCCTCACTGACTGCAGACTCAGTTGAAAAATCTTTTCCTTCCCTGACTGCTTCCAGCACTGTTTCTGCTTTATAAAGAGCATCTTTGGCTTTATCAATTTTACGTTTCCAGCGTCGCTTGATGGAATCCAGGTTATCGTCTGCCCTGTCATAGGACGATGAGGTATAGTCTGCTTTTGAAAGTTCCTTTTTTGCCTGGTTAAATGCCTTTTGCGCAATGGAAAGTTCTTCCTCCGCCTCCTTCAGCTCCTCCGTATAATCCGTGGCATCATCCGGCTGCTTCCCTGCAATCGCTTCCTTTATTTCGCTGACTCTCTGATTTGCCATATTAAGTTCATCTTTCGCCTGCTCATACGCTTCTAATGCCTGCTGATAACTATCCTCTGAATCATCAAGATTTTCTGATTCCTCATCCAGCGCCTGTTCTGCGGCACGGATGGCGTCCTCCGCGTCCTCCCTTACGTTTTGCAGGTTTTCCCTCGCTTCCTTCACAAGCGCTTCTGCCTTATTAATAAGATTCTTTTCCGCATCTGCCAGTGTTTCTTCAAGCTTTGTATAATCTTCTTTCAGCCGCATCTCTGCCCTGGCATACTTTGCAGCAATGCGCTCATACGCCTTTTGGGCATCCTCCAGCGTACGCTGTGCCTCAATCACATCATTGCCGCCATTGTTTGATGAAATATCCAATTTAAGATTAAGGATACGGATTTCTTCTTCCAGTTTCTTAATCCGTTCTTCTGCGGCAGGAACATCAAATTCTATCAACGCCTCGCCTTTTTCTACTGATTTGCCCTTCCCGGCATTGAC
>ERZ838827.2411-NODE-2411-length-10802-cov-5.813343_pt1 | contig 10802 bp, 6 predicted proteins | sample MGYA00519881_ERZ838827 | MGnify/ENA primary metagenome ERZ838827 (study PRJEB31850, sample SAMEA3708842) | human gut metagenome | biome: human gut; feature: human-associated habitat; material: faeces | place: China | collected 2014 ...
TTGGAAAGCAACGTTGCTTCACCTATAATACGATTGTGGATTGCGTATCCTGACAGAGAGTATAAATTTATTATAACATAAATGCGTTGGCGGGCACCGTTCCCGCGCGCCGCAGAGCGTACCTCTCACTTTTCGTCAAGCGTAAAACCTTCGATTTTGCAAGGGATAGAAAGACACCTGTCCGTCTGCGTGTTGTTTTTCAACAGAATGCCCAAAAAACACAGGTAAAATTGTAACAAAGTAATTGTTAAAAAATATAGGATACCTAAAAAGATATCCTATAAAATGATACTATTAATTTTAAAAAAAGTCAAGTTCAAAAAATTTATAAATTATATATTTTGTATAGCAAATTAAAAAGTATGCCCTAAATATAATTCAAATAGTGGAGAAGAGTTATCAATGTTATTAGAAATCATAAAAGTAATAGGTCCTAAGAATGTATCCCAACCAATTCCACCACCATATCCATATTTTTTATCTTTCCAAATCTCTGATTTTTTTTGGAAAGAGAGGTCGGCATCTGAGTATGTAATTACATTGTATTTAGTTAGTAGATATAGTGTTTCAGAAAGATTATATTTCAATCCAAAAGTTCCTATATAAAATTCATCAGCATATCTACCCATAACAGGGAGTCCTGTAAAAGCATAACTTATTTCAGAATTTTTATCCCCCCCTATTCTAAATAATTTATTGTTTTCTAAACCTTCGCCTGATACTTTTCCTAAGCTACCTCCCAATGAGAAGGAAAGTTTTTTAGTAAGAGGAAAGTTCAAAGATAATACTCCTGAAAATCCACTATAATTCTCTTGTTTTTTAAGCTCTTCTCCTGTGAAAGAGATTAAGAAAAGAGATGTTCCCTTAGAAGGAAAAGCTTTATTATCTAAAGTATCTAAATAGAGAAAAGGTTTTAGAAAAGCAAACTGCTTATTTCCTTTAAAATCAGTATATGTTTTATCCCCTTCGTAGTAATTAGTTTGATAGTTTTCATAACCTAATTCAAATCCAGAAACAACACTATTAGAAAATGTACTTCCTATAACAAATTTACTAGTAAATATCTCGCTTTTATATGTAGAGATTTTATCTCCATCTTTATAGATAAAATAAGGAAAATTTTTATATCCTAAGTCCAATGAACCGAGTAATTTAAAATTACCCATCTCATAGAAAGAGACTGTATTGAGTGTAACTTTTGGATATTTTGATACTTCAGCTGTAAGAGTATAGTTTTGTGTCCAAATTCCAAAGTTAGGAACAGTAGTAGATATTTTTACAGAAGCTCCATAGTCTGAGATATAGTTAAGAGAAGTACCTACATTGATACTATCTTTTTCTTTTATTGTAAAAGTAATCTCTTTTTCATTTACTTCATAATAAACCTTTTCTATATATGGGATAGCATAGATTTTTTTTACCCAAAGCTCAATCTCATCTTTGTTGTAGATACCATTATCTTTTTTAGGAGCTAGATTCATTACTTTTTTTTCAGTGAGGATAGAGTTTCCTACCAACTTTATATTTGAAATCTTAAAGTTATTCTCTTCAAGTTTTCTATTTTTTTGTTCATTGAACTCTTTATTATAAGAGAGATTTTTTAATAGGTAATCAAATTTTAATGCAGCTTCCTCTCCCTCTTGAACTAAACTGTTTAAATTAGAGAAATCAATGGTATTGTGCTCTTTTACATTGGGAACAATAAGTATATCAGCTATTTTCTTTTGGAATTTTACATTTTTATTTCCATTATAAGTAGAGATTTTATCAAGAACTGCTACTACATTGGAGTTATTTCCAATTTCAGAGGGATTAGCTCCAATATCTACAGCAATTACTATATCTGCTCCCATCTCAATAGCAGTATCTACAGGAAGATTATTAGTAACTCCACCATCGACATAGAAATTATCTCCATCTTGTACAGGTTCTAAAAAACTTGGTATAGCCATACTCTTAAAAGTGGCAAGGGCTAAATCTCCATTGTTGACTATTACTTCCTCTCCAGTATTTAGATTTGTGGTAATAGCTCTGTATGGAATAGGGAGATTATCAAAGTTTTTAATATTTTCAGCTCTACTAAAAATATTTTTTAACTGAAGATAGATATACTCTCCATTTAAAAATCCCATAGGCAAAGATAGATTCATATTTTTATCAATATTGACTTTAAAAGGGTATTTTTCACTTGCAAATTTGTCTTCAATGGTTCTTAAAGTCCTATCTTTATTATTATTCATAAGAGCAAAAAAGTTCATTTCAAGAATAGTTTTTTCTATCTCATCAGGGGAGTATCCTACTGAGTACATAGCACCTATAATACTCCCTGCACTTGTTCCCACAATAAAGTCCACAGGGATTTTATACTCCTCTAGAATTTTTAGAACTCCAATATGTGCAGCTCCTTTTGCTCCACCACCACTTAAAACTAGAGCAATCTTAGGACGAGAGTTAAACTCTCCATCAAGAATTTTATCAGAACTACTTTTAGAAATTTTTTCTTTGAGATTTTCCAATCTCTCCTTTTTCTCCATAAGCATATTTATCTCTTGATTTATAGCATCTATTCTCTGCTCTTTACTCTGATATTCCTGTGAGAATATTGAGAGAGATAGGCAGAGGAAAAGTAAAATTTTATAAAACATATAACCTCCTCAAAATATTAATAGATAATTCTCAATAAATATGTTAATATTATATCATATAGAAATTGAACTAGTAAGTCTAATTTTATGAAGGGAGAGAAATGAAACAGAGAAATAAAAGTATGATAGTTCGTTTTAAGATACTTCAAGTAGCTTTAAATGAATTTGCAAATTATAGCTATGAGAAATCTTCTATCAATAGAATATGTACAGAAGGTAATATTTCTAAGGGAGTGATGTATCATCATTTTAAAGATAAAGATGAGCTTTATCTCCTATGTATAAGTTATTGTTATGACACTATGTTAGACTACTATAAAAATAGATTAAAAGAGATAGAAGATTGGAGAGAGGAGATAAAAAGTTTTTTAGATATTAGATATCATTTTTTTAGAGAGTATCCTCTTTTACAAAAGATATTTTTTAATACCTTATTTAAGATGCCAGAGCATTTAAAAACAGAGATAAAAAAGATAACTAAAAGATTAGATGATTTAAACTATGATTTTTCTATGAAAATCTTAAAAAAAATAAAAATTAGACACGGATTAAAGCCAGAGGAGGTTATATTTTTATTAGATGTTATTCAAAATATGCTCAATGAAAAATTTTATGGTAAAGCTCAAGGAGGCGAGGAAATAGAAGAACTTTCTCAAGAGTATAACAAAACAACAGAGAAGTGGATAGATATAATGTTATATGGAATACTTGAAACAGAATAAATTAGACTTATAGGTCTAAAAAGGAGAGGAACTATGAAACTAAAAAGTTTAATAATTTTTCTTTCTCTAGTTATAGTTGGGTGTAATAATACTCAAGTAAAGGAGGAAAAATTTGTAACGGCACAAGAGGAGAGAGAGTATCTGGAAAAATATGGAAATACTTTATCTTTAGAGGAGACTCTTGAAATAGCAAAAGAGAGAAATTTAGATTTGAGAATAAAGGAGCTAGAAAGAGAGATAGCAACTCTTGATAAAAAGATAGCCTTTGGGAACTTCTTACCATCTATAACTTTAGGAGGAAGTTATACAAGAATGGATGATGACTTAAATATAGAGATGGGGTTAAATATTCCACCAATATCAATTGGACAAATGCAAATATCATTACCATCTTCATTGGAAACTAAGCTTATAGATGAGAGCTTCTATACTACTGGTGTAGCTGCACAGATACCTATATTTGTTCCATCTACTTGGTACTTATATAGTGCTAGACAAAAGGGAGAGGATATCAGTAAATTAGCTGAGAGTTTTGCTGATAAGATGTTACAACTTCAAGTAATGAGTGAGTATTTCTACATACTAGCTTTGGAAACTGAAAGAGATACCCTTATAAATAATTTGAAATCTTCACAGGAACTAGAGAAGAAAGTGGAAACTTCTTTAAAGGTAGAGGGAGTATTAGAGTGGGAATTACAAAAGGTACAAGCTCTAGTAGAGAGTCAAAAGATAGCTCTAAATAAAAATGAGAGAGATTTAAAAATAGCAAAAATGAATTTAAAAAAAACTCTTAATCTAAACTTACAAGAGGATATAAAGTTGGAGAGTATTGAGAGTGTAGAGGTGGAATTACCTACTTTGGAAGATTGTATATATAATGCTCTCAATGGAAATGAGATTTTACAGATAACAGAAAAGGGAAAAGAGATAAATGAGGATTTAAAGAAAATTGCTATAACTAATTTTTTACCTAAGATAGTTTTAGGTGGAGGATATATAAATAATAGTAACCAGACTTTAGCTGACCCTGATTTTCTTTTTGGAAATGTAACAGGAGTGATTTCCATATTCAATGGATTTAAAAATGTTAATGAGTATAAAAAAGTTGTAAGAAGAGAAAAAATTGGAGAGCTTACTTTAGAAAAGCAGTTTATGACTACTGTATTAGAGGTAACTAAGGCTTATGAAAATGTAAAGACTACTCAAGAACTATGGAGAATGGCAAGATTAAACTATGAAGCAGAGATAGGTAAGCTAAATCAGAGAAAAGTGGAGAGAAGAGTAGAGATGATAGGAGACGAGGAGTATTACAAAGCATTGGCTGAGTATAATGAAGCTCTCAGTCTAAAAGAGAAGGTACAGTATCAATATGAAATGGCTTTAGGAGCACTTAGTATAGCTATGGGTAAAGCACCATTTAGAGGAGGAAATTAGGGTTATGAAATTAAAAATTATGATATTTATATTAGGAGTTGCACTATTAGGATGTGAAAAAGAGATAAAAGAGGTAATTAGACCTGTACAAACAGAGGTAGTGTCATCTCTTCCACAAAAGTTGTATTTAGAATACCCAGCTATTGTAATTTCAGAAAATGAGACATTACTGTCATTTAGAGTGGCAGGGGCTATTGAAAAAATGGAAGTAGAGATTGGAAGCTTTGTAAAAAAAGGCGATGTGATAGCTAGAATGGATAAAAGAGATTATGAAGTTCAGCTAAAAGCCTTTGAAAATAAGAGTAAGGTAGCAAAAGGAGCTTACGAATCAGCTAAGGCTGTAGCTGAAAATGCTAGAAAGCAATATCAAAGAGTGGAAACTCTTTATAAAGAGAAGGCTATTCCTAAGAAAAGTTATGATGAGGCATTAGCTGGAGTAAAATCTGCAAGTGCTGGAGAGTTAGCTATGTTGTCTCAATATCAAGAGGCTTTACAAGGAGTGGAGAATTGTAAAAACCAATTGAAAGATACAGAGTTGAAAGCTCCTTATGATGGATATATAAGTAAAAAAATAATGGGAGAGGGAAGTGTTGTAGGAGCTGGAATACCTGTTGTAGCAATATCCTCTGAAAGTAGTAAGCAAGTGAGAATAAATGTATCTGAAAGAGATATAAAGGGAATAGAAAGTGGAGTAGGAGAGTTTATTATTGATAATAAGCATTATAAACTACAAGTAGCTGAGATAGGAAAAGTAATGAGTGTTGGAAAGATGACTTACCCTGTAACTTTTAACTTTATAGAAAATAGTAGTGATATTTTAGTAGATACAATGGGAATGGTAAAATTAGAGAGTGATACTCAGGAGAGAGATGAGGTAACTATTCCAGTAGAGGCAATCTTTGAGAGAGATGGAAAGAGTAGAGTTTGGGTATACTCAGATGGAAAAGTTGTAAGTAAAGAGGTAGAGATGGTAGCTCCATATGATAATGGTAAGATAATCATATCAGGAGTAGAAGTAGGAGAGAAGGTTGTAACTAGAGGGGTACACGAGTTGAGTGAAGAGCAGAAAGTAAAGGAGTTACAACCATTTACTGAGACAAATGTTGGAAAAGTATTATAGGAGGAGAATATGAAATTTATAGATTACTCGATAAAAAATACAGTAGTTGTAAGATTTTTAGTTTTTCTCTTGATAATAGGAGGAATATTTTCCTACAACAAATTGGGTAAATTAGAGGACCCAGAATTTAAGATAAAGGAAGCCTTGGTAATAACACTTTATCCAGAAGCTGATGCACATACAGTGGAGTTACAGGTAACGGATAAGATAGAGGAGGCAGTGAATAAGTTACCTAACATAGACTATATTCAATCTGTATCTAAACCTGGGTATTCAGAGGTAAAGATAAAATTAGATGAGGGAATTCCTGCTGATGAGGTAGAACAGTATTGGGATAATTTAAGAAAAAAAGTAAATGATGCTAAGTTGTCTCTTCCATTGGGGACACTACCATCTATTGTTTTAGATGACTATGGTTCTGTATATGGAATGTTTCTAGCTGTAACTAGTGATGGGTATACACATTCAGAGCTACAAAAATATACTGAATATATTACAAAGGAGTTAAACTCTATATCAGGAATTACTCAAGTAGCTATTTTTGGAAAGACAAGTGATGCCATTAATGTAATAATAGATAGAGAAAAGATTAACTCTATGGGACTTAATACAAAACTTATAGCTACTACTCTGCTTAGTGAAAATCTAATTTCAGGAGGAGGGGTAGTAGACTATGGAAATCTAAGAGTTCCTATAAGATTAAATAATGAAGTAAAATCTTTAAAAGATTTAGAAAACTTAGTGGTATTTTCTAAAAAACTACCTGATGGAAGTAATCAGATAGTGAGATTAGCAGATGTAGCTACTATAAAAGAGGGGTATGTAGAACCAATTACTCAAAAAATGTATTTCAACAATAAGATGGCTATGGGTATATCTCTATCTCCAGAAAAGGGAACAAATGTTGTAAAAACTGGAGAGGAGATAGATAGAAAAATAGAAGAGATAAAGGAAAAACTTCCAGTGGGGATAAATATAGAGAAGGTATATTATCAACCAGATTTAGTAACTTCTGCAATAGATAATTTTGTAATCAATTTAATATTATCAGTAATTACAGTAGTAGGAGTACTACTTTTCACTATGGGTATGAGAAGTGGACTTATAATAGGAAGTGGGCTTGTTCTTTCAATTCTAGGAACACTTATCTTTATGTATGGAATGAAGATAGATATGCAAAGGGTATCTTTAGGTTCATTTATAATAGCTATGGGAATGTTAGTAGACAACTCCATAGTTATAGTAGATGGTGTCCTTGTAAGAAGAAGTAAAGGAATGGCAATGGAAGAAGCACTAAAGGAGTCTACGTATAAGCCAGCTATTCCACTATTGGGAGCTACTTTAATAGCAGCTATAGCATTTTTACCAGGGGCAATTATGCCTACATATGTAGGGGAATATGTGAGCTCATCTTTTTGGGTAATAGGAATATCTCTTCTACTTAGTTGGGTACTATGTCTTACTCAGACACCAGTATATTGTAAACTCTATCTTGAAGGTGGAAAGGTTCCTGAAGAAAGTGAAAGAGAGAAAAAATTCTATGAGAAAGCTAAGAGATTTTTAATTACACTTTTAAATAGAAGAAAGATTGTACTTACTATATTGATAGGAGCTTTTTTAGGAAGTTGTTTACTATTTTTAGCTATACCTAAAACATTTTTCCCTGATTCGGATAAAAAGGGATTTACTATTAATATGTGGGCACCAGAGGGAAGTAAGACTGAGATAATAGAGGAAGCTAGTAAAAAGTTAAAAGATTATCTTTTACAAGATGAGGGAGTGGTAAATATAACTACTACCATAGGGGCTTCTCCATCAAGATATTACACAGCTACTATCCCAGAGATGCCTAACCCATCTTTTGCTCAGCTTATATTAAATGTAAAAAAAGTAAAAGATGTAGAGAGAGTGGGAGCAAGGGCAGTAGACTTTGCCAATGAAAATATAGCTGGAGTAACTGTAAGTGTAAAAAAATATCCTAATGGAGTACCAGCACAATATCCAATAGAGATAGCTTTTTCGGGACCAGACCCACAAGTACTTAGAAATTTGGCTCAAGAGGCTATGAATATAATGAAAACTTCTCCAAGAGCTTTAAATGTAAAAAATAACTGGAGAAATAAGTTACTTGCTTGGGAAGCAGACTACTCTCAAGCAAAGGGAAGAAGAGCTAATATCTCTCCACTGGATTTAGGAACAGGACTTATGAGAAGTGGAGAGGGAATGCCAATAGGTAAGATAAAACAAGATGATAAACAGGTTACTGTTTTATTAAAAGAGAAGGGAAATGAAGAGAAAAACCAATTAACTAATATAGAGCAAACTCCAATCTGGGGATTGAGTTTAGAAGCACAACCACTATCTTCTGTAACTAATGGAGGAGAATTTGTATTTGAAGAGGGACAGGTATGGAGAAGAGATAGAGTGAGAACTATAACTGTTCAGTGTGATGTACCAGTGGGAGTGGCAGCTGAAGATGTAAGAAAAGAGTTTAAGGATAGGATAGAAAAGATGGAGCTACCAAAAGGGTATAGTATGAAATGGCTAGGAGAGGCTTATGAACAGGAAAAAAATAATATGGCAATAGCTATGGCTACACCAGTACCAGCAATACTTATGCTTATAATCTGTGTTTTACTTTTTGCTAATATAAAGACTCCTATACTTATAGCAATAACTTTACCATTAGCTATGATAGGAATAGCACCAGGACTTGCTATCACAGGAAAAAGCTTTGGATTTATGTCAATAATAGGAGCTCTTTCATTGACAGGAATGATGATAAAAAATGTAATTGTTATGATGGATGAGATTAACTATGAGATAGATGTACTTAAGAAAGATAGATTTATAGCTTTAGTAGATTCTGCTGTAAGCAGAATAAGATCAGTAGGCTTAGCAGCTCTTACTACAATATTTGGAATGATACCACTACTATGGGACCCACTTTATGGAGATATGGCAGCTACTATAATTTTTGGATTATTTGCTTCAACTATGCTTACACTATTTATTTTCCCAGTAATCTATGGTACTGTTAATAAGATTTATCCTAAAGAGAGTTAAGAAAAAATAACTAGGAAAAAGATACCTAGGTATTAAAAGATTCCTACCCTAGTAATAAAAAAATGGGGAGGGTATTCACAAAAAAATTCCTATCCTATTCGTGAAAAGAAGAAGTATAATAATATAAATATAATAATATAAATATAATAATACAAGATAAATAATAATTATATATAGTGAAGTATTGAGAAAATTTTCATATAAAAGTATAGTTAAATTAATTTATATAAAGAAGTTATTTTTATAAGAGGAATATTAAAAAAAATATGCTATAATAAATAGAATGATAAAATTTTTTGAAAGGAAATTTAGAGATGGCACTTTTACAAGTTAATGATTTATATATGGGATTTTCAGGGGAAACACTATTTAAAAATATAAGTTTCTCAGTAGATGAAAAGGATAAGATAGGAATAATAGGAATAAATGGAGCAGGAAAATCTACTCTAATAAAGATACTTTTAGGGCTGGAATATGATGAGGTAGACCCTGCTACAAATCAGAGAGGAACTATTGCTAAAAAAGGTGGATTAAAAATAGGATACCTTTCTCAAAATCCAAATTTAAATAAAGAGAATACCGTATTTGAAGAGCTAATGACTGTATTTGATAATCTTAGACAGGACTACCATAGAATACAGGAGCTAAATATAATCTTAGCTGAAAATTTAGATGACTTTGATAAGACTATGGAAGAGCTAGGAAAGATTACAGCTAGATATGAGCAAAATGAGGGATATGCTGTTGAGTATAAGGTTAAACAGATTTTAAATGGACTTAGTTTAGCAGAGAGCCTCTGGAATAATAAGGTTGGATATTTATCTGGAGGACAGATGTCAAGGGTAGCTCTAGGAAAAATCCTACTTGAAGAGCCAGAGCTTCTAATATTAGACGAGCCAACTAACCACTTGGATTTGAATGCAATAGAGTGGCTTGAAAAGATGCTAAAAGACTATAAAAAAGCTGTAATGGTAATTTCCCATGACGTATATTTCTTAGATAATGTGGTAAATAGAATTTTTGAGATGGAAGGAAAAACTCTTAAAACTTACAATGGAAACTATACAGACTATACTATTCAAAAGGAAGCCTATATTACAGGAGCTGTAAAAGCTTTTGATAAAGAGCAAGATAAGATAAGAAAGATGGAAGAGTTTATCAGAAGGTATAAGGCAGGAGTAAAATCTAAACAGGCTAGAGGAAGAGAAAAGATTTTGAACAGAATGGAGAAGATGGAAAATCCTGTAATCAGTAGAAAAAATATGAAGCTAAAATTTGAAACTGACTTGACAAGTGTAGATTTAGTATTGAGAATAAAGGATTTATCTAAATCTTTTGATGGGCAAAAAATATTTTCAAATATAAACAAAAAAAGCTTTAAAATCCATTTACTAAACAGCAAAAAGTAGAAAACAGCGCCTAAAATTATCCCAAGCGGTTCGTAAAATCTAAATATTCCGCTGTTGAAATTCCACGCCGCCGCACTTATGACAAATGCCGCAAATATCCAAAACAATATATCGCTTGCAGAAACTATTACCGCAGACGGATTTAAAACCATTCGCATTGCCCTGAGCATATCAAATACAACCGCCAACGCACCGCCGCATATAATCATCGCAAGAAATACATATACTTCTCGGCTTATCATTTGAACAGACCTGCAAAAAATCCGTCCTTGCCTTTGTTTAAATACTGTATCAAATGTATCTCACCTTTAACGTCCAACATTCCCGTATCGGTATTAAGCTGATTTATACTTAGATTTTTACCTTTTATACAAAGTCCGCCCATACTCGTTTTCAGCATAACCTG
>ERZ838827.2413-NODE-2413-length-10788-cov-13.563496_pt1 | contig 10788 bp, 5 predicted proteins | sample MGYA00519881_ERZ838827 | MGnify/ENA primary metagenome ERZ838827 (study PRJEB31850, sample SAMEA3708842) | human gut metagenome | biome: human gut; feature: human-associated habitat; material: faeces | place: China | collected 2014 ...
TTCTTTATGGTAAATATGCCGGAACAGAACTTGACGTTGAAGGTACTAAATATCTGATTATGCGTCAGAGCGATGTTCTCGCTGTTTTGGGTTAATTAATAATAGGATGTAAAACTTTAAATAGTAAATAGAGAAATGGCAAAAGAAATATTATTCAATATCGATGCCCGTGACCAATTGAAAAAAGGTGTCGATGCTTTGGCAAATGCAGTAAAAGTAACTCTGGGCCCGAAAGGACGTAACGTTATCATCGAGAAGAAATTCGGTGCTCCGCACATCACAAAAGATGGTGTGACAGTAGCAAAAGAAATCGAATTGTCAGATGCTTACCAGAATACTGGTGCACAGTTGGTAAAAGAAGTTGCTTCTAAAACAGGTGACGATGCCGGTGACGGTACAACTACTGCAACTGTTCTTGCACAGGCTATCGTAGCTGAAGGTTTGAAGAACGTAACTGCCGGTGCTAGCCCGATGGATATCAAACGTGGTATCGATAAGGCTGTTGCCAAAGTGGTAGAATCAATCAAGGATCAGGCTGAAACTGTAGGTGACAACTATGACAAGATCGAACAGGTTGCCACTGTATCTGCAAACAATGATCCGGTAATCGGTAAATTGATTGCTGATGCTATGCGTAAAGTTTCTAAAGACGGTGTTATCACTATCGAAGAAGCAAAAGGAACAGATACTACTATCGGTGTAGTAGAAGGTATGCAGTTCGACCGTGGTTATTTGTCAGCTTACTTCGTGACAAATACGGAAAAGATGGAATGTGAGATGGAGAAACCTTACATCCTGATCTATGACAAGAAGATTTCTAACCTGAAAGATTTCTTGCCTATCCTCGAACCGGCTGTACAGACTGGTCGTCCTCTGTTGGTAATTGCAGAAGATGTAGATAGCGAAGCGTTGACTACATTGGTAGTAAACCGTCTGCGTTCTCAATTGAAGATCTGTGCTGTGAAAGCTCCGGGCTTCGGTGACCGTCGTAAAGAAATGCTGGAAGATATCGCTATCCTGACAGGTGGTGTTGTTATCAGCGAAGAAAAAGGTTTGAAACTGGAACAAGCTACCATCGAAATGTTGGGTACTGCTGACAAAGTTACAGTTACTAAAGACTATACAACTGTTGTAAACGGTGCAGGTAACAAAGACAGCATCAAGGAACGTTGCGAACAGATCAAAGCACAGATTGTGGCAACTAAGTCTGACTATGACCGTGAGAAATTGCAGGAACGTCTGGCTAAATTGTCAGGTGGTGTGGCTGTTCTCTATGTAGGTGCTGCTTCTGAAGTAGAAATGAAAGAAAAGAAAGACCGTGTGGACGATGCTTTGCGTGCAACTCGTGCTGCTATCGAAGAAGGTATCATCCCGGGTGGTGGCGTAGCTTATATCCGTGCAATTGACGCTATCGAAAATATGAAGGGTGATAATGCCGACGAAACAACTGGTGTTGAAATCATCAAACGTGCCATCGAAGAGCCGCTTCGTCAGATCGTTGCTAACGCTGGTAAAGAAGGTGCGGTAGTTGTTCAGAAAGTACGTGAAGGCAAAGGTGACTTTGGTTATAACGCTCGTCTGGATATTTACGAAAACTTGCACGCTGCCGGTGTAGTAGACCCTGCTAAGGTTGCTCGTGTAGCTTTGGAAAATGCTGCTTCTATCGCTGGTATGTTCCTGACTACTGAATGTGTAATCGTAGAAAAGAAAGAAGATAAGCCAGAAATGCCGATGGGTGCTCCCGGAATGGGAGGCATGGGCGGAATGATGTAATTCCGGCTTTCGCTGAATAAATATAGAAGTCGCTTTCGGTTTACCGAAAGCGGCTTTTTTTGTTATAAGCCTCTCTAAAACATGAAAGCCTCTTTTTTTAGCCTGTCTTTTGGTAAGTTTGTTCATTTATTATGTTGCATAATATGTTGATTATATAAGAAAAAAGGATACCTTTGCTTTTAGTGTGATGATCGTATTTATTGATTTATAATCATTACAACACAAACATCTCTATTTCTTGTTGATTAAATAGTCTGATTATTATGAAAAAGCAATGGCGACATTATATTATTTTTATAAGCAGTACATTCAAAGATATGGATGAAGAGCGTGATATAATCAAATTAGATGTCGTTAAGCGATTAAATAGAGCATATCAGGATAAGTTTATTCAATTTCAGACCGTTGATTTACGTGTTGGTATCAATACGGCCGATATTCAAGATGAAGAAGAACGGGAAAACAGGGTTTTGGACGTTTGTCTGGCTAATATAGATAATGCCCGTCCTTTTTTCATTGGATTATTAGGAGAAAGATATGGCTGGGTACCGGACCATGATAAATGGGAATATATAGTGTCACGACTTTCTGAAGAACAAAGGCCTTTACTTCAAAATAGTGATGGTTGTAGTGTTACGGAAATGGAGATTCTGTATGGGGCTATTGGGAATAAAGGCGAGTATATGAATCATAGTCTTTTTTTCATGCGGGATATTTCTTCTTATGATCTGATGCCACCTGAAATTAAGTCCGCATATTGTGACGAAGTGAATGCTGTTTTGCCTGTGCCCGTGCGATTAAATTATAAAAACAAGTTGCAGGATTTGAAAGAACGCATTGTCAACTTATGTAAGCAAAAAGACGAACAAGCCTGCATTAGTTATACTTTGCAATGGAATGTCCGTGAAGGACATTTTGATGGTTTGAATTCTTTTGCTGATTTATTGTTTGAAAAACTTTCCTGTGAGGTGGATAAGGAGATTGTTTCCGAACAGATAGAGGCAGATACGTGGTATTTTCAAGAAGAACAGAATGCGGAGTACCTGCATAAAAAGAACACATATCAAAGAGTAAAACGATTAGCTTTTCAAGAAGCATTGGATATCTTGTCACAGAGAGGACAGGTGCTTCTTTCTGGTTTGGAAGGAACAGGGAAGACCATTTTATTGTCTCAGTTATACCAGCATTTTAGCAACGATTCTTCTGTCATCTGTCTGAGTGCCTTTGTGGGAACCTCTCTTTATTCGATGTCTGTCCGTCCCATTATGACTCGATGGATTCTTCTTTTGGCGCAACATTTGGGAAGCCCCGTTCCCGATGATGTGGTTTTGCTAAACGAGAAAAGGACTACATTGGTTTCACTTTATGATCAGTTTTATGCTTTGGTAGATGAATTGAATTTGCAAGGTAAAAATGTTTGCGTTTATTTAGATGCAATCCAGTTATTTGAAATGCAGAATAAAGATGATGCGTATCTTTCCTGGTTGAATCAGAAAGTGATGTTTATCGGTACTGTTACTCCGGAATTTAGAGGAAAGGCGGAAAAGTATAACCCTGCTATGCAATGTATTTCCATTCAGGAACTAGGTGTAGATGAATTGCGGGTTATTTTGGAAAATGAAGAAAGAGTATATATGATTGAGCTTCCTTCTGCGATTAAGCAAAGCTTGGCTGGTCGTCCCACTTCTCCGTTGCGGTTGGCAATGATTATGACATTGTTGACGCATTTATGTACCAATGATTTTCGTAGAATCCGAAATGAGGGAAGTGGTAGTGAGATTGAGAAGATCAATCAATATATGTATCAGCTGTATTTGAATGCACCTGATAATCACGGCGAATTGTTTTTGTTTACGATCCGTTTTTTGATGAACAATCTTCGTGTCTCGGAGCATTTGATGCAAATGTTTGTTTATATTGCAATTTCAGGAAACGGATTGCGTGAATCAGATTTGGAATTGTTGATGCCAGAGCAATGGAATCCTCTTGATTTCCATACATTGGTATATATATTGGACGGCTTTTTTATCGAAGACCGTGTTTCCCATAATTGGCGCATCAATAGCTTTTCTCTTTCTTCTGAATTAGTCTCGAAAGATCCTAAGATACAATGTGAATTGTTTGCCCGTTTGTCGGATGTGTTTTTATCCCTGGATGATAATGATCCCAAGAAAAACGATATGCTTTTTTATTATTTGGTGAGAGCACACCACATTGATGGCATTCGGCGGACGATGATTTCGGATGATGGAAAGAATATAAAAGAACGCTATTCGGTAAGTATACAGTATTTATTAATAAGTCCTACTTTAGTGGGCGATCTTGTGGCCATTGCTGCTTTACTTCCTTCTAATGAACGGGTGAATTTCATTTATCATTTTATAATACATGGCATTCCTCAATTTTGTTATCCCGAGTTATTGTGGCAGATTATGGATAATGAAGTAATAAAAGATATAGATATTGCTCAGTTGAATGTCGAAGACGGGTATAATCTGGCTACTCTTTTCCGTGAGGTATATCTTTTATGTAAGCATCAATGGATAAAGTGTGCTTTGGAAGATACTGATCGTGTTTTGCAATCTTGTATTGCCTGCTACGACCATTGCTATCAATTAGACAAAACTCATCGTGATACTCGCAATATGTTGAAGGCTATGCTTACAGAGCAAATTACGATGTATGCATGTACCGGTCATCCGGAAAAAATACAGGAAACCTTTTTATTAATCAATAAAATTTAATTATTATGGGACGTTACGAAGAAGTTAGAGACAGGGCAACGGAAGTTATGACACAGCAAGCTATGGCAAATGCTTCCATGCAGACAGGAAAAGTGGATGAAGCATTAGAATATGCTGCCAGTAGTGTTGATATTGCAGAGAATATTTTGAAAGAATATGGTGATATAGGAGCCGCATACGTGGTTTACTGCAATGCTACTGGATTCCAATTTCAACTGTTTGATGCAATGAAAGACTATCAAAATGCATTTTTTTCAGCTTTTGTTGCCATCTATACCACTTGTCCTTTTCTTAGTAAACACTTGAACGACGAAAATTATTGTTGTTTGTTTGCTACGCAATTCACACAAATGTTTGTTTCATTTCGTGAATTTGTGGAAGATAAAGAGTTGCTGGAACAAGGTAAGGAGATTGGACAAAAGACATATGATACAGTTGATCTGATGTTTCAAGTTACATATAATGCATTTGACCTACTGAAACAGGTGGCACCGGATAACCGAATGGTAGCACCTATGTCTACTATATTGCGGCAAATGGAAGGTGCTGGCCTGGAAAGGTATGATGACTGTAAAGACCTTGATTGGCAGATATGTCTAAATGGAATTTATGATAATTTAGTAACTATGAAAATTATTAATGGGTAAGAATTGGGATCATCATAGATATAAGAAGAGGATGAATGTCTGAAAAAATCCCTTAAAATGAGGCTACCCCTGTTACTAATCACTTTCAAGGCAGGGGTAGCTTTTTTATTTAAGAACTTCCTTGCTTTTTATTTTGTTTATTCGTGGAATGTATTCTCCATAATGAGAATACTTGTATATTTATCGTCTAAATTATTAATAAATCGTGAGATGTTGAAAGTAGTAACATTTATGAAGCAAGTAGCCCGTGGGCTACAGATGGGGGGAAACTTTGGTACTGCTCATGTATACCGTAGCAGTCTCAATGCCATCATTGCTTATTGTGGGAAAGAGGATTTCACCTTTGATGAGGTGAATCCGGAGTGGTTAAAAGGGTTTGAAGTACATCTTCGTAGTCGTGGTTGTAGCTGGAATACCGTCTCCACTTATTTGCGCACGTTTCGTGCAGTTTATAACCGTGCCGTCGATCTTCGTAAGGCACCTTATATTCCTCACCTGTTCCGTTCTGTTTATACAGGCACTCGTGCCGATCATAAACGTGCGTTGGGTGATGAGGATATAAAGAGGGTATTTGTCAAGTTGTCACAGACTTTACCTTGTTCGCAGTCACTGCGTAAGGCACAGGAATTCTTTATCCTAATGTTTTTATTGCGTGGTTTGCCATTTGTCGATCTCGCCTATTTGCGTAAAAGTGATTTACGTGATAATGTGATTACGTATCGCAGGCGTAAGACAGGACGCACCTTGTCTGTGACACTGACCGCGGAAGCGATGGTTTTGGTGAAGAGGTATATGAATCGTGACAGTTCTTCTCCTTATCTGTTTTCCTTGTTGAAAAGCCGTGAAGGTACTCGGGAAGCTTATCGTGAATACCAGTTGGCATTGCGCACATTCAACCGTCAGTTGATGTTGTTGGGCGAATTGTTGGGATTGGGTGATAGGTTGAGTTCCTATACTGCGCGCCACACCTGGGCTACGACAGCTTATTATTGTGAGATTCATCCGGGTATTATTTCCGAAGCGATGGGGCACTCTTCTATCACTGTGACTGAAACGTATTTAAAGCCTTTCAGGAATAAGAAAATTGATGAAGCCAATAAGCAGGTAGTTGATTTTGTTAAGCGGTCTATTTGTGGATTAACCGCTTGATAAATAGTCTGTTACTTTATAGGTAACGGGAATAATACCGGTGCAAATATGAGCATATTTCTTAAAACAACCAAACGAAATCGCACATTTTTTCTAATAAAGCACTCAAAAGGAGAACACAAGCAGATAAAACACGTGGATTCTTTGTATTAGGGTTTGTTAACCTCTAAATTTTGCACAAGATTTCCCTCCCCTCTACCTTTTCCTTGAGGTAGGGGTTAAAAAGTTTCATTGCATATTATATCGTTTTCTAGTATTGACTACTCTCAAAGAGCAGGCACAGAGGTTCTTCCGTTACCTATAAAGTAACGGGCATGCTATTATTGAAACTTAGTGTTTAATAATATATTATTAATGTAATTTTTAAGTAGTTATGAAAAGAAAATTTGTAAAAGTGATGTTCTTCGGGGCGTTGGCACTTTCTACTGTCACCTATGTAGGCTGTAAAGACTATGATGATGACATCGACAATCTGCAGACACAGATTGACGCAAACAAAGCTAGCATTGCCGAGTTACAGAATTTTGTGAAAGAAGGTAAATGGGTAACCGCTGTAGAACCAATTACTGATGGATTTAAAATAACTTTTAATGATGGTAAGAGTTATTCTATCGTAAGTGGTGCTGCAGGGGCAAGTGGTACAAAGATTGAGATTGATCCTACTACAAAGAATTGGATTATTGATGGGAAAGACAGTGGCATTTGTTCTGAAGGACAGAAAGGTGATAAAGGAGATGACGGTGAACCGGGTAAAGGTGAACCAGGCAAAGATGGTGAGGATGGATATGCACCACAAATTTCAGAAAATGGTAACTGGATTGTTTGGGATGCTGCATCTCAAAAGCCTGTAGAAACAGATATTAAAGCCGCTTCTGATATTTATGTAACTGCTGATCCTAACAATTCATTGGTTTGGGTATTGAATGTTTTCAATAAGGAGACAAAAGAATGGGAAAAGGTTTCTATGCCGAAAGCTGCTCGTATCACTAGCATGAGTGTACTTGGTGTAAAAGCAGATGGTACTGTTGATTTAGGCTCTACAGAGGCGGAGGCTACTTTATACTATGGTGAAGCTAAAAAGGATATTGAATTCAATGGAAACAAAACTTTCAAGAAGAAAGGAGATTTACTTGTTGCTAGAGGGGGTAGCATGATCCATGCATTGATTAACCCTGTGAATTTGAAAGCTGCGGATATTCAAGCCTATGAAATCGGTTTGACAGATTCCAAAGGTAATACTAACTTTGTTGTTGCTAGTATTGGAGACAATTTTAGTGAAAATGCTTTGACTCGTGCAGCAGAAGAACCTGAAGCTACAGCAAATAAGGGAATTTATGATTTGACTCTCAAATTTGCAGATGAAGTAGATTATAATACATTAAAGGATTTTGATTCTGAAACTGCATATGCATTTACAACAAAAGATGCATGGGGCAATGAAATCATTTCACAGTATGGTATAACAGTCAAGGCTATAGAAGGAGCACCAAGTGTTGATTTTACTAATCCTGAACCTCTGCCTATTAAAACGACTTATAATCTGGATGAATTAGTTGGCAATGACAATTTGGATAAAGTAGTAGCTTATTATTATGAGGTTAAAGAAGCAGATGCCAAGAAGGTAGATGCCACATTTGATAAAGAGAAGAATACGATTCTTGCAAATAAAGAAGGTGAATTGCCTGTTGTTCTTCACTATCTTAGTACTGAAGGAGTTGATGAGCCTGTTTCATTGACTCTGACATTTACCTATGTAGCAAAACCTGCTGAAATTAAAGATATGACTTGGGTTGTTGATGATAAGAAGCTAACGGCAGAATCTGAAATTGTTGGTCCTTCAGTAGATGAAATTAAGAAATATATTAGTGGTATTGATTCTGAAATAGAATATACTGGTGGAAAGGTAACAATCAATGGAGAGAAAGATCTGGAATATGGAGATGAGGAAACTAAAAATAGTATTCAATTATCTTTAGTTGGTCTCAATGCAAAAGGTGAAGATGTTCAAGAACTGGATGATAAGTCTATTATTAAATATGTAATCAGAGCTAAATTCGACAAAGAGCATGTTGCTGCTGTACCTCATACTGCAACTGTGAAGTTTAAGAATAAGGATTACACAGGAGAAGGGGTAGATTTGGGTAATCAATATTTGTATGAAACTACATTTACGATTACTGTAGATCAGCAGGATGACAAGTTGTTTGTCTTTAAGCGTGCAGATGCTTACTTTGAGGGTAATGATGCTACTGCATATGGTAAGGTATATGCGAATGGAGTAGAAACGAAGACTATTTCTTATAATCTTTACTCTTTGTATCAAGCTAACTCTATACTTGAAGGTGAAGAGCTTATTAATTCATTTGTTGCATTCAATGAAGCAATACCAGAAGATGAGGCGGATGAGAAGGAAGGAAAACAATGGTTGGAAAGTCAAGGCACTAGCAATGGAGATATATCAGTTGAACCTTCCCCTGCATATGGTGGTGCTTACATGGGCCGTAAGATAACTGTAACTTATGCACCGTTCGGAAATCCTCGTCTGAATGCTATTGTTGACGAATTTAATCTGACAATAAAATCTGAAATCTTTGAAGGTAATTTCGAATATGCGAAGAAGATAGATGATAAAGTTATAGGAACTAAGGATAATCCATTCGAAGTTGATGGTGGTCGTTCTATAGATATATTGGAGAGTGAATTCAAGAAAGAGGATGTTTATGGTGCTATCTATAAATTTGACGATGATAGAATAGTTAAAGTTGAAGTTGCATTAGCAGATAAGAATGCTGAAACTTATCTGGCGGTATCTGACAATAAGTTTACAGGAGTTGAATCAGAAGGCGGTAAGAAAGATAACAAGGTTACTATATCTAAGAATCCTTCTGCAACAGGTATTGTAACTCCTCCAGTTTGTAAAGTAGATGTTAAGATCACTGATAAGTGGGGTAAAACGAAGACTACATCAATCTATGTTGAAGTGATTAAGTAACTTAGATTAATGAACTAATAATTGAGGGCATCTTAATTCTTTTAGGACTAAAGATGCCTTCTCTTTACAGATTGAAATATGGGATAATAAATCCTTTGAAAAGAATATGTTGAGAGACAGATGGAAGAGATCATGCTTGTGAAAGTATATCCTTTAAATATCTGTCTTTTAGAAAGGGATACCTCCCTTATTTCCCACAGGTATCCCTTTTTTTTGTCTCATTACATCTTCTTATTTGCACTAGAACCAATTTGCTAGTCCCTTATTTCCCTATAGATTAAGGAGATGTTTTGAGAGTATAGAAAGCCCGGGCTTGCGAAAGTCCGGGCTTTTTGTACTCTTTTGTCTTTGGAACATCTTAGCCGCTTCCTTTGTTTGTTCATGCGAGGTATTTCCATTGATGGGATAATACTCGTATATTTATCGTCTAAATTATTAATAAATTATGAGATGTTGAAAGTACTAGCATTTATGAAGCAGGTAGCCACTGGGTTACAGATGGAGGGAAACTTTGGGACTGCACATGTTTATCGTAGTAGTCTGAATGCCATCATTGCTTATCGTGGGAAAAAAGATTTTGTTTTTAGTGAAGTGACTTCGGAGTGGTTGAAAGGGTTCGAAGTATATCTTCGTAGTCGTGGATGTAGTTGGAACACCGTTTCCACCTATTTACGGACCTTTCGTGCGGTTTACAATCGTGCGGTCGATCTTCAGAAGGCTCCTTATGTTCCTCATTTGTTTCGTTCGGTTTATACCGGGACGCGAGCTGACCATAAACGTGCGTTGGGTGATGAGGATATGAAGAAGGTGTTTACTAAATTATCTCGTGCATCGGGTGTACCATTAGCGGTATATCAGGCGCAGGAGCTATTCATCTTGATGTTTTCGCTTCGTGGTATGCCGTTTGTCGATCTTGCTTATTTGCGTAAGAGTGATTTGCGCGATAATGTAATAACGTATCGTAGACGTAAAACCGGGCGCCCATTGTCGGTGACATTGACTCCGGAAGCAATGGCTTTGGTAAAGAAATACATGAATCGTGATTCTTCTTCTCCTTATTTATTTCCGTTGTTGAGAAGTCGTGAAGGAACCAAAGAGGCTTATCGCGAATATCAGCTTGCATTACGCAGCTTTAACCAGCAGCTGATGTTATTGGGTGAATTGCTCGGATTGGGAGATAAACTTAGTTCGTACACCGCCCGTCATACCTGGGCTACGACGGCTTATTATTGTGAAATTCATCCGGGTATTATTTCTGAAGCGATGGGACATTCGTCTATCACCGTCACTGAAACCTATCTGAAACCTTTCAGGAATAAGAAAATTGATGAAGCAAATAAGCAAGTTCTTGATTTTGTGAAGCGTTCTGTGACAGGTGTAAGTGCCTGAAAATAATTCTGTTACTCTGTAGGTAACGGGAATGAATATCGGTGCAAATATGAGCATATTTCTTAAAACAACCAAACGAAATCACACATTTTTT
>ERZ838827.2443-NODE-2443-length-10676-cov-2.400339_pt1 | contig 10676 bp, 8 predicted proteins | sample MGYA00519881_ERZ838827 | MGnify/ENA primary metagenome ERZ838827 (study PRJEB31850, sample SAMEA3708842) | human gut metagenome | biome: human gut; feature: human-associated habitat; material: faeces | place: China | collected 2014 ...
ATGTATTCCTCATTGGTGGCGAAGTATTCGCCGTACCGGTTCATGTCCGGCAGGGTATTCATAAAATCGTGCTGGAACATCTCATACATTTCCCTGGTGTAGGGCCACAGCTCATCGTGGAAATAGCCGTTGCACAGGGAAGAGCAGATAATCACGCAGTTATCGCTCATGATACGCTTATGCCGGATGACCTGGGCCGAGATGGCCTGCATCAGCATAATGGGATTGGTGCCCATGCCCTCGCCGTAGTGGAAGAACTGGGGCATACCGAATATCATCACATCATACTTCCTTTCGGCCCACGGCACATAGGTCCTCTTATCCGCCGTAATCCAGGAGTGGGGCTGCATGACTTTTGCATATCCGCTGTTAATCTCTATCTGACGGGACCTGGTGTCCAGCACTGCGTCACAGCAGAAAAACTTCTTTCCCATGCACTTTTCCATATACTGGCCAATCTCATCAAATTTCGTCCTCATAAGCGACTTTCCGCTGACCGGAGTAAAATCCTTCCGGTGCATGACCTCAGGTACATGGTGGGAGGCTATGGATCGCCAATGGGTGATGCCCGTGGCGCAGTGCTTATACCCTCCTGAGTAGCCGCCGTAGGGGTTGCCCTGGGTGTGTCCGATCAGGATTGCCACATCGCTGTCATACACATATTTATTCATGAGCACCGGATCGCCGCGGTCCGTGGTGCCCAGGTCCACCAGATGCTCGTAATCCTCGCTGTCATGGTTGATAATCTGATGTGTGTGCCAGAACTCATGAAACAGCTCATCCCCAAGGATGTTGTGGATTTCCGTCTCCGTGTTCTTCCTGTGAAGTCCGTTGGAACAGATTAAAAGGATGTCCTTCTTCTCCACTCCCGCGCCGTACAGCTCCTTAAGTATCAATTTAATGGATATTTTTCTGTGGGAAGTGGGCTGTTCCCCTCCCTTTACCCTGTCCGGGAAAATGATGGTCACTTTGGAGCCCTTATGGGCCAGTTTGGACAGTGGCTCCATTCCCATGGGGTTTCGTATGGATTCCAGGGTTTTCTCCACCAGCTGGTCCTCCGGGATACAGGGCGGGTCTGCCACAGTCTCGCCGGGTATGAACACGTCGGTGTTGTCAGGAAGCTCTGCCGCCATAAGCCCCGCACCATATTCAAATGATAACTTCATATGATAATCCTCCTGTGATTTTCAATTGGGTTCGTAATATTCAGTCTCGCTCCAGATAGGTGCGCACGATCTCCAGATACTCCTCAGGATAGAATCCAATCTGTCCCTGGAACCTGGTGAGGGCAATCAGGCCGCCGTCCATGACAGGAACCGAAGCCAGCATCCTGGCATTGTCCGTCTTAAGTCCGCCTCCATAGACCACATCCATCCCTCCGGTCATCTCCTTAATATAGGTACCAATCTTCGTGATATATGCTTCATCCGGCGGCGTCTTGCCTGGCCCGATGGCCCATATGGGTTCATAAGCAATGACCACCTTCTCCTTATCCACATCCTTAAGCCCTGTTTCCAGCTGCGATTTCAGTACTTCCTGCCAGTGTTCCTGTTCACCGGCTGTTTCTCCGATACAGTAAAGAACGGTAAGACCGGCCTGGATGGCTGCCTTGATTTCCTGATTCAGCAGCCTTCCTATTGCGTCTTCATCCGTGACCCCGGCTTCTTCCAGGATTCCGGCCTTATCCCTGCGCTCCTCGCAGTGTCCGATAATGACAGAACTGCATCCCATTGCCTTAGCTGCATTGGCCGTGCGGTTGGTGGTAAATGCGCCGAAATTGCCGTTCTCAGCCGTATCATCCCTGTACACTCCCTGACAGCCAATCTTAACCGGACTGTCCTCACACAGGGCTTTTACTGCCGGAATAAGATGGGCTTCCGGGAAATACATGACGAACTCCACATCCTCTGCGCTGTACGCCTTCAGCTTTTCCTGGGTGTTCTGAACAATATAGCTCCCCCATTCCTCCATGGGCGCCACACCGTTGACTCCTCCGTACTCCCTGGGTATATCGAACCGTTTCAGGTTCAGAAATATGTGTTTCATTTTCCCACTCCCATCTTTTCATACTCTTCTTTAAAATCCACAAAATCCCTCAGTTCTGGTCCGATAAGAGGCCTGCACCATTTCAGAAACGCGTCCGTCACATCATTGCCCCTGTCATTTATGTACTCATCCGGCAGAACCCGCTCATGAAGCATCACCTCTTTGATGGGTATGGCCGAGGTATGGACATGATACCCGCCGTCCTCTTTCTCATCCCGTATAAGGCCGACCATGACGCCGCTGCGGCCGGCCATGGCTGTGCGCAGCGCCTGACGGCCGGCCAGAACTGCCTCGTCCCGGTCCACAGGAGACTGCCAGGCAATGGACGCCCTTCCGCAAAGACCGGGCTTTTCGCTTCTGGCCTTGATTCCCAGCTTCTGAATGACCAGATTCGCCAGATAAGCGCTGACATCCCCATAGTAAGTAGCTCTCCCAACCTTAAAAACAGGAGGCACAATGGGCTCTCCTTTTTCATTTTTAAGCCCCTCGCTGGCAACCACCACCACTCCTCCCTTTTCATCGTAAAGGCGTTTTACATCCTCCAGGAATTCCTCCTCATGAAAGGGACGCTCCGGCAGATAAATCAGATGGGGCGCATCCCCCGGCTTCTTCCTGGCCAGGGCAGACGCAGCTGTAATCCATCCTGCGTTGCGTCCCATGGCCTCCATGACGCACACATGGATGGGCAGGGCTTTGACATCCGCTCCCACCTCTGCGGCGGACGCGGCAATGAACCTGGCCGCGCTTCCATATCCCGGAGTATGGTCTGTTATGGCAATGTCATTGTCAATGGTCTTGGGAATTCCCACCACATAGATGTCCTCTCCCCTGCACGCCTCAAAGATGCGGCCGCAGGTATCCATGGTTCCGTTTCCCCCGTTGAGGAGTACATACCGTATTCCATATTTCCGGAAGATTCCCGCCATGGCATTGTAGTCCTCCTGTTTAAGGGCATACCTTGAGGATCCGATTGCGGTGGCCGGCGTCTGAAGCAGAAGACTCAGCTTTTCCTCCGGATACTGCATCAAATCCAGAAAACTCTCCTTCAGGATTCCTTCACTTCCGCCAATTGCCCCGTACACCCTGCCTATGCTGCCGGAGCTTTTGGCTTCCTCCACTACGCCATACAGGGAAGCATTGATAACAGCTGTGGGGCCGCCGCCATGGACCACCAGAACATTTGCCGACATTGCCTCTACCACCTTTCTTGTTGATTCAATCTGGATTTTCTTAAATCTGCATTTTCTTATAGCGCTCAGCCATCTCCTCCAGGGAAACCTGTTCCACCAGGGGAGCTTTGCCGTAAGAGCCAAACTGTACGATGAGGGTTCCCACCACTTCCTTCACGCCCCGTTCAATACAGTCCGTTATGGCTGCCGTGTCCTCATCCGGTATGACGCCGGTCATCACCGTATCCATGATTGGAGTCAGAAATACCCTTGGGTCAAACTGCTCTCTTTTAGACTCTAAAAGCTCATAGATGGCCCCGATGGAGCTGCTGTTTCTCTTCTCCGGGTTCCCTGCGAAAAACTCCTTCATATTGCGGGTAACAGCCAGCCTGATGTCCGTATCCACATTAATCTTGTTGATACCGCATCTGGCCGCTTCCTGCAGTTCACTGACGGCAATTCCATAGGTGCCGGTCAGCGTGCCTCCCAGCCCGTTGATTTCATCCACAATATAGGCCGGAACCGTGGACGAGCCATGGGATACCAGTGCCCCGAAAATACCCTCGTGATTCAGGCACTCCCGGATGGCCACCGCTATCTCCTTGCGCAGCTTTACATTCTTTCCCTTGGAAGCCCCGTGCATGGTTCCGTAGGATATGGCCAGGGCATCCACGCCGGTCTTCCGGAAAAATTCAACTGCCTTTAAGGGATTGGTATAAGTGGATCCCTCAGAAAACACATGGTCCTCCACCCCGGCCAGCACTCCCAGCTCCCCTTCCACGCTGACGCCTCTTGCATGCGCGTATTTCACCACCTCCCGGGTCAGCTCCACATTCTCATCAAAGGCAAGGGACGACCCGTCTATCATCACAGAGGTATATCCCCCTGCTATGGCGGCCGCACAGGAGTCAAAATCCCGCCCATGGTCCAGATGAAGGACAATGGGTATGGGGCTGTCCTCCCCATATTTTTTCACGGCCCCGGCAATATTTTCAGCGCCCTTTTTCTTATCCTCCAGGGTCGCGTTCATAAAGTCGCATCTTCCCCCCATAAAGCCGTTTGCCAGGTCGGCCCCCTGCAGTATGGCAGCGGAGCGGAACATCTCATGGACCTGGATGGCAGCCTTTGCCTGGGCCACCGCATTGACGTTGAAAGCGCCCTGGGCAAATCCAAGTTTAACAGAAGCCTCCATGAGAGGCCTCAATGGAATCAATGTCATATTTTACCTTCCTTTTCCGACGTTTCATCCCCGGCAGCGTCATGCCTTTTCCTTAGAACCTGCAAGCCGGATAATGTCTTTTATATCTTCGCGCAGCCGCAGTTCCGCGTACTGTGATAATTTCCAGGCATGGCCCTGGTCCTTCCCCTCAGCCAGCCCCTCTTTCAGATAGTTCACATACTGGCAGCGCACCTGGGTACCAAAATTGATTTTGGCCACTCCGCTGTCAATGGAGCGCTTCACCAGCTCCTCATCCATACCCGTACAGCCGTGAAGAACAAAGGGTATATCTGTAAACTTCCTGCACTCCTCCAGCACCTCCACCCGGATATCCACAGGGCCGTTGTAAAACCCGTGGGCATTGCCGATGCCGATGGCCAGTGAATCGGGATGGCAGAGCTTAAGATACTGCCTCACCACATCCGGATCCGCAATATTGGATGCGCCTATCTTGTTTCCCCTGTCATCCAGGCGGCACAGCTCGCCGATTTCCGCTTCCAGCGGCACGCCAAAGGACCTGCACACCCTGGCCACTGCCTCTGTGGCAGCCGCATTTTCCTCCACAGGCAGGGCGGAACCGTCAAACATAATAGAGGTGAATCCCAGCTTCAGCATCTCCATGCAGCGCTCAAAGCTGTCCCCGTGATCCAGATGGATTGCAACCGGCACAGATACCTTGGCGGCCATCCATTTTGCCGTCTCATAAAACCAGTCATGGCCTGAATAGGCCCCGGTATTCACATAGTGGGCCAATATAACAGGGGAACGAAGCTCCTCCGCAGCCATACATACGGCCCGTATGATGTCATAGGTTCCCCCCTGGGTATTGATGGCGGGAACCGCATAATGTCCTTCATAAGCCTTCTGTAGCATTTCATAAGTGGTTGTCAGTATGCTTTTCTCCTTCTCAGATGTTCACGATGACTTTCAGATAATCGGACGGGGACTGAATCATATCCTTTATGGTATCCTCCACCTGGTCCAGTTCAATCATTTTTGTTATGATGGCGTCTGTGGGTACCTTGCCCTCGTTTACCAGACCGATGGCCTCCGGGAATTTCCCGTTGGAGTTTCTGGACGGGCACACGTCGATTTCCTTCTGCATCAGGCGCACCGTGTTAATCAATACCGGGTCATGGGGCCATCCCACCAGGGCAATCCGTCCTCCATGGCACACATAATTGTGCATGTTCTCCAGGATCACCGGCGCTCCCGTACAATCAATCATGGCCTCAGGCAGCTTACCGCCTGTCACCTCCCGCAGATATTCCTCCACATTTCCGTCTTTGGAGTTAAAGGTGCATGGTACTCCCAGCTCCTTTGCGTAATCCAGGCGCTTTTGCAGCACATCCACCAGTATGGGGGTTGCGCCGTAATTAATACAGGCAAATGCAGCCATAAGGCCGATAATACCGGCGCCGAACACAACACAATGCTCTCCCCTTGATACCCTGGCCCTGGCGGCCCCGTGAAGGCCGATGGTTAAGGGTTCCACCAGGGCTGCATGGGTAAAGGTCAGTTCATCGGGAAGCTTATATAAAAGCTGCACCGGATGAAGGAAATATTCGGACATCATGCCGTCCTTATGTACGCCGCACACATGGAGATCCGCGCAGTTATTGAAACGCCCTGCCGCGCACATATGACACTTGTTGCAGGGTACATAGGGTTCCAGGGCCACACGGTCTCCCGGCTTTAACCCCTTGTCATTCTCCCCGATTTCCTGGATGATGCCCACGCCCTCATGGCCCAGCCCGTTAATGGGATAGCGCATGGTGGGGTTCACTCCCCTGTAAGCAGTCACATCCGAACCGCAGATACCGCACATTTCCATCTTTACGATTGCCTGTCCTTCTTTCAGCTCCGGCATAGGCAAATCTTTTATCACCAGGTTTCCTGGCTCCGGCAGACATAATACCTTCATGTTTTCAATCCTCCTGATTCTATATTTCTACCACCATTTAATCTTGTCAGTTATATAGTTGCGGTATTGGATAAATTGGGAGGATGTGATATCCCTGGGTCTTGGCAGGTCAATCCGTACCTCCTCCTTTATCTTCGCCGGCTTGTTGCTGAGAATCAGCACGCGCTCCGCCAGATACACGGCTTCCTCTATGTTGTGGGTGATGAATACCACTGTGCTCCCCAGTTCCTTCCACAGACGTATAACCTCATCCTCCAGATAAAAGCGCATCTTCACATCCATCTGTCCATATGGCTCATCCATCAGCAGCAGGTCGGGCTGCATGGCAAAGGAACGTCCGATGATGATTCTCTGCTCCGCTGATACGGACAGCTCGCCCGGATAAGCCTTCCTGAACTCCTGAAGTCCCATCAGATCCAGTATCTGGTTCACCCTGCGGTCGATTTCAGCCTTGGGAATTCTCTTAATCTTAAGTCCATAGGCCAGGTTGTCCTCCACGGTCAGCCACGGAAGGGCGCTTGGCTCCTGAAATACAAAAGAAATGTTATGTTTGCGCGGGTCCGCAGGGACCCCGTCTATATACAGATCGCCCTCGCTGGGCATATGAATCCTGGTAAGGCAGTTTAAAAATGTGGTCTTTCCGCAGCCTGTAGGCCCTACTACACACACGAACTCGCCTTTACGGATATTAAATGACATATCGTCCAGCACCAGCAGGTCGCCGAATCGCTTTGTAAGATTCCTGACCTCGACTTTTATGGGCCGGGTATCCTCTCTTTCAGGCATTTTTGTCCTCCTATTAAATTGCTAAATCAGTGTTGTCGGAAATAACCGTACGCAGCTTCAGGAATTCCCCGCTCACCATATCCCTTGGCCTGGGTATGCTGATGGGATATACTTCCTTTACCGTGGCCGGACAGTCGCTGAGCAGGATGATTCTGTCTCCCAGATAGCAGGCTTCCTCTATATTGTTGGTGACAAATATGACGGTACGCTTTTCCTTTTCCCAGATTCTTAAGATTTCCTCCTGCATCTGATAGCGGGTCTGGGCGTCCAGCTGTCCAAAGGGCTCGTCCATGATTAACAGCTTGGGATCCGCCGCATACGCCCTGGCGATTCCCACCCTCTGCTTCATGCCGCCCGACAGCTGGGTGGGATAGGATTTTTCAAATCCCTTAAGGCCCACCAGCTCTATGTAATGCTGTGCAATCTCCCTGCGCTGTCCCTTGGACATGCCGCGGAATTTAAGGCCCAGCTCCACATTTTCCATAACCGTCTTAAAGGGCATCAGAGCCAGCTTCTGAAATCCCATGCTGATTTCCGGGTTTACGCCCTTCCACTCCCTGCCGTTGTACACTACCTTTCCTTCGGTCTGCTGCTCCAGTCCTGCAATGATGTTGAGCAGCACGGTCTTGCCGCAGCGCCCCGGTCCCAGGATTACCAGGAATTCGCCGTCGTTTACATCAAAGCTCACATCCTTTATGGCTGTAAAATATCCCTTATCGCTGAAAAACGTCTTGGATATCCCATTTATTTCCATTCGTTTATTTAGTTGTTCCACGGGCACACCACCTTCTCAAGTTTTTGAAGCCCCAGTGACAAAAGGGCGCCAATAATTGCAATGGTTATGACAGAGACAAGTACCAGGGCCATATCGCTTCCCTGCCAGCCTCTGGTCACCAGTGCTCCCAGTCCTTTCTGGGCTCCTAACATCTCAGCCGCCAGCACCGTTGTCCAGCCTGAGCTGACCGAGGTCCGTATTCCGGCAAAGATGGAGGGCAGGGCTGTGGGGATAACGATATCCGTCAGTATCTGCCTGTTATTTCCGCCAAATACATGGCCTACATCCAGATTGATTTTATCCACCATCTCAATCCCCGTGGAGGTGTTGATGACTAACGGCACAAAGGTTCCGATGAACACCAGCAGCACCTTTGGAAATTCTCCGATGCCGAACCACATGATTACAATAGGAATCCAGGCAATGGGAGGAATGGGGCGGATGACCTCAAATATACTGCCGAAGAATGCCTTGCATTTTTTATTCCACCCAATGAGAATGCCGAAGGAAATACCAAAGGCCCATGCGATAAGCAGTGCCATGAGTACACGCCTTAAGCTGGCCCATGCATGTCCTGCCAGGGAGGTCTTTGCAATGGGTTTGGTAAATGTTTTCACAAAACGCGCCCATACGTCGGCCGGGGCGGGCATCAGCTCCGGGTGACTGCCCGAAAACAGGACCCAGCCCACGGCAATCATCAGGATTGCCAGTACAGGCAGGCCGTAGTACAGGACGTTTTTCAGTGTTTTCTGCTGTTTGCTTGCTACATCCATATTCCTTACTCCCTCCTACCTGTTTACCTTCCAGCGCAGGAAATATTTTTCCGCCCTGGACAAAAATCCTGAAAGAATGGCTCCGATAGCGCCAATCACCACCATACCCACGATTACAATATCCGGGCGGGCCACTGTACGGCCAATCTGAATCATATATCCCAGTCCCGCGCTGGCTGCCAGCATCTCTGCCGCCACCAGGGTGGACCAGGAATTTCCCAATGCCACACGGATTCCGGCAAATACCATGGGAAGGGAGGAAGGCACCCCCACTTTCCAGAATATCTCCGCATTGGAGGCCCCGAAGGTCCTGGATACATTGATTAACGTCTTGTTGGTCAGCTTTATGCCTGTATAGGAATTGATGACGCACGGCACAAAGGCGGTAAAAAAGATAATGAGAGCCTTTGCCTTCAGCCCAATTCCCATCCACACCACTACCAGGGGTATCCAGGCAATGGGGGGAACCGGCCTCACCAGCTCAAAGATGGGACGGATGAAACGGTCCGCATAGGTCCACCAGCCCATGACCAGCCCCAGGGGAACGCCGATGATGATGGCTGCCAGGAAACCGGATAAGGCAACCTGGAGGCTGGCCAGTATATTCACCCAAAGGACGTTGCCGTCAGGGGCCTTATTCGCAAACTTATACATCAGGGTCTCAAAAATCTGAGTGGGTGCGGGAAGCATCCTTTCATTGACAAGACCCAGGCTTACTACCAGCTGCCACACGGCCAGAAGCGTGATGATGCCTGCCGCGCTTAACAGGGCGTAATTCAGGCCTTCCTTTGATTTCTGCTTTTTCCACGCCAAAAGGCCAGCCTCTAATTTCTCATTTCCAGTTGCCATATCGGTATCTCAACTCCTTTTTAATTTGCGGTTTCGGTCAGAACCTCATTTAACAGCTTTCCATCTGTATGTCCCACGAATCTCTCCTGGTCGCCTTCCTTATAGTTGCCCACGCTGATGAAGAAATCAAGTACGTCTAAAAGCCTCTGGTCCATAACTGAATGGTCGGAACCCTCTGCCTTGTCATTTAACATGCCGCATGCCTCCTGAAGTGTGTAATATGTATCGGCCTCCAGATATTTTGCGGTTGTCTCCCTGTCCATGGAGCTTCCGTTCTCATCGTTCATGTCCACGCAGTAGTCAATGGCCTTTTCCTTGTTCTCCTTCATCCAGTCCATGGTCTTAAAGTACACTTCCATAAACACCTTCATGGCCTCATACTTATCCGGATCGGCATAGCTGTTCTTATTTGCCACAAAGCTGCACATCAGACCGGAATCCGCCATGGGACCGCTGGCCACAGGTATATACTTATCGGATTCAGCCAGCATCTTGAAGGTTCCCCCTGCTCCTGTCAGCACACACACGTCGCCTTCGCCTGCCAGGAATGCACTGTAAGCCGTAGCCGGGTCCATGGCGATAAAGTTCACATCGTCAACCGTAAGTCCAAAGCCTTCCAGTACCTTAATCAGCACATACTGGGTAACGCTGCCCGTGTTGCACAGGATGGATTTTCCTTTCCAGCTGTCCGCATCCCCGTAGATCTCATCGCTCAGACTGTTATGTCCCTTGCCGGCCTTCACGATATCTGAATCATTTCTGGCAAATACATACTGTGTTCCGTCGTCCGTATTACTGGATCCAAGGACCAGCGCATCGTATCCCAGAACGCCGGCAAACACGCCGCCCACGCCGGTGCAGCCGATATCCCAGCCGTCAGATGAAAGAGATTCCATCTGTACCGGGCCGTTGGTGAACAGCACCTCCTCAATATCCAGTCCTTTTTCCTTAAACCAGCCTTCCTGCTCCGCAATGTAGATAGGAAGATAATTAAGGCTGCCCCCAATGCCTGAGACCGTAAGCTCGTAACTCTTGTCCGCTGTTTTGCTGTCACCTGTTCCCGATGCCTCAGCCTGTGTATCCGCTTTCCTGGATTCTGAACCAGCTCCGCAGCCTGATACCATCCCGGCACACA